>MDSW01171800.1_pt1 | contig 12394 bp, 5 predicted proteins | sample 811171 | NCBI WGS metagenome assembly MDSW01 (sample SAMN05326641, study PRJNA326480) | marine metagenome | isolation source: seawater | place: Atlantic Ocean: North West | collected 2012
TTAATAATATTCTTTCATCAAGATTTGGGTTTAATTTGCTAAAAATATCTACAACATCTAACTCACTGTTTTCTTCTATCCATTGATCGTGAAATTCTAATATTTCATCTAACTTAGCATCAAGTTGATCATTAGTTAAGTTTTCAAATCTTAACTTAGCTATTTTAAACATGCTTAAAGCATTAGGTCCTAAGTGTTCACCTTTAAAATTAATCATTGGACTACCTGTTATTGTCCAGTACTTTAAAGCTGTTAATGCTCTTAAACCTCTTACGGCGCTTGTTTGTAATTGTAGTATTCTTATAAAATTAGCATCTGATATTTTACTATTAATAAGTTTTTTAGCAATATGTTTAAATAATATTTTATTATGCGTATTTGCATCTTTTATTTCATCTTGAAGTTTTTTATCTAATAGTTTTTTCTTCTTTTGATCTACAGTTAAATTTTTATCTTTTAATATTTTATTTATTTTATCAAACAAACCACCGGTAACAGTTATATTCATTAATCTAACTTTGCTAAGATCTAACTCTGCTGGTAAGTCTTCTTGTAAAGCAGTGTTTTTTATTATTTTTTGAAAAGTTTTATAACCAAAACCAGGTTTTCCAGTAGATTTTTTCTTTTTAGCAGGATCTAAAACTTTATTTATAAATCCAAAAAATTGTAAATCACTACCTGTTTTTAAAACATCTACTATTTGTGAGCCAAGTTCTGCAGCTAAAATTTCAGTATCGTCCATTAAGCTTTTTCTTAAAAATCTAGATGATTTTTTTGTTACAGCTTTTTTTACTTGATTTGCTAATTTATTTTTACCAATAGAATTTAAAAATTTTACAATTTGAGTACCAAATAAATCAACTTTTTCATTAGGTATTAAACCTTGATCTTGTAATTCTTGTATAATATCTATTACATATTGATCTTTAAATTGTTTAGCAAACTCAGGATTTAAAACACCTGGTTTACTATAAACAGCATCATAACCTTGTTTGTAAACTTCTTTTCCTAATTTAGCAAAATCAATTTCTTGGCTTCTACTAAAAGCTGCTTCAGGATCTCTTTTTATACTTTCAGATAGTTCACCTATAGTGCCTTCGTATTGAGTTTCTATGTCTGGATCAGATTTCATAGCTGTAAATACAGCATCTAAAGCTAATTCATTTGCTAAAGCTTTTTTAAGAGATTTGTATTTTGTTTCTCTACCTTGCACAAAATCATCAACAATATTTTGTATATCCTGATCAGACATTTCTTTTACATCTTTAGGAATCCATATTTGATTACCAGCTCTTGTGTCTTTTATAAAAGAACCTTCGTCTGATTGTTGTATTATTTTACTTTGACTTACGTTAGCCCTACCACCATCAGTAGTAAACATAGGAAATCTGTTTCTATATTTAACACCAAGTAAGTTAATTAAGCTTTGTAAGTTTGATTTGTCTGATATAAATTTTTTAAATTTATCTGACTTTTGAGTTCCTAATATATTGCTTATTTCTTTTTCTAAAGACTTTTCAAAATCCTTTTTTAAATTTTGTCTTAATTTTTTAGGGTTTGTTTTAATTAGTGGTTTTATTTCTTTTTTATTTAAAGTAGTTTTTACATCAGAAATAACTTTGTTATATAAATCACTATTGTCTTCTATTTTTAAAAGTTTTCTAAACTTGTTAGAAACATTTTTTACTTTGTCCATTTGAACATCTATGTTATCACTACTTTCAATAACTTCTATAGGTCTAAAACCTTCTACTTCTTGATCTATCCTATCTTCAAATCTACCAAATGTTTTAGAAGTTTGAGATAATTCTAATATTCTCATTGGTAAGTTGTTTGCAGATTGAATCCAAGCAGCTAATGAGTTGTTTTTAGTAGGCTCCCATCTTTTTACAATATCTATAAAACCTCTTTTAGCAGCATAAGACTCAGTTATAGGTGAATCATCTGTGTTATGACTAAAACCTGTAAACTTATTTAATAAAGCAAGTTGTTCAATATCATCAACTTTTATTTGTTGCCCTATTTTTTTATTTAAAAAATTTTCCCAATATAAAGATAATGTTTGAGCTCTTTTTATTTTTTCTTCCTCACTTAATTTAGTCCAACCATCTTCTTTTATACTGCCATCTTCATTTAAAACAACTCCACCTATCATTTCTGTTGTTTCAAATAATGTACTTTCAGAATTAGCAGTTTCTTCTATTTTGTTTTCTAACTCACTTGCGTTATCTGCGTCTTTATCAAGTTTAATAGTTTCTTGAAAAACTTTATTTTTATTAGCTTTAGCAATATCTTCTTTTGTAAGAGTTCCATCATTTATTTTCTTTCCAAGTTGAACTAAAAAAGAAACTACATTATCATTAGTAGATAAATCTACAGCATCACTGTCTATACTTTTAGATATAAAGTTACCTATGTAACCCATTAAATGCTTATTTTGAAACTTAGACATGTCTATTCTGTTTGCTCTTTCGACTAGTCCCATTACAACTTCCATTGGTATATAATTACCTTTTTCGTCTTTTTCAACAGCTTGCGTACCATCTTGCCCAAACATTTCATTATATATAGTAGGCTCGTGTGTTTTTAAATGCTCTTCAATAGCATCAGCTAAAGGTTTGTATTGATCTCCTTGTACATTTAATTTATCCCAAAAAACTAAATGACCTATTTCATGACTTTCAGTTGCTTCTCTTTCATTTTTCTTAGCAGTATCATCTATAGTAACATATGTGTAAGTACCATTTACACTAGCAGCCGTACCATTTAAAGTATTTGGATCTGCTTTTAAAACCTCGTTCCAAAATTTCTTTTGCTCTTTAGTTAAGTTTTTTTCATTTTGTAAAAAAGTTGCAGCATAAGACTTAGCTTCACCTTCGTTTTTAAACTGGTGTTTAGTCCAGTTTCTACCTACTCCTTTTAATAATTTATCAGCTGCCTTAGATCTTTTATCTATTTCTTGTTGTAAATAAATATCATAAGCTTCAGCATTTAATTTAGATTCAGTTAGTGATTCGCTTTTTAAATTTTGTTTAGCTTTTTCAATTATTTTTTTATATCTTTCTGGCTCTGTTACTTTTATACCTTCAAATTTATTAGCATAAAATTTAGGATCTTTAAATTTATCTATTTGTTGTTGGTACATACCAAATTCAAAAGCTAGTTTTTCTAGTTGTTTGTTTTTTATGTCTTTACTTATATTAGGATTTTTATTTATATCTAAAGCTTGGTTTCTTATTTTAGCTTGTTCTATTATCATTTGCTTATAAGTTTCATAAGCACTTTTATTCATTTTACTAGACCATGTACTTTCAAATTGTTCAATTTTATTTTCAGCTTCTTTAACCAAATCATCTCTTTGCTTTTTAGCTATCTTAAAATCTGTTGTTCTACCGTCTAGTTTTTCTAATCTTATATTAGCATTTTTTATATCAGTATAAATTTTGTCTAGTTGATCTTTAGATTCAAAATCCATCATTGATCTACCTGCAGCACCAATAGCAACAGAACCACCACCTAAAACAACGCCGAAAAATCCACCAGAAAAAGTTGCGTGATCAACACCTTCAAGTAAAGGTTTGTCTGTAAGACCGTTTTGAGTTATTTGAGTTAAACCTTCACTAGGAGCTTCTGCTACAAGACCTAAACCAGCTTCTTTTAAAAATCTATTTTTAAAATATTGAGTACCTGTAACTTTTAAAACATCATCTAAATTGTTTTTAGCAAAAGCACTGTAAGCTGACTTAGCCCATCTTCTACCTAATAAAAAAGTAGGAGCAGTACCAAATAATCCTTCAGCAGCACCAAAACCTAAACCAGTTCCTATTTTTTGTAAAGAACTATATTCAACATCGTTATATGTTAAACCATCTAACATGCTTTTATATTCTTCAAAAGTCATATCACCCATCTGTTGACCTCCAGTCATTAAACCTAAAGTAGTACCAGAAACTGCAGCTGAAGCATACATACCAGCTCCTAGGTAACTAGCTGTACCACCCGACAAAGCAATAAGACCAAATATAGGTGCTTGTTTACCAGTTTCCTCTGCTATAAAAGAACCAAAATTACTCCAACTATCAAAAGCATTTTTAAACTTTATATCAGGCCTGTATGTTTGTCTTTCTTTTTCTATTCTAACTCTTCTTCTTTGAGCAGCTTCAGAATCTCCACCTGATGCTAAATCTAATAAACCATAAGCCAAATCACCTGTCATAGTAGAAAAGTTAAATACAACTTTATCAGCTAAGTTATAGTTTCTACGTAATAAATCTAATTCTTCATCAGCGTCCTGTATAGTTTCTTGTCTTTCTATTAAATTTGTTAAAGTATTTACTAATTTATCTTTATCGATATTATAATTAGTTATATCTTTTTGATATTTATTCCATGTTGCTAATGGTAAAACTTTACCATTATTTAACTCTATAGTTTCTTCACCTTGTTTAATATCAAAAGTATAATCAGGATCTAAAACATTTAGCTCAAATTGTTTTATTTTTTTATTTTCTGGATTTAATTCAAACTCTTTTAAATTTAACTCAAAATCTTCTTGGTCTTGTACTATGTTTTTAGCGGCAACGCTTTTAATTTTTTCTTTTGCTAGCTTTGTAGCTTTTTGTTCGTATGGAGACATTTGTCTTAAACCCCTGTCTATTTCACGTTGTCTAGCTTCTTGTTTTAATGTTCTTAATTTATTAAATTTAAAATACTCTTGTACTAATTCTTCTGAAGGTTCTTTTCCATCAAAATGAAACTCAGGAGATAAGTGTGACTCCATAGTAGGAAGCTCTTGTTGTAAACTAATGTAACCATCAGCATCAGCTCTCTTGGGGTCTGTATTTATTTTTTGCAGCTTAATAATTTTTTCTGCATCACTCATTGATGAGTTTTCTTTTAACTCTATTAAATTATCTTTAACAGCTTTTAATTCTTTTTCAAACGGAATAATAGTTTCACCACCACCAATTGTGTAACCTTCTCTTCTTGAGTAATAACCTTCTGTCACATATGGTTCAAAGTTGTAGTTAGCTACTTCTTTTTCTATTTCTTTGTATTCTCGTGCTAAATTAGGGTTCCAATCTTCGTTTAATTCACCAAAAGATATATAACCTTCAGTACCATCATCATACTCTACAGGTATATTGCTTATGCTATACATATCTTCAGTTTCAACAATTTTATCATCAGTGCTCATTACGACGCCAGTAGTAGGCGACATAAAACTAGCTGTTGGTATTTTTGTTGAAATTTTTATTTTTTCTCTATTGGGATTTACATCTACGCCGGGAGTTGTACGTAGACCATACGGACCGTATATTGGATCTTGCGTTAATTGAGAGTTTTCTTCAATTAAATCAAATAAATACATATCATCTGTTTCTTGGCTTGTTGTATCAGAATTTAATACATCTAACCAAGGATCGATATTGTTGTTTGTTTCTGACATTATAAATTTAATTTAGATAATCTATCTATAGCATTTTGAACACTAGCGGGATCATTAATGTTTATTTTAACCTTATTTAAGTTTCTAGTAGCAGCATCAGCACCTTTTGCTGGTTTAATGGTATAACCACCTGATGTATTTGGTATAAATTCAGATACCTCATTAATCTTTTTTAATTTTTGTTCTCTACTCATATTTGCCCAACCAGCACCAGCACTTGCTTTAGCAGCATCTAAAACTTCATTTTTACTAGCTTCAAAACCATCCATCATATAGACACCACCACCGTCTTCTACTTTTTCAAGCATGTAACCTTGGTTTTGTAAATAAATACCTAAATCAGATGTTGCAGGATTATCTCCTACGTCTATATTATAAGAAGCTACAGGTTTATTTTCTTCGTTCGGTTCGTAAATTGGTAAACCAAATGTTTCTTTGTAATATTCTTCTACATTAAAAGACGTTGTTCCTTCTGGATTAGGAGGTGTCACCTTGCTAGCATTAACTTGTTGACCTTTTAATGCCATAGTATTTAAATTTTCTAGCATCCTATCTTTTAATAAATTATTTAATTGTTCTCTAGCCTCATACGCTACTTGAGGATCTTGACTATTACCTTGTTCTATTAATTGATCTACCAAAGGTTGTTGATCTTTTAAAAAGTTATCACCTAATATATTATCTTTTACAAGTGATCTTGTAACTTCCCAACCACCTTTATCTAACATTAAATTAATTTCGTTACCATACATTATCTTAGTAGCATCGTCCATTGGTACGCCAGCTTTATACATTTTTTGAGCAAAGTTTGTATACTTACCAGCTTCGGTATATGCTTTGTTAAAAGGTTGATTAGCCATGTGCTCGTTATATGTTTTACCAGCCCATGTTGGGTTACCTGTTTCAGAGTCTATTTCCATAGGTATTTGGTCAGTAAACAAATTAGATAAGTTACTCATATTTTCTAGATTATTAGCACTAGAAAAATTTTTATCACTGTAGTCTTTTAAAAATTCAGTTTTACCAGCACCAAAGTTTTTAAAACCTTGCTCCATTACTCTAATTTTTTGCTTAATAGCATCTAACTTTTGCAAACCCTCTACGTATTCATCTTGTGCTGGATCATAAGTACCACTTAAGTATTGTGTTATAACATCTCTAGCTTCTTTTCTAAACTCTGTAAGTTTATCTTTTATACCTGGTCTATACGCTACTGGAAGTTGAGAAGTATCAAAACCATCTGGTATTTGGTTAATATAACCTTTAACTATTTGATCGTTTCTATACTCTTGTAATTTACGCATATAGTTAGCTCTTCCAGCTGATTGATTAATAGCATTTTGTGCGTTTGGATTATAACTAGGCCTGTTAGCAGCTTGCATTTGAATTTGCGCTGATTTACCATAGACGTTACCAGCGCCCTGTATTAATCTGCTTGCCATTGATTGTCTTTTATTCTGTATTGCCATATTATATTATTTTAAGCTACAAAAGCGTTATACATGTTACCGCCATAACCAGCCACAGCGTTACCAACATCACCAATACCACCGATAACCTGTTGTTTAGCAGCTTCTCTAGCAGCATTAGCAGCACCAAGTCTTTCTTGAGCCATACCTAACTGTGTACTTATTTTTTCTCTTTCTAAATCTTGTGATCTTGCAGCACCTTGAGCTTCCATTGATTGTAATTGACCAGCCATTTGAGCAGCTGCAGCTTGATTAGATGCTTCTTGCTGACCAATACTAGCAGAAGCTTGTTGAGCAGCTTGAGTTCCTTGATTAGCCATAGCTTGCGCTAAAGCAGCAATACCAGATCCACCAGCAGCACCACTCATATTTTGCATAATGTTTGCTTGGTTCTGTTGTGCTTGTTGAGCCATAAAGTCAGCTTGCTGTGTATTAACAGTCAAGTCTTCCATTGTATTTTCTAAATTAGCATAAGGATTAGAAGTGTCCATAGTCTCAAATCTAGACTTCATTGTTGCTAGTTCTTTTTCCGCAGCCGCTTGCTCACGTCTACGTTTTCTACCACCAATAAGTCCACCAGCGATTTTTGCTACGCCACCAACACCTGCTCCTATTGCCGCTACTGCTAAAAAACTCATATTATTGTTGTTTTAATTTTATACTTTCTTTTAATTTATTCACATCTTCTATTGCTATTTCAGGATCTGTAAAATCCTCAGCAATGACTTCTTTTTCTATTTCCTCTATATCAGTTTTGTCTGTAGCATGTACTGTTACAAAAACACAATCTGTTTGAGTAAATATAATTCTTTTTGTTCCTGGTTTAGTTATACCGTAATGAGGCGCTTCTAAGTGTTTTACTCCTTCTTCTGTTAGTATAGACATTTTACCTTTCATAAGAAAAAACGGATGTTCTTTTTTATGTATTTTGGTAACTAATAATTCACCAGCGGGGTTAAATATTTCCCTTATATAACAACCATCAGCAAAACTATGTTTAACAGGATTTAGTTTTTTTGTTTCCTCAGGACTTAAAAAATGACCTTCTTCTTTACCTATTTCCTCTAGTTTTGTTATCTGATCTCTAAAATCTTTTCTTTTTCTTAACTCCATACCTATTTCATAAGCTTCATCAAAAGTAAAAGTATGTTTAATACCTAACTCTTTTGTCATATCTACAAACTGTTTTTTAGCTTGTTGTTTAGATATAGGGTTGTTTTTTATTTGTTTGTTAATTTCATTTAATTCCATACTAATATTATTACAGTTTTTAGCAATTATTTACTGCTTTCAGATATTTCAGAACTTATTGCAAATAATTCAGCTTCTGTTTTAGAGTTGTTTCTAAATTTTATTTCTGCATAATAACCTAGTAAACTAGACATGTTTGCTCTATTATCTTTGCTAAAAAATATATAATCATTAGTTGTTGGTCTTACAGTAGAGCCACCAATTGTAGTTGTAACTGTATTTTGATCTCTATCAATAGCTGTCACAATACCTATTTCAACAATATTGCTTTGTGAGCCATGAGCTTGCGTTGGATTTCCAGATTGATCCTCTGTAAACGCGCCTGTGCTAGAATTTTGAGTATATTCGCTATCAGACAAAGTCTGTGTTGTTGTAGGCATGTAATATGTTGTATCTCCTATTTGTATAGAGTCATTTAAATCAGGAAATGTTAATGTTATACTTGGCATATCTTATTTTTTTATTGTGCTATATCTGTATATGTTACTTCTATATCTAAAGTGTGATTACTATTAGCGTTTAAACCATTACCACTATTATGATCGCTAGGTATTGTAACTGTTGTTACACCACTATTTATAACAACTCTAACACCGCTGTATAGTTGAGTTATAGTAGATGTTGATAAATTTATAGGTACAGTACCACTAGTAATTAAGTTATAACTAGAATCTCTAAACTTATAAGCAACACTTACATCACCAAAATGATCAACCCAGTCGGGTACTCCACCTTCTATATCTGCTTCATTTAATTCTAAACCAACAAAGTAAAAAGTAAAACTATTAGTACCGTTTGTATAACCAGATCTAGTTATATCCCATGTCGAAGGTATACTTGTTTGTTGATTAAAGCTACTTTCTGTATTTATTTTATTATACCATCTAACTTGGAAACCACCAGTAGGAGATCCTCCACCTTCTAAAATTTCAGGTAAAACATTTGCTAATGTTAAATTAGAAGTGTTATTAGTTGTTCCAAATTGTGTTATTTCTTGTGTTGTAACTATAGCTATACCAGCAGTTCCATTACCAGTCACTGTTATTGTTGATGGTGATATATTAAAACTACTTGTGTTTAAATTAGTCCAGTCAGTAGCGGCCACATCTCTTGTTAAGGTTATATTACCACCACCTGTTTTTGTAATAGTTACACCAGGTTGTTTTGTAGTTAAAGTGTTGCTAAGAGCTAAGTCTGAAGCTGTAAGTTCTGCTGAGTTACCAGGTGTTATAGTATAACCACTTACGGCTGGGAAACCAAATGTTTGAGTAACAGGTGCTAGACCTAAAACAGTATATGTTGGTGATGATGATGGTATACTACTACCTAATGTGGTGCCTGTTCCAGCTGTTAAAACCCAATTATAAGTTTCATTTGTTGTGCCTCCACTTGGGTAGTTAACTGTAAAAGAATAACCACCTTCTTGTACAGATGGTATCGTTACGTTTGACAAATTAGTTGATGTACTATTAAAAACACCATTATCAAAATCATAAGTAAGACTGTCAGAAGCTCTTGTTATGGTTAAATTAAATTTAGGTGTAGTACCAGATCCAAAAACAGTATAAGTTCTATTAGAACCAGTTTTAGCATTAAAATAATTAAAATTACCATTAACAGTTTCTACAGTTGGATTTGTTGATGGTGTAGAAGAAACCGAGTCTTTAACTATATTAGCTGAATCATTATGATAACTAAAAGTATCTGTACTTTGCCATGTAAAACTTACTGTTAGTTTTATAGATGTTAGATTACCACTTGAATCATATACTCTATTGCTTTTTGATAAACTATAATAAGAAACTCTATTTTCATCATCACTACTAATTATAATATCTGGCTCTGAATCAAAGTGTTTTCCAGAGTTTGCAGCTACTGTTTTTTCAAATATAACACCAACTGTTCCAGGTGTAGCATTACCTGTGTAATACTTCTCAGCTATATAATTTACAGTACCTACAGTGTTTTCAAAAGTAGCTGGACTAGAACCCGTGTTTGTTGTTACTGTTACATTTGGGTTGTTAGGTTCATATGATCTCAAATAAGCAGCTGTAAGGTTTGTTGCTCCTTGCGTACAATTACCTTCTAAATTAAAATCTAAAGTAGTATCAGCATTAGGCATTACATAATTATCATCTAAATCAACAACTACAGTTACTGAATTTGTAGTAGTACCTGGCGTGCCAGTATTTGCTAATGTTACAGACAATATTCCACTTGGAAAAACAACACCGTTTGTTCCATGTGTATATGTTAAGCTGTTTGAGTTTTGTGAAAATGTTCTACCACCAACTTTAAAGCTAGATGCGTCAATTGAAAAATCACTACTGTTTAAACCTCCAACACTTTTTTGTATAGTTAAATTAACGTTATCACTACCTATTGCAACACCAACTACTTTAGGTATTGATTGTAAAGATATTTCACAATTACTAAACGTTAAAGCAGCGTTGTTTAAAGTAACTTCTTGATTAAGTGTTATTGTAGACGTACCAACATTAGCAACGTATATAGATGGTCCAGTTAAAGGTATTCCAGTTCCTATAACAAACATACCTTGTCTAACATCGTCCATGCTATCTAAAGTAAAAGTAGTTCCTGTTATAGATCCACCAGTTGTGTTCCTTATTAAGGTTGTATTGTCTTCTGCTTTTAAGCTTGGTATTCTATATGCCATTAATTTGGAAATTTAGCTGTTACTAATAATTTTCTTTGTGTTATACCTGTATCACCAGTTATAGATGAAGCAATACCTAGTCCTTGTACTGAAAACTCTTTCCAGTCTAAGTTACTTAATGTTGTAGCCTCTCCTTTAACATAGTTAAACCACTTACCTTCTTTTTCTTTAAACTCTGGTACAAAACCAGTTTGATGATCAGTTGTTATTGAATCAACATACCAACCATCTATAGAGCTTAAATTATATAATAAACCGTCTGTGTCTGGATTATCACCTAAAACTCTACTTTGACTACCTTCGTAGTTAATTGTTTTAAAAGATTTCCATGAACCAGGCGCTTCGTTTAATATTGTTGTTATACTAGAGTCATATTGAGTGTGATAGAAAAAGTTTCTATTCACAGTATCAACATGGTGTTGAAATAATTCACCTCCATTAAAAGATAAATATTTGTTATTTAAACTAGCAGCTGATTCAGGTACAAATGACTTTCTACTAACCCAACCTTTTACGTTTTCAGCAAAAGAAACTGTTTCTGTCGGTAAACTAACGTTGTAATTTGCTTTTACTTCGTCAAAACTACCTATTATTTTATCAGTTAAGTTTGTTGTAGCTAAATTATCTCTAAAATAATTTTTCATACCATACTCAGATATAGGCTCTAAACCATTTCTTGATAATCTTAAAACAACACCTCTTTGTCTATCTGTAAAGTAAGCTCTAAAACCTTGAGCTACAAATGACTCTGGATTTGTTGATATACCGTACTCACCTATATAAGGAACTGTCTGTCCTAAAACATTGTTATTAGCCGTTAATTGAGTGTTACCATCAGCTTCAAATAAAGCGTCTTTATTAGCTAATATTTTAAGTGTTTTATCTTCACATAAAGTTATTAAATCTGAATCCCTAGCATGTAATTTTTGTATGGTACCAAATTCAGGATTTAAATCTTTTGTTATTGCTTCTGCTTGTATAAATTGATTTAAACCATTTACACCACTTGTAGAGTTATATATTTGTGAAAATATTAAACCACTACCTTTTGTTTCTTGTTTGTATTGTTCTGCTAAAACACTAGACACTTTAGGTCCTTTGTCTATTGTTACAGCGTTAAAATCATCACGTATTCTATTTGACTCTACACCGTTAGCAAAACTATAACAATTAAACCATGTTAGCTCTTTTTCTAAGTTGTGATCAGCTATTGGGTAAGCTTCACTAGCTTCGTAATACAAATCAAGATTTAAATCTTCTTTTGGTTCAGTTTCCCATATAGCTGGTTGATCTGTTGTAAAATCATCTCCTTCAGAATAATTTTGTAAAAATTCAAAAGTAGCAGCATTAGCACCTGCATAATCATCAGCTGCTGCACCCCAAGAACCAGATTGTGTAGGGTTGTAACCAGCTGGACCAGTGCCGATATTAGGTGTTACTGTTAATTTAAATCTAGCTCTTTTGTTAGAACCATCATTGTAATGAAAACTAGACTTTCTTTTTCTATAGTTTCTACATTTTTTTAACTCAATACCTGTTATTGTGTAA
>MDSW01182472.1_pt1 | contig 12393 bp, 13 predicted proteins | sample 811171 | NCBI WGS metagenome assembly MDSW01 (sample SAMN05326641, study PRJNA326480) | marine metagenome | isolation source: seawater | place: Atlantic Ocean: North West | collected 2012
CAAAAAAAAATGGGCCGAGGCCCATTTTGAAATTTCAACAATGTACCTGGAATATATGTATTTTTTTTATATTTTCAACTTAATTACTTATTTAAAAACCCCAGATTTGTCTGTTTTTTCCCATGAAAATGAACCATCTGACTCGGGTTCTCTTCCAAAATGTCCATAGGCTGCCGTTTTTTCATAAATTGGTTTGTTTAATCCCAACATCTCTCTAATGCCTCTTGGGCTTAAATCAAAATTTTCATTAATTAATTTTTCAACATGCCTATTTTTTTCTTCATCATTATCAAAAAGATCAACATAAATAGATAAAGGTTTAGAGACACCTATTGCATATGCAAGTTGAATTAAACATTTATCAGCAATTTTTGATGCTACCACATTCTTAGCTAAGTATCTTGATGCATATGCTGCTGACCTATCAACCTTTGTAGGATCTTTTCCCGAAAATGCTCCACCGCCGTGTGGTGCAGCACCTCCATAAGTATCTACAATTATTTTTCTACCTGTTAATCCACTATCACCGTCTGGTCCCCCAATTACAAAATTGCCTGTAGGGTTCACATAAATTTCATTTTCATCTAATCCTGTCAAAAGTTCTTTTGGGATAGATTTTTCAATATATGGTTTTACCAATTCTCTTACTTGTGCTTGATTAACATCGGCTGAATGTTGAGTTGAAATTACTACTGATTTAACAGCTGCTGGTTTACCATCTTTATATTCAATAGTAATTTGACTTTTTGAATCTGGTTCAATATTTTTTAAATTCCCAGATTTTCTATCTTCAGCCATTAATCTTAAAATTTTATGAGAATAATGAATTGGAGCTGGCATTAAAACATCTGTTTCATTGCAAGCATATCCAAACATAATTCCTTGGTCTCCTGCTCCTTCATCTTTATTTCCTGATGAGTCTACGCCCATTGCAATATCTGAAGATTGAGAATGAAGATGACTTTCAACTTTAGTGGCATCCTTCCAAGTAAAGCCTTCTTGATCATATCCAATATCTTTAATACAATCTCTAACTTTCTGAATTAAATCTTCTTTCTTAATATCTGGTCCTCTTACTTCGCCTGCTAAAACAACCTTATTAGTTGTTGTTAAAGTTTCACATGCCACTCTTGATTGTGCTTCTCCTTTTAAATATGTATCAACTACCATATCTGAAATTCTGTCACATACTTTATCTGGATGGCCTTCTGAAACTGACTCACTTGTAAATAAAAAATCTTTCTTCATTTGTTCTCCCTTATTTTTAAAAAAAAAATCAAACTAATATAAAAAATTATAAAATAAAAGAATATCTTATTGCCATATGAGCTAAAATGAGTCTTTTTTGCCTTTTTAAAACTTTCTAACTCAATAAATCCCTTTTTAGTTGTCATAATTTTATTAACTATTTGGCCTTTTGGATTAATAAATGCTGAAATACCATTATTAGCAGATCGTATGACATTTTTTCCTTCTTCTATTGCTCTAAATATTGAGTGAGAAAAATGTTGATAAGGTCCAACTGAATTTCCAAACCATCCATCTTCAGATATATTAATAATAAAATCAAAATCTTGATTTCTTATTTTTTTTATTTTTCCAGAATAAATTATTTCATAACAAATTAATGGGATAAAATTTATATTATTCATTTTAATTATACCTCTCTTACTACTTGCAGAAAATGATAAATAACCTTGAGTAATTTTTTTTAAACCTAATTTACTAAAAAAATTTTCATATGGTAAAAATTCACCAAATGGAACTAATCTATTTTTATCATATTTGGATAAAACCTTGGTGTTGTTGTCGATAACTACCAATGAATTATAAATTTTTGAGTCTTCATAGCTATTTATTCCTAAAATAATCTTGTGTTTATTTGAATAATTATTTGAAAATATGTAATTATATTTTTTTAAATCTTGTAAATAAATACTAGAAAAAACTCCTTCAGGAAAAATAAAAAGGGTTTTTTTTAATTTACTTGGTTCACTCAAATTTATTAAATCTAAAATAATTTTTTCTGGATCTTCGTTTGCAAAAAATCTATTTATATTAATTTTTGGAGAAATTACTTTAATTGTAAAATCTAATTTAGTTTCTTTTATTTTTTCATGTTTTTTAATAATTATATTACCAAAAATAAAATTACTAAAAACAATTAGAAAAGTTAAAAATAACGAAATTATTTTAATATTTTTTTTATAATTAAAAAAAATAATGCTTGGTAGCAAAAATATAGTAATAACTAATAGATTTAATGAGTAAGTACCTATAAATGATAAAATTTGAATTGATGGTAAATTATTACTTAAACCATAGACTATTAGATTCCATGGAAAACCTCCAAAAATAAAACTTCTTAGGTACTCAATCAATGCAAAAATTGTTGAAAAAATAATTATAGAAGAAAAATTTTTTTTTAAATTAAAAAAATAAGATCCTAGAGTTACTAATCCATAGAATAGTCCTAAAAATAAAGGAATAAATATTAAAGCAAATGGTATTAGAGGTTTAAAAATATCTTCAAAAGTAAGTGCATTTGTTATCCAATAAAGATTGGACAAAAAATATCCAAATCCAAACATCCAACCGATATAAAATGATGCCCATTTTCCTTTATATTTATTCGATATAATAAAAAACAGTAATAAAGGAAAAGTAAAAAAATTAATAAAAAAAAAATTATATGGAGGAAGAGTATAAGAAGTAAATAAACCTACTATAAAAGGAAAAATAAATAAAATTATTCTATTATGTTTTAATACAGTCAATTTAATTTATGAAAAAGTTTCAAAACTAGGTTTTCTTTTTTAGACATTTTTTTAAAATCTTTTATTTTTTTGTGATCATATCCAATTAAATGAAAATATCCATGGATCCACATTTTGTCTAACTCTAAAAAAAAATTAGTTCTTTCTGATCTTTTATTAATTATTTCAAAAGAAATAGCTATATCACCAATATAATTATTATTTTTTAATGGAAAAGATAGTACATCAGTTGGTTTATTTTTTTTTCTAAATTTATAATTTAGACTCTTCATTTGTTTATTATTTGTTAAAAGAATTGAAAATTCGTATTTTTTTTTTTTAAAATATGAAAAACTAGATAACTTTTTTAATTTGTTTTTAAAATAATTATTTGGATTTTTAATTTTTTTTTGCCATTTATAATGACCTAGAATTACATTGGCCTTTATCATTAATCTGTATTTTTATCAGAGTAAGCCTTAACAATTTTTGAAACCAAAGGATGTCTAACTACATCTGTATGATCAAAATCTACAACCGATATCTCTTTTAGGTGTCCCAGTAATTTTTTTGAACGATTAAGTCCTGATAATGACTTATTTGGTAGATCTATTTGTGAAGGATCTCCATTAATTACTATTTTTGAATTCTCACCAATTCTTGTTAAGAACATTTTAATTTGAGTATCGGTAGCATTTTGAGCCTCATCTAGAATAGCAAATGAATTTTTTAATGTTCTTCCCCTCATAAATGCAAGAGGAGCAATTTCTATATCACCAACTTCAATTTTTTTTTGAATTTTTTCAAAGTCTAATAAATCATAAAGCGAATCATATAATGGTCTCAAATATGGATCAACTTTTTCTCTCATATCACCTGGAAGAAAACCAAGTCTTTCTCCAGCTTCTACAGCTGGTCTTGATAAAATAATTCTATCTATTTTTTTGTCTAAAAGCATTGTCAAAGCAACAGCAACTGCCAAAAAAGTTTTTCCAGTTCCTGCGGGACCAGCTGAAATAATAATTTCGGAATCTTTAAGAGCTCTAACATAACTCTTTTGTTTTTCTGATCTTGGAATTACAGATTTCTTTGGTGTTTTAATTATATATTCTATATTTTTTTCAGAACTGTTATTTTTTTCATTAATCATAAATTTATTTACTGAAGAAAGTATATCTTTTTTTTCGATAGATCCATTATTTAAAAACTGTTTGGTCAGAAATTGAATAGCATTTTTAACTAAATCATTTTTTTCTGGATCACTTTTTACTAAAATAGAGTTTCCTCTAGAATAAATATTAGTTTCTGTAATTTTTTCTAATTCTTTTAAATTATTATTAAACTCTCCAACAACACCTAATAACAAATCATTTTTTTGAAATATTATACTCAAACTATTGTTTTCAGAATAAACAAATTTTAATTCTGATCTTAAATTTTTTTGAGCTATATTATTCAATCTATGCTGCTTTCATATCTTTTTTTATTTTTCCAAATAATGTATTTTGATTACTACTTTCAATATAAATTTTAACTAATTTACCAATATAACTGTCATTACCTTGAAAAATAACCGGTGATAAAAAGTTGTTTCTTCCAAAATATTTATTTTGCTTTTCAAGTTTATTTTCAACAAGTACTTCAATTAATTTATTTTCCATAGATTGATTTAATTCAATTTGATTATTAAATAATTTTTTTTGTATAGTAATCAATCTTTCTTTTGTTACATTTTTATTAATCATTTTAAGTTTGGCTGCCTTTGTTCCAGGCCTTGGACTAAAAATAAATGAAAATGAATTAATGAATTTTATTTTATCTAATAAAGTTAATGTTTCACTAAATTCTTTTTCGGTTTCCCCAGGATATCCAATTATAAAATCACTAGAAAATTTTATTTCAGAATTAATATTTATTAATTTATTATAAATTTTTAGATAATCTTCAACAGTATGCTTTCTATTCATTAACTTTAATATTTTGTTAGAACCGCTTTGAATTGGCAAATGAACAAAAGGCATTAATTTCTGACTAGCCTGATAACATTCAATTAAATCATCTGTCATATCATTGGGGTGAGAAGTTATGTATCTAATTCTACTCAATTCTTTGTATTGATTCATATGGTTTATTAAATCGGAAATTCTATATTCTTTTGAATTTACTCTGTATGAATATGCATTAACATTTTGACCTAATAGTATTATTTCTTTTGCTCCATTTTGGATCAATTTTTCCACTTCATTAATAATTTGATAAAATGGCCTTGAGTACTCAGGGCCTCTTGTATACGGAACAACACAAAAATTACAAAACTTATCACAACCTTCTTGTATTGTTAAATAAGCAGAAACTTTATTATTTGTATTTTTGATATCATCAAAATATTTAAATTTAGCTACAGTATCAAATTCTGTTTCTTCTTGTTTTTCATCTTTAATATATTTTTCTAAAAGACTATTAATTTTATGATAAGATTGTGGGCCAATAACAATATCTATATATGGCTCTCTTTTAATCATTTCTTGATTTTCAGCTTGTGCTACACATCCAGCAACAACTACAATTGGTTTTTTTTTTCCTTTATATAATTCTTTTACTCTACCTATTTCGTGATAGACTTTTTCTTTAGCTTTATCTCTTATATGGCAAGTATTTAAAATATAACATTCTGCTTTTGATTGATCTTTTGTCTTTATAAATCCTAAATTAGTAACAGAATCATAAATTCTGTTCGAGTCGTATTCATTCATTTGACAACCAAAGGTTTTGATAAAAATTTTTTTTGAAATCATTGTTTTAGTTAATAAAATCAAGTTTTGCGTTAAAAGATACTGACCTTCTTTCTTCATCGGTGCCTGAAAATGGATAAACAGCATGCATTAAATAGTTTGGAAATAAATAAAAATCTCCTACCTCAGGCTTTATTAGGTAAGTTGATTTTGAAAGCAAATTTGGAGATCCATAAATTAATTGAAGTTTTCCATTTTCATTTGTTTTTTTATCAGCTTGAGTTGTTTTACCTAAATCAGATGGTACTTTTAAATATCCTGCTCCTGAAATATGACCCGAATGCCAATGAACTGGATTATAATCATTTTTAAATTGTCTAACAATCCATGACTTGATTAACTCAAAATGTTTAATTTTTTTATTTGATTCTTCAGCAACCCATCTTGAAACAGATGAAGCTAAAAACTCAGCCCATTTAATTTTTTTCATAAAATCATATTCCATAAGAAACTCTTGTTTAACTTTTCCAATAAGTCTACTTCCTTCATCAAGCTTTTTACTTTTTTCTTCATCATTAATTATAGAGTCTACATAACTATTCATTTCATCTATCATTTGATTTGGCATTTTTATTTTTACAATAGATGGACCAAATGGTTTTATTACCTCAAAATTTTCCATTTATTTTTTCTTAATACCGTATAGCTCTAATTTATGATCTACTAACTTATATCCATATTTCTCTGCTACTTTTTTTTGTAATTTCTCTATTTCATCATCAACAAATTCTATTATTTCTCCAGATTTTATATCAATAAGATGATCATGATGACTTTCAACAATTGCCTCATATCTCGCCTTTCCACCTTTAAAATCGTGTTTAGTCAATATACCTGCTTCTTCAAAAAGTTTAACTGTCCTGTAAACTGTTGCTATACTTATTTTTGAATCTATTTTAGAAACTCTATTATATAATTCATCAACATCTGGATGGTCTGACTCTCCATAATTTTCTTTTGATTCTGAAAGGACTTTTGCAATTATTTTTCTCTGATCTGTAAGCTTCACACCTTTCTTAAGACAAATTTGTTCGATTGTTTCTGACATATCTTATTTTAACTCGAATAAAGGGGTTTTATCAAATCTTTAATTGAAAAAATTTTTTCATCTAATTGCAATAATTTTTCATAATTTCCATTATCTAAAAATCTCGATTCAAAGCCAATTAAAGTAATATTTTTAGCTAATGATATAGCTTTAGCTATAGAAATTGAAATTCTAACTCCAGAAAACTTTCCTGGTCCTTTATTAACAAAAATCCTTTCAACATCATCTAATTTTGTTTTATTTTTTTTTAAAAAAGCTAGAAGAAGATTCATAAACTTATCAAAATTTTCTCTACTGTTTGTATGCATGGTAGTATATGATTGTTTTTCTGTAATGATCAAAAAAACAATTTTATCATTTGCTGCATCTATTATTAAATTTTTCATAATTTATTTATTTTTTTTAAATGCTTATGCTGAAACTGTAAACAAAAAATACGAACATGAAGAACAAGGTATATTGGCACTAATGTACCATAGATTTGATGAAAATAAGTATCCTTCAACAAATATTAAAATGGATGTATTTAAAGAACATATAAAAATTATTAAAAATAATAATTTTGAATTTTTAAACCCTAAAAAATTCCATGATGAATTTTACAAAGTAAAAAAAAATAAAAAAATTTTACTAACAATAGATGATGCATTTTCTTCTTTTTATATTAATGCTTGGCCATACCTTAAGCGAAATAAAATACCTTTTATTTTATTTATATCAACTGAACCTGTGGGTAAAAATGGTTACATGAATTGGACTCAAATAAAAGAAATAGAAAAAGAGAGTTTTGCATTTATAGGAAATCATTCCCACTCTCATGATTATATGGTTGATTATGATTTTTTAAATTTTTCTCAAGATATAGATAAATCAATAAAAATTTTTAAAGAAAATATTGGATACAATCCAAAATTTTTTTCTTATCCTTTTGGAGAATATAATCTTGAACAAAAAAAATATATTTCAAAAAAATTCGATTATGCTTTTGGGCAAAATTCAGGTGTTATAGATTTAAATAAAGACAAATATGAACTTCCCAGATTCCCAATTAATGAAAAGTATGGTGACCTTAAAAGATTTGATTTTTTAGTTAAGTTATTACCTTTGCAATATAGATTTATTCAACCTGAAGATAAATTTTTAAATAAATCAAACAATCCACCAGATATGTATATCGACTTTTTTGAAAATCAAAATAATCTAAATTTAATAAATTGTTTTTCAAATGAAGGTGGAAGTTGGAAAGATACAAAAATAAATATAAGTAATAATAAATTAATTATTAATTTTTCTGAAAAATTTACTTTTAGAAGAGGTAGGATCAACTGCTCTCTTAATGACAAAGAAGGTTGGAGATGGTTAGGAATTCAATTTTCAATAGACTAATACTAAATTAAATTTTTAATTTTTAGACTTGTTGGAAGAATTTTAACTTCATCAAAATCAGTTAATGAATTTTGCTCTATAATTTTTATTAAAACTTTTATATATTCTACTCCAGTTTCTGCATATTTATCAAGATATTTTACAAGTTCTAAGCTATTTAAGTTTTTATTATTATCTCTTTGTATTGCTCTTTCTTTTCTAAACTTTTTATAACTTGGATGTGTATTTAAATTTCTTTGATAAGCTTCTACAGAGGCTTTTAAAATTTTAAACTTTGCAACTTTATGTTTTGCATCTTTATCTACACTAGCTGGTTTTATTCCTTCACCTGACCATGTCCATTGTCCAAATAATGCATTTCCTTCTTGCGCGAACCTAGAACTTCCCCAGCCAGTTTCTTTTGCAGCTTGTGCGATAGCTAAAGAAACAGGAATTTCATCCATTCGTATTTTTAAAGCAGAAATATCTCTATTTTTTATTCCGTATTGTTTAAATTTTAAATCTAACCATTTTTTATCTGCAATGGTTGTATTATTTTTATTTAAAATTTTAAAAAGTTTTTTTCTATCAATTTTAATCCTAGTATTTTCTTCAAGAATTAAGGGTAAAACTATTTTAATAAATAATTCTTTTCTTTTCTTTACACTTTGAATATTTTTTAATTCTTTTGGAAGCTGTGTAATCTGATTTCCAATATTAACTCTTTGGGTTTTTTTAACTTTTTTTAAATCATAGCCATTATTATTAAATAATTGTTCAATAGTTGATGCACTTAATCTCTCGAGATTATCAATATCTTCATCTTTACCAAAAACATCAATATCATCAAAAATACTCCATGAAAATTGGTCTTTAATGATTTCTTTTATTCCTTTGTTATTATCTTTATCAAGAGTTTTTTGGAGAGTTTTATCAAAATTTTGTTTTGAAGCGTTTACTATTATTTTGTTTGATTTAAAATTTTCTTTTAAATAAGTAACTGTGCTTGGTAAAAATAAAAATGAAAAAATTAAAATTAAACTAAATGGAAATAGCCTTGAAAGGCTACTATAATAATATTGCAGATTATCTTTATCTTTAATTTTGGTGCTATTTAATTTTTTAAAAAATTTTTTTTTAACCATAATTTTAAAGAATCTTATATGTTTTATTATAAATTATTTTTTAAATTATTACAGAGCTAAAACTTCTTTTACTTCAGGTATGTAATGACACAGTAAATTTTCAACACCTTGCTTTAAAGTAAGAGTTGAGGATGGACACCCAGAACAGCTACCTTTTAATATAACTGTAACTTTTCCATCTTTAAACTCTTTAAATGTAATATCACCACCATCTTTAGCAACTGCTGGCCTTATTTTGGTTTCTAAAATCTTGACAATTTTTTTTTCTATCTCTCCATAATCATTTAATTTTTCTGCTGTATCTGATTTATTAATGATAAAATTATTTCCCTCAGCATAATATTCATTAATATAAGAAATTACTATGTGCTGAATATTTTCCCAATTTTCTTCATCTATCTTATTAACCGACAAAAAGTCTTCACCTAAGAATATACCGGTTACGCCATTTATTGATAAAATATTTCTAATTAAATTATTATTAGTCTCATTTTTATCAAGAAATTCATAGGGACCATCATTTGAAACTACTTTACCTGGTATAAATTTTAATGAATTAGGATTTGGAGTTTTTTGAGTTTGTATAAACATACTTATTATATAATCATTTTATTTTTTTTTTAAATAATCAATATTCTAAAAACCTATGGTTTTTTTAATTTCTTCCACCTTTTTTGTGGCAATTTTATTAGCCTTCTCTCCACCTTCTTTAAGAACCGTGTCAATATAGCTGTTTTCTTTTTTAAATTTATTAATTTCCAATGATATTGGTGAAATTTTTTCTACAACAAGTTCAGCTAGTTTTTCTTTAAAATCTGAAAAATTTTTTCCACTAAACTCTTTAATTGAGCTCTCTAAACTTTGTTTATTTAAACTTGAATATATTCCTAAAAGATTTTGAACCTCTGGTCTTTTTTCTAAACCTTTTTCATCAACTGGTAGCTGAGCTTCATCAGTTTTGGCTTTTTTAATTTTATTAAAAATTTCATCTTTATTATCTGTTAAATTAATTCTACTTAAGTCTGAAGGATCTGATTTACTCATTTTTTTAGTTCCATCTTTTAGACTCATTATTCTAGCAAAATTTTTTTGTATTAATGGTTCAGGAACTTTAATTAAATCTTTTACATTAAAATCTAAATTAAATTTTTGTGCAATATCTCTAGAAAGCTCAAGATGCTGTTTCTGATCCTCTCCGACAGGAACATGAGTAGCATCATAAAGTAGAATATCAGCAGCCATTAGTATAGGATATATATAAAGACCAACGCTTGCTTTCTCTTTGTCTTTACCTGCTTTCTCTTTAAATTGTGTCATTCTATTTAACCATCCCATTCTTGCTATACATCCTAAAATCCAAGATCCTTCTGAATGAGCGGAAACCAAAGATTGATTAAATATAATACTTTTATTTGGATCTATTCCACTAGCTAAAAATGTTGCTGTGGTTTCTCTAATATTTGCTTTAAGAATTTTAGGATCTTGTTTAATAGTAATTGCATGTAAATCAACAACACAATAAATGCACTTATTTCCTTCTTCATTTTGAAGATCTACAAAATTTTTTATGGCTCCGATATAATTACCTAAATGAAGGTTTCCAGTTGGTTGAACTCCAGAAAAAATTTTTTTTCCCATATCCTTAGTACTTTAAATTAATATCTGAAATTTTAAAGGCTTTAGTAAGTATAGAAGTTAAAATATAAATAGTAAAAGTTAAAATAACTAAAGAAACAATAGTTAAAAGTTTATATTCACTATCATAATCTAAGTAGTCACCAAAAAATTTTATTAGGCTGGAAAAAATGAAAGAAATTAAAATTGTATTTAATGCGATTTTAATAAATGATTTAAAAAAATTTATTTGTAAAGAAAAATATTTTTTATTAATCAGGTAGACTAAAAGGAGAATTGAATTAAACCAAGATGATATAGTTGTTGCTATAGGTATTATTATAAATCCAATTTTATTAAAAAAATAAATACTAATAAGAATATTTAGAAACACAGAAAAAACTGAAAAGTAAAATGGTAACTTAGTATTGTGCCTAGCAAATAAGAAACTTGAAAATATTTTTATAATTGCAAATGCAGGTAAACCTAAAGCAAAATAAAACAAAGCAATTGAAGAATTTTGTACACTTGAAATATCAAAAGATCCATACCCAAATAAGGATGAAGTTATTTCCCTTGGGGCAATTAGTAATGCAGCGGTAGCAGGTAAACTTAAAAACAAACAAAGTTCTAAGGATTTGTTTTGAATAAAATCAATTTTTTCTTTATTATCTGACTGTATATGTTTGCTTAAGCTTGGTAAAACTACAGTTCCAATTGCAATTCCAGCTATTGCCAAATTAATTTGATATATCCTATCGGCATAATATAAATAAGAAACTGCACTAGCCTGAAATGATGCAATAATTGTGCCAACAAAAATATTTATTTGAGTAACTCCAGATGAAAAGATGCTTGGTAAAAGTTTTTTAAAAAATAGAATTACTTTTTTATCTATTTTAAAATTTAAACTTATTTTAGGAAAATAATATTTTCTAATAAAAAAAAATAATAAAATTAATTGTACAAGTCCTGCAAATGTTACTGCATAAGAAAGATAAAATACAAGCTGGTCGTTTAAATAATTTTGAAATAATAGAGTTAATATTAAAAAAATATTTAAAATTATGGGAGCTGCAGCTGAGATAGCAAATTTATTGTGAGAATTTAAGATTGCAGAAAAAAATGAAGATAAACATATAAAGAATAAAAAAGGGAAAGTTATTCTTGTAAGTAAAATTGTTAAATCAAGTTTTTCCGAATTTTCTGTAAATCCTGGAGCAATAATAAATACAAAAGATGGCATGAAAATTTCAATAATTAAAACTATCAATAACAAAGAAATTAAAAGTAAATTAAAAACTTTATTTGCAAACTGTTGGGCTTTCTCTTTTCCCGAAACTAGCTCTGAGGAATAACTTGGAACAAAAGCTGCATTAAATGTACCTTCAGAAAATAAACGTCTAAAAGTATTAGGTATTCTAAATGCAACAAAGAAAGCATCAGCCACAGGTCCAGATCCAAGATAGATCGCTATCAATAAATCTCTAAAATATCCTAGAATTCTGCTTATTAGAGTAAAGAAACCAAATGTGCTGGTTGACTTAATTAAGTTCATAAATCATATTAGTCTTATATTTACTCTTTTGTATATCTAATTGCTCAAAATGAAAAAAAATAAAATTGAACATTACTCAGATAAAGAAGCTTTAGAATTTCATAATACTAATAAA
>MDSW01012942.1_pt1 | contig 12392 bp, 5 predicted proteins | sample 811171 | NCBI WGS metagenome assembly MDSW01 (sample SAMN05326641, study PRJNA326480) | marine metagenome | isolation source: seawater | place: Atlantic Ocean: North West | collected 2012
GAAAGGCTGTTGCGGGACCAGCTCGACAGTCGATAATGCTCTAAACCTAATAGATGGATCCGGTGAGACGTATAATCCAGTTACGAGCAATGCGATTAGTAGCGAATATTATACTATCGATTTAGGTGCTCCAGTACCCATTTTCCGGTTTGGAATGAGAACTCCGGATAAAGGCTTTTTTCGCGCCGATGGTACCCCTTTAAACGAAGACGCTATTCCGGCCTATGAAGTTTCGATCGCTCCCGACACGAATAATGATGTATTATTCACGGCCGATCCAATAGGTGAGATCATCACGGAAGCACGAGAAAATGTCAATCCTAATATTGTAGTAGATTTTCCTAAACAATATGTTAGATATGTGCGTTATAAACGAAAAAATTCGGTTTTAGATGCTTTTAGCAACCAATCTTCTTTTCACGCGGGAACTGCTAGAAAAGGTACATTAGGAGATTTTTCGCTTTTTGGGGAGGGGATACCGTCTCGTGCCAACTACAAAACAAAGATTTTAGAGTTAGAAGAGATAGTTAATTTTGGGAATCTCTATTGGAATGTGACTCCAATGCGAATTGTGGATGGAAAAGAAGAGGAAGCGCTTGATGCCAAGGTTTGGGTGGAAGTTGAGGCTCGTACGGGTTTAGATTCAACTCCGGAGATCTACTACGAATTCACCGACATGGCTACCCGTATTCCAGTGACTCAAGAGAGATATCAAAAAAAATTAAAAGATCAGTCAGGATCGGTTACAAATGCTGACGGTTTAGGTGGAATTATGACGATTACGGTTCGACCGAAACCAGGTATTCGGGCTGGCATTGAGTCAGATAATGAAAATTGGACCTATTGGTCCTTTCCTGCGACAGAGTCGGGCGCACCACTTAATTTAAACCGTGGATCTTTCCTGCAGTTGAAGGTCGTATTGCATAGTGAGCGTTTTGACGTTTTTGCTCGATTAGATTCCCTTTGGATAGAGACTTCCCCAACACTGGCGACGCGTGTTATTGGAGAAATCGCCCGTCGCGACCTTCTTGATCCAGGAAGGGGAGTCGCAGAAGTTTCGCTGGGAGAGGAGACTGATTTTGTATATGATATCAGAGCTGAATTCTTAGCTAATGAAAAGGGATTCGATTCTGTAAAAATAGATGTTGGAAGTGAAAATGCTGTTTTTCAATCTCTGAAATTAGATGGAATAGAGATTGCGCCTAAAGCTGTAGAGCTTGCCGGATCTTCACTTACCATAAGGTTAAATTCGCCAATTAAACGTAATAAAAATTCTGCGATGAGAATTGAATTCAGATCTACTATGTTTGATTATGCGAGGAAATTTTCCGCTAATGTCTTTAATAGTGACCAAGATGATTTGCCGCAACCCGTAGAAAGTGGGGATGCCAGTGAAGAAATCAGAACAAATGATCTTCGTGTTTTGGCTATTTCAGATTCGAAAGTTGCTGTTGTTCAGGACGTCTCGATTTCGAGTAGTATATTTACCCCAAATTCTGACGGTATAAACGATAGGTTAGCTATTTCATATCAACTTTATGGTTTACCCGAGCCAGTAGATGTGTCCTTGCGAGTTTTCGCGTTAGATGGACGTGTATTAGCATCGGTGAAACAGGGAATGCAGGTTTCTGGTATACAGCGTGCTGAATGGGATGGGCGTGGTGATAATGGCAATATCTTACCTCCTGGGCTTTATCTGATTGACATACAGATTACTGCCGAGAGTAGCCCAGTAATAAAGAAGCTACCAGTTAGCATTGCCTACTAAATTGCTCAAGGTGATTTGATGATGAGTAAACTAAAATATTTCTTGCGATCTGTTATAGTCGCGTCAAATCTTTTCATTTGCCAGTCTGTTCACGCTGATGTTTTAACGTACAAGGATGAAGGTGCATGGGTAGCCGGATGGGATTTAAAACCAGGGATAACTGTATTTGACAGTGAAGGTAATTTAGGACTTACAAAATTCAGAAAAAACATTAACGCTACTCAGGATGCTCATTTGTTCAAACACCCCACCAATGAAAAGGGTGAAGTTTATGGGGGTATATGGACTGCATTAAGCAACCCAACCAACGCCGACGCCATCATAGATGGAGATTTGAAAACATCTTGGACACCTGATGGGAACGATGAATTGGACCAGTGGATTGTCCAGATCGATCTGGGTCGCGTCGTTTTAGCAAAAGAGATTCGAATACACTTTCCCGATGAAGATGGTCGTAAGCCTTTTCGTCAATTTAGTGTATTCGCATCGACTGGAGCTTATGTTTCTGCTGTGGAGGATTCATACCGTTTTTTCCCGGTATATCGTACTACAAAGCCTAATTATGATGAATTAATATCCGTTGGATTTCGCCCTGAAGTAGAGGATACTACGCGCTTCGTTGATAAAGTTAGCGGGACAAAGGCCCAAGACGGTAGTCCGTCCAAGGGGGCAGGGATTTCTGAAGATGTTGCTCTTGGTAAGGCAAAATTGGCTCATTTCTCATCAGATTTAGGATTAAGAGATGTCGAAGCGGAAAGCAATTGGAAGACGATTCAATTCATTCGATTCATTGTAGATGAGAAACAGTTGGATGGTGCACTTGCGGAGATTGAGGTGATTTGCGTAGGCGATAATGTCAGTTTAGGTGTCGAGTCGAGAGGTGGAAGTTACATAAACGGATCGAGAGCTCCCGATCCATTTTTTTGGCTTGATGGAAATTTAAACACTTATGGGGTTGTGGAAGTACATCAGCAGTTTACCGAATCACGTGGCACTGCTTTCGATGGTGGATTATGGTGGAAAGTGGATCTTGGCGTTACTTATTGGATTGATGATGCATTTATGTATTGGCAAAAAGCCGGTGAGCAACTTTCAACATTCAGATTAGGCACTAACAATGCTGGTACGGGTTATACTTTCTACGGATCTGATGGCACACGATCTCTATCTGGTGACTTAGACTATGATGAGTGGATTTTTGAGCCGGAATGGACCAATGGAAGGGAAGAATATAAACGTCACTATAGGTATTTGTTCAATGCAAGAAAGGTACGGCACATTTTCTGGCTTGCGTTGAAAGATTTGGGCTGGCGTGCTCATCCCATGGAATTCCAAATGTTTTCGCCAGGCTATCCTGCTGAAGTTGTCCTTTTGTCAAAATACATAAATCTCGGAGAATTAGATGGAGATGGACAGCCCAAAGTAATAAAGGCTGTTCACTGGGAAGCAGATACCCCCTCGGGGACACGAATTCAGCTTCGAACTCGCTCTGGTAATGAACAGGGTGAGGAATATACTTTCTATAATAAGATTGGTGAAGAAATCACTCAAGAAAAGTGGAATACGGTTCCAAAGGTTTTACGAGGAAAAGTTGATACTTCAATTGTTGTAGGTGAGGATTGGAGTAACTGGAGTAATACCTATAAACGATCCGGTGAAGAATTCAAATCGGACAGTCCACGTCGTTTTGTCCAGATGGAACTGATTCTGTCGACAGAGGATTACAATGTCGCTCCATTAGTGCGTTCTTTATCGGTAGAGTATGTAAATGCTTTAGTCAACGGTGCCCGTGGATCTATTTTTCCTAAGACTGCTAAACCGAATGTAGATACAAACTTCACGTACGAACTAATTCCAGATATAAAGCCTGATAATATCGGCTTTGATATCATGCGCTTAATCATACCCGATCTTTTGCAGGTGGAAAATGTTGAGGTTCGTTACAACAATGAGGTGGTTCCATTTAAGAAATATGAGATAGTTGCTGATTCGGTATTAATTTCTATGCCTGAGAGTGTGCTAGCAGATTCAGTGCAAGTCAACTTTAGGACAAAACTAGTTAGAAATGCGGCTGTCATTAAGCTTGATCTTGGTTCTTCTGATTCTCCTGGTTTGTGGCAGAATGTTGAACCGGCCGAACGTCGCTCCGACGTTGTTTTACTACCGGACTTAGTCACAACTAATCGCATATTTGATCAGATCGAAATTAGCAACCGGATGCTATCTCCAAACCGAGATGAAATTAACGACAGTTTAGATCTTAATTTTACCTTGTTAAGGGTAGATGTTGCTGAGCCTGTCGTAGAAATTTGTGATCTTTCGGGTAGAGTTATTGCAAATTTGGTTAATTTGGGGGATGGAAGTTATTACTCTTATAGTTGGAATGGAGAGGGTCATCGGGGTAATATAGTTTCTCCCGGAATATATTTTCTGAAATTGGATGCTAATTTAGATGAGGGAGATTATACCCGATATTATACTATTTCTGTCGTGTATTGATCAGCCAAAAATGTAAAGTATTGCGGTTTTCAAACTGAGCCTTATTGATTTTGGTAGCAGTGATAATTTTTCAGAAAAGGACGTTGAATTAAAATAACTGTTTAGTAGTTTCGATCTCAAATTTTATGTAGAATTTTGGAGTTTCCCTCAATGCAGACCCAAATAATTTTAAGTTTACTTTTACTTAATGTCGCAGGCTTTGCTGAAACGCTAACCTTTGATAGTCCGGAAAGATGGAGTAGTTGGGCGGTGCCTAAGGATGTTGTTTGGTTTAGCGATGAAGGTGAACTCAAACTTAAACGGTATCGTAAAAATATTAATGCAGTTTCTAATGCTCAAACTTTTATCCAGCCTACACAAACTCGAGGCGAAGTCGCTGGTGGGATATGGCAAGTGGGTTCCGGTTCGCAAACTGCTGAAAACTTGATCGATGGGGATTTATCTACGACATGGAGGCCTAATCAGGAAGATACACTTGTAGATTGGGTTGTTACAGTTGATCTGGGACGTCCTGTACTGGCTGAGCGAATCCGACTACATTTTGTTGATGAAAAAAGCATTAGTCCATTCTCTCAATTCAGTGTTTTTACATCAACAGGTGCACGTATTGAATCAACCGGAGACTTATTCAAATTTTCTCAGGTTTACACGACAAGTAAACCTAATAAAGAAACTTTCATCGATATACAGTTGGAGGGTCAGCAAGATACTGCAAGAGTTATTGATGAAAACTTATCTATTGACTGGAGTGAATTTCGCGATTTCCGAACGGTTCGTTTTATACGATTTCGCGTAGATAAAAAATCTGAAAATACTGGGTTAGCAGAGATTGAGGTTATAGCAGCTGGAGATAATATTAGTTTAGGTGTTGTGGAAAGGGGAGGGAAATTTGGGAATGGATTACTGGCTCGTGAACCACAAAATATGTTTGACGGAATAATGGATACCTATGGAAACATCTTCACGGTCAAAAGTAAGGGAGGATGGCGTGAGAGTGGGGTTTGGTGGGAAGTAGATTTAGGAGCTCTTTTTTGGCTTGACGAACTATTCATTTATTGGCAAGACCGTGGAGAAGGATTGTCTAGTTTCCTCTTTGAAGGTCTTCAAGCTGGTCGAGGTTATGAGCTGCTTTTTTCAGAGGGTCAGCGTACTCTTTCTGGTGATATTGATTATACTCCATTGATATATGAGCCGGCACCCAATGACTCAAAAAGCGCACAACTTCGTCATCACCGATACAGTTTCGCGCCTCGTAAGGTAAGGTATCTCTTTTGGCATTCTCTGTTTGATGAGGGTTGGTTTTCACATCCTATGGAACTGATGCTTTTCTCCCCAGGATTTCCTGCTCAAGTAAATATCACTTCAAATTTTATAGATTTAGGTGCGTATGTTGGGGATCGTCGTCCCAAGGCGGTTGAGTCAATTCATTGGCAAGCAGATTTACCGTTAGATACTAGGTTGCAATTACGATCACGATCTGGGAATACCTTGCAGGACGTTTATACTTTCTATGACAGAAAAGGGGAGGTTGTAACAGAGACGCGGTGGTCTTCTATACCGAAAGTACTTCGTGGACCTGTTGATACAACTACCGTAGTTGGATCCGATTGGGGCGAATGGAGTAATTATTACCAGTATTCGGGTGAACCTTTTAAATCTGAAACACCTCGTCGATATGTCCAATTAGAATTGATTATGTCGTCGGACGATTACAATGTAGCGCCATCTTTGAAATCTTTATCCATTGATTTTAGAGCCGCCTTAGTACAAGTAGCGCGAGGTAGAATAAATCCCTCTGTTGTGGATATAAATAGAGATATTCCCTTTGTTTATACGTTGTATCCATTCGCAGACGCTCAAGATACCGGATTCGACCGTCTGCGATTAAAAACACCTAATCGTGTTACTTCCGAAATAGAATTGTTTATTGGAGGAAAACTGGTAGTACCTAATTCTATCGAAAATGTTAGTGATTCGGTTTTGGTAATTGATTTACCGGAGACGGTTTTTAGTGATTCCATATCATTAGCTTTTGAAACTCGAGTATTTAGTAATGCTACGGTTATCGGTATGGATTTAGGAAAACGTTCGGACCCCTTATTGTGGCAGTCTGTCGAACCCGCTGAACGTAGGTCTAATGTTGTTTATTTACCTGCATTGTTCGAAAAAGAGGGCATAGTAACAGATGTAATGTTCGATTCGGTTTTCTCGCCAAATCAGGATGGGATTAACGATGTTTTTAATTTGGAGTTTGTTATAATAAAAGTGCAGGAACCTACACCTACTATTTCAATTTTTGATATTTCTGGTAGATATGTTGCCAAATTGAGTGGGAAAAATCGAGGTGGAAAAACACTCGTTAGTTGGGATGGGATTGAAGAGTCAGGAGCCACGGCTGATCCTGGATTGTATCTCTATAAAATAAATCCGGAAGCTGATACCAATAAAGATAGTTTTGTGGGTAGTTTTGCACTTGTTTATTGATCAAGACAATAAGGAATTAGGCTTGTTACGATGGTTATTGCGTAAACAATGAATTTTTCTGTGCATAAAAATCAGAAATGGATCATTTCTCCTTCTGCAGACATAATTTTTTTTATTGGTACTCCCCTTTTTTGTCTAGTGCCTTTGATGGCTTTACGTCAAGTTCTTGACGCCCAGACAATCCTGTTTTTTATCATGTCGTTTTTTGCTATGGGACATCATCTCCCGGGATTTATGAGGGCTTATGGTGATCCAGACTTGTTTGGCACGTTTAAAGAAAAATTTCTCGCTGCTCCGCTAATCGTAATAGGTGTTGTTGCGATATCCCAGTTTTATACCCTTCACGGTCTCTTTCTTATGGTATTACTTTGGGAGATATGGCACCTGTTTATGCAGCATTATGGTATAATGAGAATATACGATGGAAAGAATAAGATTTTTTCTAAATGGAATGCCAAGTGGGATTGGTTTTTAACAGTATGTGCTTTTATTACCGTCGTAGTTTATAGTCCTGAATATTTTTATCGTATTTTGGATCACAATCAAAACGTCGGCTTACCATTTCTTTCCGTTACGACTGTCCATTCCATAAAGACAATTTTATTAGTTGTGACCGGAGCTGTTTTTTTGTGTTATGTGGTTAATATTTTTTATCGTCTTTTAACGAGACAGAAGCTTTCTTTTCCCAAAATCGTTGTAATGTTTACGACGTTATTTTTAATTTACTTTGGTTGGATACACATAGGTGACCTAACTATTGGTTATGCAGCATTTGCTGCATTTCACGACATTCAGTATTTCGCTATTGTCTGGGTTTACAATAATAATCTTGTAAAAAAACAAATTAAAACATCGCGTTTACTGCGTGTTTTTTTTACGAGTCGATCTGTTCCAGTTTTAGTTGGATACGTTTTAATAAGTTTTTTATATGGAACAATAAACTATAGTATTGAATTATTTGATAGAGCAACTTGGATAAAGAGCATTGAAATTTTGGTAATTAGTTCCACGCTACTACATTATTATTTCGATGGCTTTATTTGGAAGATGCGTGATAAACGAAACCAAGAAAATTTAGAAATAGAAACAGATATTGGCTGGGATCGAATTGGAAAAAGGATACAAGTCACAAGTGTTTTTGAGAATTTTGGTAGTTATTTTAAGGAAACAGGAAGGCTGTTGATTTACTTTGCTGTTCCAATAATATTACTTTCCTTTTTTCAATTTTACAAACGTTCGGATGAGTTGGCTGCGCGTGAAAGCTTTGTTCAGATTTTTTCAGAATTTCCTGGTGTTCATAATGATCAAGGAGTTTTGTATTCCCGTTTAGGAGACTGGGCCCGTGCGAGTGAGGCGTATTCTCGGGCGTTACAATTAGATCCTAAAAGTCACGAAGCCCTAAAAAACATGGGCGTAGTTCGAGCTCGGCAAGGTGAATTAGAATTAGCGCATAATTATTACAAAAAAGCACTTGAAGTTAAGCCTGATTTCGTCGAAGCTTTAAATGCTCAAGGTTTAATTTATCTGCAAAAAGAGGAATTTGAAATTGCTCAAGATAAGTTTTTAAAAGCTGTAGCTGAATTTGAATACGCTCCTGCATACAATAACTTAGGAACTGCTTTCTTGCGTGAAGATCAATATGACGAAGCTATTGCAGCGTATTTAAGTGCCGTCGAAATAGATGGATCCAAAGCTTCTCATCACTATAATCTTGGCCTTGCTTATCAACGGAGTGGTCAAAACAAGCCTGCTATTCGCTCTTTTAAAAATGCGCTCAATATTGCACCGACACATATTAGAGCGTATCTAAGTTTAGCCCTTTCCTATCAACGTTTAAATCAAGTCCCCAATGCTCGTAAAGTTCTTGAAGAAGCGTTGCGATACGATCCAGATCACCATATTGCTCTCAAGTTCTTGAATAGCCTATAAATGTTTTAGTACAGAAAGAATTACAAAATTGAAGGGCATTCAAAAAAAAATGTGGACCTTGATCTTGTATGTTTTTTACATGGCAACATTGGTCAGTTGTAACGGTGCACCTTCATCACAAAGCGCCGCTATGGTTGCTCGACTTCAGGATATAGCCAAATCAACTGATCCATTAAAAAATACATACCTAAGCGGTAGAAGAGTTACTGCTTTACAACAGGAACCCGAACCGACTGATCCTGTTAAACAAATTATCTTTCGAATTCAGTTGGCAAAGGAATATCTTCAAGCTGGCAATAATGAAGAAGCAATACGTCTTTTTGAAGAAGCTATTATTCGTGCTCCAAGTTATGGGATACAAACTAGACCAACACTTAAAGAGTATTTAGCTCTTTCGTATCTCAGGTTGGGGGAACAACAGAATTGTGTAGAGAATCATAATAGCCAATCCTGTTTATTTCCTATAAATGGTCAAGGTGTACATGTTATTCGTGATGGGTCTAAGAATGCTGTTGATTTGTACAAAGAATTATTTAATGATTCGCCCGATAACCTGTCCTTTCGATGGCTGTTAAATATAGCCTGTATGGTCTCAGGTCAATACCCTGATGGCGTCCCAGAAGACGCATTAATTCCTGAAAGTACTTTTTTAAATAATGAGGCGTTCCCTCGATTCAAGGATCAGGCACAATTCCTTGGTGTTGATGAACTAGGGCTGGCTGGAGGGGTTGCCGTAGATGATTTTAATAATGACGGTCTCCTTGATATCATCACAACCTCCTGGGCATTGGATGGGCCCATTCGCTACTATCGCAACGCCGGTAAATCTGGATTTATTGAAGAGTCAAAGCTTGCTGGTCTTCAAGGTATTGTTGGCGGTTTAAATCTGCGTCACGTTGACTACAATAATGATGGTAATATGGACATTTTTATATTAAGGGGAGGTTGGTTTGGAGAGCAAGGTAGGCATCCAAATTCTTTACTAAAAAATTTAGGCGGAGGTAGATTTGTTGATGTGACGGAACAAGCAGGCCTTTTAAGTCTACATCCAACACAAACCGCTTGTTGGGCAGATTTTAACAATGATGGGTATTTAGATGTGTTTATTGGCAATGAATCAATAATAGCTCGACCCTCTTCTTTTGTGGGGGATCGTTCTGGTATAGCCTCTCAGCATGCTTGTGAACTTTTCATAAATCAGGGAGATGGTACTTTTGTTGATAAGGCTGTTGACTCTGGTGTTGGGATTAAGGCCTTTGTAAAAGGGGTCACCTGGGGAGACTATAACAATGACGGCCTTATGGATATATATGTTTCAATATTACGTGGAGCGAATATTTTATTCCAAAACCAAGGTCCTGATTCTTTGGGTATACCAAGGTTTATCGACGTGGCTGAGAAAGCAGGTGTTACGGATCCGCATTATAGTTTCCCAACCTGGTTCTGGGATTATGATAATGATGGTCTTGAAGATATTTTTGTGGCAGGCTATAATGCTGATAGTGGCGATATCGCCGCTGAATTCCTATCTATTAAACATGATGCAGAAGTGCCTAGGTTGTTTCGCAACAGGGGAGATGGCACATTTGAAGATATAGCTGTGCATATTGGTTTAGATCGAATTTTATATGCAATGGGATGCAACTACGGAGACTTAGATAATAATGGATTCCTAGATTTTTATGTAGGAACTGGCGATCCTGATTTTCGTTTGTTGATACCGAACCGAATGTTCAAGAATGTTTCTGGGGTTTTTAATGAAGTAACTACCTCAGGTGATTTTGGTCATCTTCAGAAAGGGCATGGTGTAGCATTTGCCGATTTTGATAATGATGGGGATCAGGATATTTACGCCGTTATGGGGGGGGCATATTCTGGAGATGTTGCTGCTAATGTGATGTTCGAAAATCCTGGAAATGAATTAAATTGGATAAAATTAAATCTTAGGGGAAAGCGAAGTAATCGCGCTGGCGTGGGTGCTCGGATAAAAATTGACTTAGGTGATCGATCGATTTATTCTCGGGTAAATATTGGAGCTAGTTTTGGGGGTAATCCTTATCGCAGTGAAATTGGTCTAGGGGCAGAGGATAGGATCAAAAATTTGCAGATTCAATGGCCTTCAGGCATCCAACAAGAATTTTATGACGTTCCGACAAAAAAACTATATGTGATAGAAGAGGAAGGAGACCTACTGGTTGAACCACTAACTACATGGCTTAGATAGTGGGCTTTTAGGTAATTTACGAAGGATCATTGATTCTACTTGGGCGTCCATATAGTGTGTGCGAAGTACAACTATCAATTACAACATCGACAAAGGTGTTTTTGGGGACATTTTCGGAAACAACGGTAGTCTTATTGTGTGGTGTTTTCCCATAATATCGATCTTTTCCGTCTTTACCTTTACGCTTTGATTTTCCTTCAATTAAGACGGGATATGATTTTCCGATACATATCTGATTCTTTTCAAGAGAAATTCGTTCTTGTAATTTGATTATATGTTGTAATCGTTGACTTTTTATATCCTCTGGGATATCGTCTTCCATTTTTTTGAAGGCATATGTTCCTTCTCTTTCGGAATATTTAAACATGAATGCAAAATCGAAACGAATCTCTTCCATTAATTTACAGGTATCTTGAAAATCTTTTTCCGCTTCTCCGCAGAACCCCGTTATGATATCTGTACTGATGGCTATATCTGGTATTGCATTTCGAAGTTTATCTACTAGCCTACGAAAGTCATATAATGAATAACCACGTCGCATTAACCGCAGTTGTTCGTCAGATCCACTTTGAACAGGAAGGTGAATAGACGGGCATACGCAGTTAAGTTCGCTCATGGCCGAAATAACGTCGTCACTAAAATCAATTGGGTAAGGTGATGTGAAACGTAGACGTTCTAATCCTTTTATTTCAGCTATCTTACGTAAAAGGTTTGAAAAGCTCGTGTTTTTATGTTTGTAGGAATTTACAGTTTGTCCTAATAATGTGACTTCTTTGTATCCTTCGGATACAACTGATTCTATTTGGCGTAAAATGTCGATGGGATCAATACTTCGCTCTCTCCCACGAACATAAGGTACGATGCAAAATGTACAAAATTTGTCGCACCCGCGAATAATGGTTACCCAAGCGTTTGTTCCTTCGCGTCGAATGGGCGTGAGTCCGATATAATTTTCAGATCTATTAAGTCGTACATCGAGTAGGGCATCGTCACTACTTTGAGCTAATAGATCGGGTAAACGTCTATACGAGTCAGGCCCCATTGCGATATCTACAAAGGGAGCTCGTTCTGTTAATGTTTCGCTAAGATGTTGTGCCATACAGCCTAAAATCCCAATCGTTAGATTTGGTCTTTGGGCTCTTAGAGAGTTTAATTGAGATACTCGACCAATGACACGTTCTTCAGCATGCTCTCTTACCGCACAGGTATTGAGGAGTATGACATCAGCGCTCTCAGCACGATTAGATATTTTGAAACCAGCATCATTCAAAATACTTCCTACTAATTCGCTGTCGGCAACGTTCATTTGACAGCCGTATGTTTCAATATAAACACTTCTACTTAGTTTATTGGATCCACTTTTTGGTTCTAAGGTATTAGGGTCTATACTATCTACTGTCGGTAGTAATTCAAGCGTCATTAGATCATAGTCCCGTATACGACATCATCGCGTATTTTTTCAACTTTAACGGAAACAATTTTTCCAAC
>MDSW01128743.1_pt1 | contig 12392 bp, 11 predicted proteins | sample 811171 | NCBI WGS metagenome assembly MDSW01 (sample SAMN05326641, study PRJNA326480) | marine metagenome | isolation source: seawater | place: Atlantic Ocean: North West | collected 2012
TAATGAAATAACAGCAAAAATATTGGTTTTCGATTAGTTTTGATCTTAGATAAAACTGCAAGTAATATTAGCCAATACAAAACCACTTTATAAGCTATCGCACCTATATTTAATAAAGGAAAGTATCTTTATTTGAGTAAAATTTTATGCTGGATTTGTGTAAATTTCACCGCCTTTTTCTATGAAGGTATCTGACATTTCTTTCATGCCTTCTTTAAGTGCTTGTTTTTCTTCCACGCCTTTTTGTTCGGCGTAGTCACGAACATCCTGTGTGATTTTCATTGAACAGAAGTGTGGTCCGCACATCGAACAGAAATGTGCTACCTTCGCCGAATCTTTCGGTAAAGTCTCATCATGAAACTCTAAAGCTTTTTCTGGATCGAGTGAGAGGTTGAACTGATCTTCCCAACGGAACTCGAACCGGGCTTTGCTAAGTGCGTCATCGCGGACTCTTGCGCCGGGGTGGCCTTTAGCTAAGTCCGCAGCATGCGCCGCGATCTTGTATGTGATGACGCCTTCTTTTACATCGTCACGGTTGGGTAGCCCGAGATGTTCTTTAGGTGTGACGTAGCAGAGCATAGCAGTGCCATACCAGCCAATCATTGCTGCACCGATTCCACTGGTGATGTGGTCGTAGCCCGGTGCGATATCCGTAGTCAGGGGTCCTAATGTATAGAATGGTGCTTCGCCACATGCCAGCAACTGCCGATCCATATTTTCTTTAATCATGTGCATTGGGACGTGACCTGGACCTTCGATCATAGTTTGAACTTCATGTTTCCATGCTATTTGCGTTAATTCACCAAGAGTTTCCAACTCTGAAAACTGGGCCTCATCGTTGGCATCGGCAATAGAACCGGGACGCAACCCGTCTCCTAGCGAGAAAGAAACGTCATAAGCTTTCATTATTTCGCAGATATCCTCAAAATGGGTATAAAGGAAATTTTCTTTATGATAAGTGAGGCACCATTTTGCCATAATTGCGCCACCCCGTGAGACGATGCCGGTCACACGTTTAGCGGTCATCGGCACATAGCGTAATAACACTCCGGCATGAATGGTAAAATAATCAACGCCTTGTTCGCATTGTTCAATCAGCGTGTCTCTATAAATTTCCCATGTCAGGTCTTCGATTTTACCATCGACTTTTTCCAATGCCTGATAGATAGGTACGGTACCGATGGGTACTGGAGAGTTGCGCAAGATCCACTCACGAGTGGTATGGATATTTTTTCCGGTTGAAAGATCCATGACATTATCGGCCCCGCAACGTGCTGACCATACCATTTTCTCAACTTCTTCTTCGATAGAGGAACTGACTGCTGAGTTTCCAATATTGGAATTAATCTTAACGAGAAAGTTTCGTCCAATGATCATTGGTTCTGACTCTGGATGGTTAATGTTTGCCGGGATGATAGCTCGACCTCTTGCCACTTCGTTACGGACGAACTCGGGAGTGATTTCCTCTGGCAGGTTAGCACCGAAGGAATTTCCCTTCAGTCGTTGTTCGCGCTCACCATCTTGGGTCTGCTGTTTACGTTTCTGGTTTTCGCGAATGGCAATGAATTCCATCTCAGGAGTTATAATTCCTTTTTTTGCGTAATGCATTTGGGAGACATTTTGACCGGGTTTAGCGCGTAAAACCTGTTTGCGGGTTTTTGGGAACCGTTCAGTATTGGGGTTTTCCCCTTCACGGTAGCCATCGTCTTTAGGCAGAATACTTCGCGCATCGTAATATTGGACATCTTCACGACCTGTAATCCAAGACAGGCGAATAGGCTTTAGTCCTTCACGGATATCTATACTGGCATCCGGGTCGGTGTAAGAGCCTGATGTGTCGTAGACGAGAACGGAGCTTTCATCATTTTGACTGTGATTGCCATTCCCATTTCCTGTCACCGTAGTGGGGGTGGAGAGAAAAATTTCTCTGAAAGGGACTTTGATATTGGGATATTGGGTTCCATTGACATAAACTTTTTTTGATTTTGGGGAAATAGGTTTGGTGGATATTTCAACCTTTTCATCGGTGGCTCCATGGCGATTACCATTTCCATTAGATTTTGATTGCTTCATAACTAATTACCTCCAAAGTTGTGCATATATTTAGATGAGTGTTGTTTTATATCAGTTGAGTCCCATATATCAGAAATCACGGCGACCCCGAAGGCCCCATGCTCCAGACACTCAGGAACGCGGTTCAGAGTTATTCCCCCTAAAGCCAAAACCGGTAGGTGAACTGACTGAGTCACGTGACGGAGTGGAGCCAAACCTTGCGGTGGTCCATAAATGGATTTTGAAGGTGTTTCGTAAATTGGGCTGAAGGTTATGAAGTCTGCCCCTTGTGAATCAGCAAGGCGAGCCCCTTCTATTGAATGTGTTGAAACCCCAACGATCAAATTTGGGAAATTATTTTTAACTTCGCTGGCCTTAACGCTAGCCTCTGTTAGGTGAACGCCGTCCGCTCCTGCCATAACAGCAATATCGGCACGGTCGTTGATAAGCAGTTTGGTGTTGTAGCGTTTCGTCATACAATTAACTTCAAGGGCTAAAGCTAAAAGGTCTTTAGAGCTCATATTTTTTTCCCGAAGTTGAAGGGCGCGAACACCACCTTGCAGAGCTTCTTCTAATGCGCCGAGGAAACGGCTTTTGCCAACCCGCATGAAATCGCTAATAAGATAAACCCGTAAGAAATCTAAAATAGATGCTTTTTTAAAAGCGGGCGAAGTCATCATGATGTTTACAGTTCGACCAAGCCATCCAGTGGACTGCTGGCTGAGGCATAAAGTTTTTTAGGAATGCGCCCGGACTCATAAGCCATAAGGCCACACTCCACTGCCATTTTCATAGCTAATGCCATTTTTAATGGATCTTTGGCACCAGCGATGGCGGTGTTCATCAAAATTCCCGAAACACCTAATTCCATAGCGCGGCTCGCATCAGAGGCTGTGCCAACCCCAGCATCTATTATGACTGGTATTTTGACTGCTTCTAAAATTAGTTTAATATTATACGGATTCCGAATGCCGAGACCCGAGCCAATAGGGGCTGCTAGTGGCATAACAGCGGTACATCCAATATCCTCAAGTTTTTTGCAGAGAACGACATCATCCGTGCAATAAGGCAGAACATGAAAGCCTTCCTTAATCAGCAATTTTGAGGCTTCGAGAGTGGCTTCGTTATCGGGAAAAAGAGTTTTCTCATCTCCAATGACCTCCACTTTGACAATGTTTCCAAGTCCTGCTTCGCGGGCAAGTTCACAGGTCATCACAGCTTCTTTTTGTGTATAGCAACCTGCTGTGTTTGGCAGAAAGGTATATTTTTTAGGGTCAAGGTGATTGAGTATGGAGTCTTTATTTTTGTCCAACTCAATTCGACGGACAGCGACCGTCACCATTTCGGCTCCAGAAATTTCGATAGCTTGACGAGTTTCGTCGAAAGATTTATATTTTCCGGTTCCAACAATAAGTCTAGACTTAAATATTTTGTCGCCAATCTTCATAAACTCGTTATTTGTGTTCATAATCCCAGCCTTAAAAAAATTTAAATTAAACTCCACCACCAACGGCGTGAACGATTTCAACTTCGTCGTTTTCTTGGATTGCGGTTGTAGCATATTTAGACTTTGGAATGACCTGCTGATTCAGGGCTACAGCAAAATTGGGTGCCTGAATATTCAGCTCACGAATTAGTTCTTCAAGAGTCTGGCTTTTCACAATTTCACGTTTTTCGCCATTAATGGTAAGTTTCATAAGCGTCTATATAACAGTTGATTTTCTCTCAAGTAACCTGCAGGCTCATTTAATTGATGGTTGCTCATAGCCAACAGTAAAATTCAAATTTATAGCAAAAATACATATTCTAAATAACACACAAGATTTCGTCCGCAATAGCCGTTAAATAAATCAGAAATAATTAAAAACTTGAATTAAATCCGGACTATAGTTAAAGAAATGATGGGCACAAAAAAAGCCGCATCCCAAACCTCAGGAAATGCAGCGAATCTTATTAAAACAGATAGCCTCACTTCCCTTCGCTGGCATGATCCAGATCAGGTTCAAAGGGTCGTCCCGTTTCAGGACTCTCAGTTCAAAAACACCCCCAGTGGTCGTGACGGGTCTAGGTTATTTCATATTTCACACAAGTCAAGAATTATTGACGTAATAATAAAAAAGAGTAGTATGCATTTTATGTTTTCCTCGCCTTTATTGCGCGTTTTATTGGTTGTTTTCATGTTTGGAATGGGTGGTTGCGTAACCGGCCCGATGCCCGTAACTCCTTATTTTGAAATACCACCCGAGCACCTCTCGAAGGCCGACATCGATCTTTATAGCCGTGCCCTAGAACAACTTAAAAACAATCAGCTTGATAACTCGATTGATCTTTGGAATCGTTTTTTGGAACGCAGCCCGAAGTCATTTCGAGGTTATAACAACCTTGGCATGGCACTCTATTCGAATGACAAATTACGGCTTTCTATAGATGCTTTTGAAACCGCTTTGTCCTTGGAACCTTTTGACTATATTATTAAGGATAATCTAAAAAGAGCATTAAGGTTTCAGGTCACGATTCTGCGCGAGAATAAAGACTATGCAACGGCCATCGATCATCTCGAAAGGGTTAAAAAACTTACTGACCTTAAGAAAAAAGAGAAAGTTGCGCTGAAGATAGAAACTCTACAAGATCTTATTTATCAGCAGGTCAAACTGGCGAACACGCTAGAAGGTTATGAAGCATTTGTGGCGAAATATCCTGATAACCCTAAAAATGCTGATGAAGCCCGGCACTTAATCCTTAAAATGAAGCGACAGAATAATTCGTCGGGAGAATTACCGGATATGTTGAGTGAAAGATTGCCCGACTCCGTAAAAAACACCTCCTCCTCTTCCGAGCAGGGAGTTGTTGCCCCAGAACCGATGCAGATTGTCCCAACTTTGCCGCCTCTTCGTAGAGAGATAATAGATATTGTTGAGGAAACTAAACAATCAAAAGAAGTGGAAGAGCTTGTGGAAGTGCTTTCTGAAGACACTAAGAAACCTATGGACCAAGGAGAAAAACCAGCTTTGATAGAACAGCCTCCGGTAGAAGCGGTTTCGGTGAGTCCAGATATGGAAATGAAAAGAGAGAAATCAGAACCTTCCGCTCATGCAGCATCACCTCCAAGACGGGCACGAATTATTACTAATGGTGCCCCTCTTAGAGTGCGAGCAAAACCGGATGCTCAATCTAATGTGCTGGCTCAGATACCCAAGGATGCCATCGTACTGATTTTTCAAGAAGCTAAAGACTGGTTTCAAGTTGAGTATCAGAAGGGTAAGAAAGGCTGGATCTCCAAAAAATTCTCTCAGTTGGTCAATTAATCCTCAGTTTATTCTCTGGTTTCTCTATCCTCGTATAAACTTTTGGAAGATTTTATCAGCCAGGGATTTTCTGCTCTTATTGAATAAAAGTTTTAAAACCCTACTTGGTTAGCATTCTATTTAAGGGTATTCTGATCAAAAAACCTTCTTGGGAGAGTTTCTTGCCATTATCTTCTTTTAAAGCAGTTTTCTTTGATGTAGGAGGAACCTTAATTCGTGTTCACCCATCGGTAGGGGATGTATATGCCCGATATGCCCGCGCATTTGGATATTCGGGTTCCGTTAAGGTGTTAAATGAGGGATTCCATGCGCAATGGAAGAAAATGGGAGGTATCGAATCTTTGGGTAATCAGAGCGGTCCAAAAGTAGAAAGAGACTTTTGGCACAAACTTGTTTATGAGGTGTTTCAACCCCTAGGAGGACTTGACCGGTTTGAAGAATATTTCGATCTTATTTTTGAAGCGTTTAAAGAGAAATCAAACTGGCAGATTTATCAAGATGTGACTGATTCCAATATTCTGGAAACTTTAAAAAAAAGGGGTGTGTTGCTAGGGGTCATTTCTAACTGGGATTCGCGACTGATCCCAACCCTGGAAAATCTTGGCCTTGCTGGTTACTTTGATTTTATTTTGCCTTCTGCTTTAATTGGTTCGGCAAAACCCGATAAAAAAATATTTGAAGAAGCTTTAAGACGAAGTAAGGTCTTACCTCATGAGGCTTGCCATATTGGTGATGAAATTAAAACTGATGTAGTTGGCGCCGAAGGTGTTGGTATTCACCCTATCCTGCTTGACCGATACAGCCGTTTCGAAAAGGAAGATAAAATTACTTCATTTATGGAGCTAGTCTAATAAATAATTCATTATAGAAGGCAAACCAAAGGTTACTTAAGTCAAATTTCTTAAAAACTCTCTTAAGGTAACAGGTGGCAGGAAACTTAATACGAAAAATTAACTTTACAAAATATAGGACTGCTTAAGCTAACCTTTGTCGGCGACGTTTTTACTGAGTTGTTTTTTATTTTGGTTTTTACGAAATTCCAGAGATAGCAAAAAATAAAATGGCAGATATTCGACCCACGGAATCCATAGGCTAAGTTTCTCAAGTTCCTGATAGTCAAAATAAAAGTCCAAGTAATATAGGCCGACCAATCCAGTTAATGTAATCCAGGACCGCTCTGGAAAAATGCACAAAAATGGTATTACCCAGGAAAGGTACCAGGGATTCTGAACTGGACTCAGGAGAAAGACCAATGCCATAATCCAGAAAATCCCGCGAATAAACTCTATAGGTTTTTCAAGTAGAGAGCCTCCTTTATACATCAATCGTAATAAAACTCCGATTAACACAAGGACTACAGTAAGCTTGCTCAAAAAAACGGGTAAGGAATTAGAAAGCACTGTTTCATTTGCGAATTTAGCCAACACAGTTTTAAAGACGAATACCAATACTGCAAAAATGCTATCGTTGCTTTGCCAATAAAGAGTGAATGCTTTAAGCCCATCAAACATCTGTAGTCCGATTCCAATAAAGGGTAGATACCCTAAAACAACCACCGCTAGAAACAGACCTATGCTACCCAAAGGAGCGAGCCAAGCTTTCTTGCCGAGCAGCACCATTTTTTCATGGCAAGCCTTAAGGTATAGGGGGAGTAAAATCACAGGGTATAGTTTCCCCAGAAAGCCAAGAGCAAGAAATAGGGTGGCCAATTTATGACGGTGACAAAGTAAAAAATAGATGGAACCAGAGAGTAGAGATATCCCGATGATATCTAGATGGGTCGAGTTAAAAGTTTCCTTTAATACGAGAGGGCTCCAGAAGTAAATCAGGCAATTCGATTTATCTAGTCCAAGCTTAGAAAGGATACCAATTATAAAAACCAAAGTTAGAATATCAAAAATTAAAAACCAAGATCGCAGGACAAAGATGCTGTCGGGTTTTATATGATGTGCAAGACGAAATACAAATTGTGCTATAGGGGGATAGATTGTTGACACATCTGGATGATTGACGCGCTCCAGATATTTAAGGGCCCTTGGAGACGCCCATTTCAATTTATCTAATTGTTCCAGTTCGCGTTCGTTGCGGTTAACATAAGTTTCATAATAAGCTTCTGGATTCTGAATTCTGAACGCCTTAAAGTTGTTTACTTCACTGGGAGCATATTCAAAGGGATTGATTCCATTTGCAAACACTTTACCATCCCATAAATAGCGATAGACGTCATCTTCCTGAATCTGCTGAGAAGGAAGAATGATGATACGGAATAATAAGCCAAACACAATAATCATCCAAAAATTCCGCTTGTTGTTTGGATATTTGCGCACAAAAAACAAGGTGAAACAATAAAGTGCCCACAGGGAAAAATAAATTGTAAGGTAGGTAAGAATGGGTCTTTCAGAATACCCTTCTCCCCAGTTAAACTGGTAAGAGAGTTGGGTTAAGCAAATATAAAGGAGTACACTGGCTAACCCCGTCAATAGAATAGTTAGCCGCAATAAAGGTTGTGGGCACAAGAAATGAGTTCCTCCAGAATTTTTAAGTGATCGAATTTTTTTCCCAGTTTTTCCAGCCTTGGGCCTTTTGAAGCAATGTATCTTTATCTGTGGTAATAGCAACCCTTTAGATAAGAGAGAAAAATATCAATAGATAATTTCAGGCGAGATATCTATTTTAGATTAAAGCGACTTATGATGTTGAGCTGTGGCATTAAACTCCTGTGTTGGATACAAAGTTACATTGCAGCTACGGAAGAACATGTCGGGTAATGATCCCAAAGTAATTTAGAGAGGCAGAAAAATAACTTTAACTTGTTTGCCAAGATAGCTAAAATGTACTTGAGGATTAAAAATTTTATTCAACATCATACCTATGGCTGAAAAACTGAAAAGAGGTTCTAGCGGGAATTGGTCAGAAATCAGATCGGTTCTTTTTCGGTCCCTTCCAGATGAAATTTTTTCAAAGGAGAACCAAAAGGAATGGTTGACCTATCACTGGAACTTAGTGGTGGGAAAGGAAATCTCAGAGATTTCTACTCTTGATAAATTAAGCCGAGGGATGCTTCTAGTATGGGTAAATGGTAAAGAATGGGTTCCTGTTTTGGAGCCGTTAAAAATAAAAATTATACAGGAAATAAACAGCCGAGCTGGAGAGCGTTTGTTAAACGGTATTGTGTTTAAGGCATCGGCCTGATAGGCTCTGAATAATATTTCTATACTATAAATCTTAGGATGAATCAGCAGATGAAAGCCCAAGCTTGTGAGTTAAAGTTCCTTTGCAGAGCCAATAAAGAGTTTTCACATGAAGGTGGAATATTATTCATGCTATGTCTGTTTTTGGCAAACTGCACTTCAATATCCGAAATTCCGATCTCTACAATTTCTGACTTTTCTTCTTCTTATGCTGTGCAGTCATTTGAGAAGAAAAGGGAACTTTCCGGCAAATTGGAAACGCGCGATCCTCGCTCTTATTACCATTATTTAGAGGCTCTGAAAGCTGAAAAGGTCTATCAGATGGAGCAAGCTGCCTTGCATTATCAAGAAGTAGTTCAGTACGACCCGGAGGCAGAAAGGTTCCATGAAAAATTGGTCCGTCTTTTGCTTCGTACTGGACAATTGGATAAGGCGATTCTAGCTGGTCAAAATGCGCTGTCAAGTTTTCCTGAGAATGAAGAAATTTTGATGACCTTAGGAGATATTCTGGCTAGCCGGAGACAGCTAGAACAATCCATTAATTATTATGATCGGGTAAGTCAAAGCGCTCCTGAAAATGCTCGGGCACCATTCCTGAAAGGTGTCATTTTAGAAGAGCTGGAACGTTTTGACCAAGCTTTGGAAGAATATAAAAAAGCAGTGCTTCTAGAGCCTAATAATCCTCTGGTGCAGTTTTACATAGGTCGGGCGTATTTGCGGGCTAATCAGTTGCAGAAGGCCGAAAAGAATCTAGAGAAGGCAGTCTCCTTGAAGCCTAACTTGATTGGGGCTCGACATCATTTAGCTTGGGTGCTAGAACGCCAGGGCAGAACTATTGAAGCGTTGAAAGAATATGGGCTTTTGTTAAAGCTGACCCCGGATAATGACCATATTAAAAACCGAGTTTCAAAGCTTCACTCTTCCGGTGCTTTAGGCCAAAACCACTCTGGAGGTTTTGAGGCCATTCCATCTGGTCTTGCAAAACAAATCAATGTTCATATGCGCATTGCAACAATTTTTTTTGAACAAACTCTGTATATGAAGGCATTGGATGAGTTTCAGCTTGCTCTTGCCGTCGGCGATTATAAGGACCCTCATGTTCTTATGGCCCGGATTTATGAAACCCATGGTCGCCTAGACAAAGCGGTTGAAGAGTTTGAGAAACTCAGAAAACTGGAACCGAAATCGCTGGAAATTTTACTTTATACTGCCCGGCTCTATAGTTTAATGAAAATGACACAAAATTCGGTAGCACTGCTCAATGAGGCCGTTCAAATGGAACCGGAGAACGATCAGCTTCAACACTCTTTGTCTCTGGCTTACATGGCCCAAGGAGAAAATGAAAAAGCTATTACAACGATGCGCAAGGCGTTGGCTTTAAATCCTCAAAAAGACTCTTACTATTTTGAACTAGGTGCATTGATGGAAAAAGGGGGGGATTACAAGGGGGCGATTGTAAATATGAGACAAGCGATTGAGTTAAATCCCTTACATTCTAATGCCCATAATTTTTTAGGTTATATATATGCCTTGGAAGGGTATGATCTTGATCAAGCCCTTGTGCACTTAAAAAAGGCTCTTACCATTCAGCCTAGAAACGGTTATTTTCTGGATAGCTTGGGTTGGATCTATTTCAAAAAAGGTGAGCCAAAAAAAGCGTTAACGCAAATTCAAAAAGCATTGATCTACACAGAGCCTGATCCAGTTCTTTATGACCATTTGGGAGATATTTTATTCTCTCTAAAAAACTATGATGAAGCCAGCGGGGCATGGAAAAACAGCTTGTATTTAACTGTAACCGATAAAGAAGATCCAGGCGGAGAAATGCCTGATCCGCAAAAGCTCAAGAATAAAATTGATAATGCGAAAAGGCTTTTGCAGCAAAGTTATTAAGAAGTTTTGTTTAGCCCCTACCCTTTGACGAGCGTGATAAACCACTTTTATTTTTTCAGGTTTCTAATTTTTGTATTGTTGAGTTCGGGGTGTCAGACTCGTATTGAAACTGTTGCTCCGCATTTTTTAAAAAGTTCGGTTACAACCGCTTATATTTTAAAAAAGCAGATGGACCGGGCAGGACAAATTAAAAGTCTAAAGTCATTCGCTCGCACTACCTTTCTTAGCCCTAAGCTAAAGCAAAGTTTCCGTCAAACTCTGTTGATCGAGGATAACCGGTCTATTCGGGTGGATACCTATGGTTTGTTTGGTCAGGTTCTTGGTGTATTTACTTATCATCAGGGCAGGACCAAGTTTTTTGATCCAGCAAAGAGCACGTTTTATTCAGGCGCGGAAGTGGTGTCTTTGATGGAGAAAATGCTAGGAACGCAGGTGGACTTTCAAGAGCACCTTAAAATTTTTGTGGGACATATTCCAAGGCTCGAGCTGCTTGAGATTTTAGAGTCACGCCTCAATTCAGATCGAACACGATATATATTGCGACTAACAGATGGGCAGCGAAGAGGAAGTGTGACTCTTCAGTTTTCTGCAATGACTTTGCTTCCTCTTGAGATGACCCATGAGTTGGGAGAGCGTTCCGTCTATTCGGTTCAATGGCAGGAATACGCCAAAGTCGATGATTATGACTTTCCACATCTGATCACGTTATCGTTTCCTGAAAAACAGGAAACCATTCGGGTAAAATATAAAAAACCAATTATAAATAAAGGTTTGCCCGCAGATACGTTTTAATTACCCGTACCTTTTTTTGGAGAATTGATGAAGGCAGCCGCCATTTCTTTCAAGACCCCCGCCAAAGTAAACTTAGGTCTCCATATTCTTGGCAAGCGTGAGGATGGTTTTCATGAGCTCGAAACCCTCTTGCAAATGGTAAAATTGTTTGATGATATCAGGATAGAGTGTATTCCGAGTGGGTTGGAGCTGGTGTGTGACCAGCCAGATATTCCCCAGGACGAAGGCAACCTCGTCATTAAGGCCGCAAAAATTTTACAAACCAAGTTTCCTGATAGGTGCAAGGGTGCAAGAATACATTTAAATAAGAATATTCCTCATGGAGCTGGGTTAGGCGGAGGTAGTGGCAATGCTGCCGGAGTTTTGTTGGGGCTTAATTTTTTATGGGATCTAAAGTTAAAGCGAAAAGACCTGGTGTTGATTGCGTCAGAACTAGGCTCTGACGTGCCTTTTTTTCTGTTTTCCCCATGCGCCATAGGCAGAGGTCGGGGAGAAGTGCTCGAGTCTGTTGAAAGTTCTATTAGATTTTGTATTTTAATGGCTTATCCCGGGTTTACCGTATCCACAGCTATGGTTTATGGAAATCTAAAATTGAAGTTGACAAAGAGGGAAAATAATATTAGCATTTTGAAAAATTTTCTTTTGCAGTCGGAGTATGCCCAAATGGGGGCGTCGTGGTTCAACGATTTGGAACCTGTTGTATTTAAACAATATCCTTGGCTTTCTGAGATAAAAAAGGAGATGCTTACTTTGGGAGCAAAGGGGGCACTTCTGTCGGGAAGCGGCTCCACTGTTTTTGGTATTTTTGACAATCCCGAAATAGCGAAAAATGCTTATGCTCAGTTGGATAGAGATGGCCTTACACTGTTTTTAGCTGAAAGTGTAGCCAGTTTGTCCGAATTATACCCTGAGGAAATATTGAGATAGGGACCACCATCACTCTCATACACAGGTATTTGGTGATTTTTTATTTTCATTTGTGCCCCAGAGTGGGAGATCAAATTTTTAGAGGTGCTCATTTTCCTGCTTGAAAGTGAGGTGGGAAAGATTGGAGTAATTAGAGAACCTCAGCGAGTTATTGCGAATTAGGTTTTTATACTTTGGGGCGTCGTCAAGTGGCTAAGACACAGGATTTTGATTCCTGCATTCGGAGGTTCGA
>MDSW01178561.1_pt1 | contig 12392 bp, 5 predicted proteins | sample 811171 | NCBI WGS metagenome assembly MDSW01 (sample SAMN05326641, study PRJNA326480) | marine metagenome | isolation source: seawater | place: Atlantic Ocean: North West | collected 2012
AGGCCATATAAAATTGGAGATAGCGTAATTGACAATATGATGTCAGCGTATGAGCGAAATTTGAAATTAGGGCCTGAAGAGCAATTGCCCGAAATGAAATACTACACGAATTGGTTGTGGCGGAACAGACACACTGGAAAAGATACGATTGTGGTTGACACCTCCTATACTGCCCTTAGATTGTGGGAAGACTCCTCTTTCAATAGCACCTATTTAGCAATTGATTATGATGGTGAAAAACACGTTTTGCAAACCGGGTATGAACGTAAGATAAATGATTTCCAGTTGTTGCAGAGCTATAGTGATCTAGATTCATTGAAAAAACGCGATAGCGCCATTCGATTCAATATCGAAATGGAGTACGACCCAGGGTACAGTGAAGATTATTATGTTATGAAAAATACGATCGAGAACAGAATCGAGTTGGTTTTAAAAACAGAATTTAAGGATTCATTGTATCCCATGATCAATGGATTATGGGAATACGTCGGGGACTCAAACGTAGTTGTTCGGCCACCAAATGATCCTAAAATTGATGTTACCAATTACGTGCTTAATCAGGATCGGGTGTTATGGGTTGTGTGTTATGATTTGGAAAAGGTGAATAAGGAAAGCCTGAAATCCATGAAGGATGTAGTCTCACAAGCGGAGAGTAATGGTGTTCAAATCGTCTTTGTATCTAGTGCTTCTGATGAACTAGCTGAAGAAGTTAAACGCGAAACAGAATTTTATTTTCCTTATTATATTTGTGATCAAACCGAACTGAAAATCGTGGTTCGTTCAAACCCTGGAATGGTCTATTTGGAAAAAGGAATTGTAAAAGGTAAATGGGACTGCAATAGAATTCCTCAACTTAAAGATCTGAAGTAAGCATGTTTAGATACATTATAAGGAGACTCTTTTATGGCTTACTTGTTTTGTTCGGGGTAATTACCATCGTTTTCTTTCTTTTCAACTTCAAACAGGGCGATCCATCTTTAATGCTTGGTGGACAAAATGCAAATCAGGAAATTTTGCAATCTATTCGGCATGATTTGGGACTCGATTTACCTCTGATGTCAAGATATGCTTTGTACCTCAACGATTTGTCGCCGGTGTCCGTGCACAACACTTCGGTTCAATCGAGTTATATCTTCTTAGATGATACCAAGTATACCTATCTAAAGCTCCTGGATTGGAGTGAAAATCGCACACTGGTATTGAAGTATCCTTATTTGAGAAGATCATATAGCACCGATCGAGAGGTCTCCGACATCATTAAGAGTACACTGCCGGATACGGCAATATTGGCAGTTGCATCGATTCTTATCGCAACTATTTTTGGAATAGTTTTAGGAATATTTGCAGCGTTGAATAGAGGGTCCTTTTTTGATAATAGCTCGCTGGTATTTGCAGTTCTGGGGATGTCAGCACCCTCTTATTTGTCGGGAATTATTATTGCCTGGATCGGCGGAAGTTTATGGACTGAAGTCACAAGTCTGCCTGTCTTGCCATTTTTCTTTTTGATGCTCGGCCTGGTTTTCGGCGTAATACTTCAGAAGAAAAAGAAATCAAGTATCGGTTCTTCCAAGAAAATACTTTGGGGATTTTTACTGGAAATGACTGTGAAATGGTTTTTGTTGGGTGTTGTCATTTGGTTGCTAGGAGTGGTCATTAATGGCTTGTCAGGTTCAGAATTGATTCCAGGTATATCTGTTTACACTGATTTGCCGGGTACAGGCCTGGAAGGAACTGGTGTTTTGGCTGAGCGGGATGAATGGACCAGAGAATACAGATACCATTGGGACCGACTTATTTTACCTGCAATAACACTTGGAATTCGGCCATTGGCTATTGTGATGCAGCTTACTCGAAGTTCGATGCTTGATGTAATATCTCAGGATTACGTTCGAACAGCTAAGGCAAAAGGAGTCTCATCATTTAGAGTGATTTTTAAACACACCTTAAAAAATGCACTAAACCCGGTAGTAACAGCGGTTTCTGGTTGGTTTGCTTCCCTTTTAGCAGGAGCAGTATTTGTCGAAAGGGTTTTTGATTGGGATGGCATTGGAAATCAGTTGGTAATATCTGTCTTAGGTGAGGATTTACCCGTTGCAATGGGAATAACACTGGTTATCGCTGTGTTCTTTGTGTTGATTAATATATTAGTAGATGTACTGTACGGATTTTTAGATCCGAGAGTTAGAATTAGATAGAATGAGACGAAAAATTGTAGCTGCCAATTGGAAAATGAATATGACGGGTGAGACCGCACATAATTTTTTTAGTCAATTGAACCAAATGACATGGCCTGATGATGTAGATGCAATAGTTGCTCCCCCTAATTTGTATTTGCAGGGACTTCATTCCATAAAAGGAAATGCTAAACTTTGCGGTCAAAACTGTCATTCGGAGCAAAGTGGGGCTTATACGGGTGAAGTGTCTGCCGCCATGTTATCAGATGCAGGGGCCAGTTATTGTTTAGTGGGTCATAGTGAACGTAGAAAATACTTTTTGGAAAGTTCTTCATTTTTAAAGGCAAAGGTCACTGCTATTCTGGATAATGGATTGTTCCCAATATACTGTTGTGGAGAAACAGAGTCAGAAAGGCGTAATGATACCCATTTTGATGTGGTAAAAAATCAAATTTCCAATGATCTTTTTGGGCTATCCAATAGCGAATTTGGAAAAGTAATCATTGCGTATGAACCGGTATGGGCTATAGGCACTGGATTAACTGCAACCTCAGATCAGGCTCAGGAAATGCACTACTTTATTCGCTCTGTTGTTAGAGAAAAATATGGCTCGGATATAGCAGATGATGTATGCCTATTGTACGGTGGGAGTTGCAATACAACAAATGCCAAAGACTTATTTAGTTGCAAGGATGTAGATGGAGGATTGATTGGCGGGGCATCTATGGATCCCCAAAGCTTTTTGCAGATTGCACAATCATTCTAGAAATGAACTACGTAGAAGTTGAATTTTTTTTGAACCCTTTGCTCCCGGCGAGAGAGGTGTTGGTTTATGAACTTTCTGAAATAGAATTCGAAAGTTTTGTAAACACTTCAGCTGGGGTGAAAGCATACATTCAACAGGTCAAATTTGATGAGGATTTATTTGACAATTTGCATGCGCTGAAAATAGGAGCACTGGAGTTTTCCTATCGTGTTAGGGAAATTGAATCGACAAATTGGAACAAGAAATGGGAAGATGAATTTGATCCGATATGGGTGGATAGAAAGTGTTTGATTCGAGCACCGTTTCATTCCCCATCGGATGGAGATGCACTAGAAATTGTTATTGCACCGAATATGTCTTTTGGGACGGGCCATCATCCAACAACATATCTGATGGTTCAGGAATTGCTGGATGTTCCTTTGATTGGAAAGAACTTGCTGGACATGGGGTGCGGCACCGGGATTCTTGCCATCTTGGCAAAAAAGAGAGGAGCTTATCGTGTAGTTGGAATTGATATTGAAGATTACGCTTACCACAATTCTATAGAAAATTTTAAGTTGAATAAGTTAGAAGATATTTGCATTTACAAAGGGGGGGCAGAACAGATTGACAACCAAAAATTTGATGTTATTTTAGCTAATATTAATCGTAACATTCTACTAAAGGACATGGAGATATATGTGAATGCATTGAATCATGGAGGTCGGTTGCTTTTAAGTGGGTTTTACACCACCGATAATGAGCTATTAGAGAGTAAGGCAGAGAATTTGGGATTGGTTTTTGATAAAAAAATGGAAAAGGACGGTTGGTCGTTATTATCTTACCAGGTATAAATTTATGAGATTAAAAAGTGCGTTAATAGTTGTGTTGGGTTTATTGACAACCTTGACCCATGGACAGTTTAGTTCTTTTTCTACAGACTCTACCGAGTTTTTTGAGCAATCGAAGGATTGGTTGGCAACGGTTGATAGGGGGGATGCAAAAAGATTCATGGAGGAATTTGAAACACAATGGTACGGAGGTAAGTTCAGTAGTAATCAGAGGATGATCGTGTATAAAACTGCCAATCTGATTCTCAAGCAAAAATTGAAGCCTTACCCTGATTACAAGGCCTATTTGACTTCATTATCCAACTTTTTTAGAAAAGAACAGCCTGACGGTGCTTTTGAAGATTGGCACCAAACAATCGATCAGTTGGCGGCAAGAAATAAACAAAAATTCTCCGATTTCCTCAAAATGAGCTCAAACTTGTTCAATGAGAATATCATTTTTCAATCTTCATCAACGGTATGGCAGGCAAGTGCTCCGAAATTTAAATTTAAGTTCAAAGACAAAACTCCGCTGGTTGTTTTCGAAAAAATTGACTTGAAATGCATGTCCAAAGGAGACAGCGGCGTGATTTATCAAACTGCCGGTACTTTTGATCCACTTAAGAACATTTGGCTTGGTAAAGGCGGCAAGGTTACCTGGAAACGCGCTGGGTTGGATCCAAAAGAGACATATGCTGAGCTTAAGAACTATAAGATAGGACTGAAAAGTGCGGGATACAATGCGGATTCAGTTTTGTTTTACAATAGCTACTTTGAGGAACCAATACTTGGTGTTTTAGCCGAAAAAGTTCTTTCTAATAGAGGACCTGATAAAGTGGTGTTTCCTCGGTTCGAATCTTATGATAAACGTTTGATAATAAAAAATATATTTCAGGACATTGACTATGATGGTGGGTTCACGATGGAAGGTGGAAGGCTCATTGGAAAAGGTACATTTGAAGAACTGGCGAAAATTACCATTAAGTACGAGGGGAAGCCATTCATCACAGCAGAGTCTATCATTTATGTTATCAACGCAACAAGTATTGCATCAGAAAAGGCAGAGCTTCAAATTAAGCTGGGGGAGGATTCGATTTATCATCCGGGAATTGAGCTTAAATATGTTCATGAGGGACTAGAAAAGCGAAAATTGACACTCATACGTGGGGGGCAAGGCACGGGTCAGAGCCCTTACTTCAATTCGTTTCACAAAATTGATATGGAGTTCGAAGCACTCTCGTGGCGTATAGGTGATGATAATATGAATTTTGGCACACTAATGGGCAGTACTGAGAACAAAGCCTTCTTTGAATCCCAGAATTATTTCTCTCAGTACCGATACGATAGATTGACAGGGATGGGTGTCAACCCATTGGTTAGAATCAAGGCTTTTGTGAAAAAAAATGGATCCAGGAACTTTAAGGCGATAGATCTAGCAACTTATTTAGGCAAAACGATGTCGCAATTGAAGCCCTTGTTATACAGCCTCAACAACATGGGGTTGCTGGTCTACAATTCAGCAAAGGGAACAATTTCGGTGAAATCGAGAATGTATAGATGGATTGGAGCTAGATCAGGAAGAATGGATTTTGACGTAATACAATTTGTGTCAGAGCCGGAAAGTGGGGTTAAATACAATGGATCATTGAGTTTGCTGAATTATGATCTGGCTCTGGAAGGGGTTAAAAACATCACCTTAAGTCGTGCTCAGGGAACCAAAGTGTTTCCAGATGAAGGAAAGATCATACTTAAAAAGAATAGGAGCTTTACATTCAAAGGCGTTATTCTAGCCGGAAGAACGGAAGTATACGGGGATGAGTTTTCTTTTGACTACGACAAGTTCAGATTGAATTTGATTGAAACCAATTGGATTCGATTTTTTGTTAAGCGAAAGGAAAAACACACTTCAGGAGATGTAATTCGAAAACTTCAAAGTCAGTTGGTCGGGGCACGCGGATACATCGATATAGATCATGAAAAAAACAAATCTGGAAAGGATACAACAAAACACGAATATCCTGTCATGAATATTACAAAAAAGACATTTGTTTTTTACGATAATAAAAATATCCATGAGGGACAATACGATAGAGAGAAATTCTATTTCGAAGTAGAGCCGTTTATCATGGATAGTCTGGATAACTTTGCTACGAGGGGAATGCACTTTGATGGCAAATTGGTTTCTGCTTCAATTTTTCCTGACATTACGGAATCACTTACGGTTCAGGATGATTATTCTTTAGGATTTCAAAGGGATGCTCCGGAAGGGGGTATTCCGTTGTATTTAGGTAAGGCCAACTACGAAAACGAAATTAAACTCAGTAATAAAGGTCTGCAGGGTAGTGGAGAAATTGATTATTTAACGTCGCATGCGGAATCGTCAGAAATTACCTTTTTACCAAATTCTCTGAGTGCTATAGCTGAGGTTTATGTGAACAAAGGAGGTCCTGGTCCACCCGAATTGCCCAATGTGAGAGGGTCGAATGTGAAAGTGGTGTATGTGCCTGAAGAAGAAGTCTTATATGCATCCAGTATTAATAAAACAGACCTTCTCGATTTTTATGATTCACTTGCCAAACTCAACGGAACATTGGCCTTGCGACCAGAGGGGATGACCGGAAACGGATTAATGACGATCATGAAAAAAGGTGAGCTGTTAGCAGTAAATTTTAAATTCAAAGAAAGACAGATCGATGCAGATACCTCCGACTTCGACTTGTTGAGTTTTGATTTGGATGCGCTGGCCTTTAGGACAACCAATGTGAATGCGCACATTGATTTCGATACCAAGAAAAGTGAGTTCAAGTCCAATGATGGTGAGTCCTTCGTGGAATTTCCTGATAACCAGTACATATGCTATATGGACAAGTTCAATTGGTACATGAAGAGTGATGATCTTGAAATGGAAGCCGGTAAAAAAGGGGATAGCGATGTGAAAATAGAAACAGACATGGATCTGGCCGGTCCGAATTTCTTCTCAGTACATCCTAAACAGGATTCTCTCAGCTTTAGGGCGCCTAAAGCCAGATTTGATGTCCGGAAAAAAGTGATTACGTGCACAGACTTAGAGTACATTACGGTTGCTGATTCAAGAATATATCCGGATAGCAATAAGGTGTACATTGAGCGTAAGGCCAAAATGCGGACATTGAACAATTCGAGTATTGTTACCAATTACATAACAAAATACCATACCATACTTAAAGCCGTTACGGACATCAAAGCCAAGAATGAGTATAAGTCGTCGGGCTATTATCAGTTCAAGGATGAGCTGGGTAAAACAAGGGAGATCTATTTTGATAAAATTGAGCCCGATACCGCCCTAAGAAGCTATGCAAAAGGTGAGATTAAGGAGAAAATGGAGTTCAAATTGAGCCCTCAATTCAGCTACTATGGACAGGTTGAAATGTTTTCTGCACAAAAGGAGCTACTTTTCACTGGGCTAACTAAAATCAGTCATAATTGTGGCGGAATAGCAAGAAACTGGATGAGCTTTTCATCGCCTATTGACCCAAAAGACATTTACATTCCTGTTGAGAAAGATCTGAAAGACGAAAATGGAAATCCTGTAGCAGCGGGAATTATTATGAATACGGATTCTGTATCCCTGTATCCTACATTTTTGTCGAATAAATTGAATGAGAAACACAAGAATGTAGTTGTGGCTCAAGGATTCTTGAGGTTCAATAAGAAAAAACAGGTATATCAGATTGGTGAAAAAGAAAAGCTGAGAGAAGAGTCTTTACCCGGTAATTTGGTTACGTTAAGTCGGGATAGTTGTTTTGTTAGAGGTCAGGGTCAAATGAACTTTGGAATCAATTCAGGACAGTTGAGCATTGTGCCGTATGGTAAGGTGTTTTATTCTCCGGTGAAAAAGGAAGTGGAAGGCGTAGCGACGATTGTGTTGAACTTTCCGTTCAATGAAAACGCACTTGAAAAAATGGGCAAGGACATCGTTTCAAAAGTGGGATTTGAGTCTTTCGACTATTCCAGTCCTTCCTTTGAACTTGCGTTGCGAGAAATATGTGGTCTGGAAAAGTCGGATAATATTATTTCCGATCTGACCATTCATGGGGAGATCAAAAAGAAAAACTTCGCTGAAGAACTGTTGAAGTCCATGATTTTACCGGATGTGAAATTTGTCTGGAACAAATCCACGAACTCCTATAGAAGTGTCGGAAAAATTGGCATTGGTAACATTTTGAAGAAACAAGTGTATAAATATGTCGAGGGTTATATTGAACTCACGAAGCGTTCAACTGGCGATATGGTTGATATTTATTTGAAATTGGACGGAAAGAACTTTTATTATTTCAACTATAAAAGTGGCAAGAAAGGTATTTTCCAGACGTATGCTGCTAATAAAGAATACAATGAAATAATCAAAGATACCAAGACGGATAATACGAAGTTCAAAGGAGAAAAAGGAGTAGAAGATTTTCAGTTTATGTTATCTTCGCCAACGAAAGCTAGAGCTTTTTTACGAAGAATGGAAGATTAGAGCATATGGATGACATCCTAAATTTGTACAATATTATTGCATTAGTACTCGCTTATTTAATTGGGTCTGTGCCTTCTGCTGTGTGGATCGGAACACTTTTTTTTGGTGTTGACGTTCGTGAGCACGGGAGTAAAAATGCGGGAGCTACAAATACCTTCAGAGTACTCGGTAAAAGGGCAGGTTTTCCGGTTCTTTTTATGGACATCATAAAAGGGTGGGCAGCAGTTACCATTTTGAGTATGTTCTGTGAGTTCGGACACGGTACGAATCAGCTGGTGAACTTTCAGCTTGCGGTAGGAATGTCTGCTGTATTTGGTCATATTTATCCCATTTACGCCAAATTTAAAGGCGGAAAAGGTGTAGCCACCTTGTTGGGAATTATTTTCGCCATACATCCGGAAGCTGCCGGAATTGCATTCGGCGTTTTCTTAATTACCTTTTTAATCAGCAAATACGTTTCACTCGGGGCCCTTTGTGCTGCGGTTGCTTTCCCATTCATAATAATTTTCATTTTCAAGGCGAAAGACACACCTACTCTGATCTATTTTTCCATAGTCATGTCATTATTAGTGATTTACACGCATCGATCCAATATTGACAGACTGCTGAAAAAAGAGGAAAATAAGATGAAAGTCAGCTTCAATCTCAGAAGAAATAACAAATAAACCATTTTTTACGTAGAGTGTACAGTCAAGAGTGTATACGCTAATTGTAAATAGAATTTTTTTCTTGGTTATCTCTATTATGGTAACCATTTCTTTTTTTGGTCAATCCAAGGAAGACTTCAAGGTAGCCGATAAACTTTTTGATGAGGGCAATTACATCGAGGGAAAAGAAAAATTCTCAACACTCCTTGCTTTGGATCAGACGAATGCAGATCTGAATTTTAAATACGGGGCTTGCTTACTTTATTCTGAGGAAGACAAACTCAAAGGTCTCGGACATCTGCAATACGCAATTAAAGACCCCACAATTGATGTAAGAGCCTATTATTTCATTGGAAAAGCATACCACCTGAATTATCGTTTTGAAGATGCTATTAAGGCATACAACAAGTTTAAAAGCGCAGGTTCAACAAAGCAATATGAACGTTTAAATGTTGATCAGGAGATTCGAATGTGCAACAATGGTAAAAAACTGTTGAAGAACATTTCAGAATTGGTCGTGATCAACAAGAAGGAAGTAGTGTTCAATCGACTGCAGTATAGCTATGACCTCAGGAACATAGGGGGTAAAGTCTTAGTAACAGATGAATTTCAATCCAGCTATGACAAAAAGATCGGCCATCGACCATTGGTACATTTTCCTTCAACCCAGCAGAATAATATATTTTATTCAAGCTATGGTAAGGACGGCGAAACGGGCAAAGACATTTATCAGATCAAGAAATTACCAAATGGAAAGTGGTCAAATGCACAAAAATTGCCTGTTCAGGTAAATACCGATTCTGACGAGGATTATGGCTTTTTGCATCCAGATGGAATGACATTTTATTTCTGCTCGAAAGGACATTCTTCAATGGGAGGTTACGATGTATTCAGATGTTCATATGATAGTGAATACAATACATTCGGTCCTGCTCAAAATATGGATTTCAAGATCAACACTCCGGATGACGACATATTGTATATCGTTGATTCTTTGAATAAGGAAGCGTATTTTGCTTCTACCAGATCATCCAGAGGAGGTTATGTAGATGTCTACAATGTTAAAGTGGAAATCTACCCAATTTTGAATGCCATTATCGCAGGTCGTTTTCAAAATGACATAGACCCAAACAACATGGGTGTTGTAATTAAGGTGAATGATGTAATCAAAGATGAAATTGTCGGTGTTTACAATTCAAAAAGTGAAAGCGGCAAGTTTCTCATCATCTTACCTAAAAGCGGCCGATACCAATACATCATAGAGTCACCACAATCCGATAAAGTCCATACGGGTTTGTTTGAGGTGCCCTATCAGAAGGAGCTGAAACCACTAAAGCAGGAAATCTCTCTTGTAATGGATGGTGCAGAAGAGCGCTTGGTCATTAACAACTTATTTGATGAAGAGGTCGAAAACTCTGAGCTGATTATGGCTGAAGTCTTGAAGCAGATATCGGACGTAGAGCAAAATGCGGACAAACTTGAACCTCTTGAAGACACAACGGCAGTAAGTGCCCAGGATACATTGCTTGGAATAATCAATGAGGAAGACCTGATTGCATTGGCCGATACAATGGCAGCACAGTCAGCAAGAGAAATGCAGGAAATAAAAGAGAAAAGAGATGTTGCTTTTTTTGTTGCAAATGAGAAAATGAAATCTGCGCGGGAAAATGCAAAAAAGGCAGAAGAGATTTTAAAAGGGATTGACAATGTGGATAACCCCCAGGAAAAAAGGCAGCTGATCCAACTGGCTTCTGAATACCATGCAAAATCACAAAACGATAATGAAGTTGCCACAGGAGCGCTGAATCTGGGTAATACTCTGGAAGAACAGTACGAAAAGAAAAAGAAAGAAGCGGAACAATCACAAATTTATGCGAACGACATCAGGACAGCGCTAAATGCTTCAAGTACAGAAGATGCCATTACCAAACTGGAAGAGCTGAAATCGTATGTTGAGGAGGCACGGAAACTTGATGTTGATGACAAAAGTGAATTTGAGCAGATCACGGCGAAAGCTCGGGAAAAACAATCCGAGGCTACGGAATTGATGAATAAAGCAAGGCAGCTGAGAAACGATGAAGACGAGATACGTCAGGAAATCAGGAATCTTGAAACCCAGTACAATTCTGCCTCTAAGAAACAAAAGCCGGATATTCAGATCAGAATTGATGAGGCAAAAGAACTGCTTGTGCAGACAGAGAAAGATGCAGACAAAGCTTTTGCTTTTGCGAAAGAAGTGCAGAAAGATGCGGACGTGCTAAATGATGAGGCGGAGGTTCTGGAGCGTCTCTTCGATGATTTGGCTGATGTAGAAGCCACTGAATTAACGGAGGAAGAGAAAACGGCTCTGAGCGAGGAAATACAGTCGGGAGAAATAGATGCCTCTATTGAAAGTACTACTACAGTTCTAGCAGAAAATCAAATCGAGGAAAAAACAGAAACCGATACATCTAGCGGACCCGGTCAACAATTAAAAGATCGGGTGGCTGCAATTATGGCATCGAAAGAAGAAGAATCCTATGATTCTGTTCGCCAGGCCTTGAGTGAATTGCCTGATGGACCGGATAAAACCGCTCGGGTAAACGAGGCAAATAGAGTTGAGGCGGAACGTCTGTCAAGAGACATTGCAGCAATTGATGAGGCCTTGAAGAGCGAAACTGATCCCGCAACGCGTGAACAACTTGAAACTACGATCGAGGAGTTGAAAGTGAAGGAAACGAAATTGGTTGAGGAAATAGCTCAAAATGATGAGAATAATATAGCTGAGACTGAAACTAATACTGAAACCTCTATTTCGGTAAATGAAATTGGCAACAAAGAAGAATATGTTGAGTTGTCGAACCGGGAAAATGCAGCCGAACAAATTACAGATCCCATTGAAAAGGCAAGAGAAAAGGAAAATATTGCGAACGAATGGATCGATGAACTTGCTGAGGATATAGAGAAAATGGAGACTCTTGCTTCCACCGAGACCGACGAGTTGAAAAGGACGGAATACCTCGATAAGGCAGAAGAGCTGAAGCTTGAAAAAGTGAGGAAAGAGGAGGAGCGAAATGAATGGATGGAAATTGCAAGTACTACCAGCTCAGAAGTCAACAATAGTTCTGAAACGAGCAGCAATGAATCGTTATTAAATAGAGTGGATGAGGAGAAATATGAGGATTTTGAAACTAAAGCAAGTGGGCTCACTACAATTTCTAACCCGATATCAAGAGCAAGTGCTGAGATAGAGCTGAAGAATGAGTGGGTTGAATCGATTGAAGAGGACGTTGCGATATTGAACGAGTCGTATAAGGAGGCCAATGAAAATGAAAAAGAGGAAATTCAAAATGAAATTGATGTTTTGAACCGGAAAAAAGCGGAGCTGAATGATCAGATTGCTGAAAGTGAAGAGGTAATTCGCTCATCATCAGAAACAGAGATCGCATCAAATACATCCAGTTCAGCCGATTCCTCGGAAACAAGCACCAGTGAAAATGCAATAGAGGAAGCGGA
>MDSW01204097.1_pt1 | contig 12392 bp, 8 predicted proteins | sample 811171 | NCBI WGS metagenome assembly MDSW01 (sample SAMN05326641, study PRJNA326480) | marine metagenome | isolation source: seawater | place: Atlantic Ocean: North West | collected 2012
CCAACGCAGCCGACTTCCTCCGTCTCCTTAATTCAAACTGAAACTTTTATCCAAACCTGGAATCGAAAATGAAATCTCTGATCCAATATGCATTCGTTGCTGTCGTTCTGTGCTCCTCTGCCCCTGCAGATGACGGCTTCAGGAGCCTGTTTAACGGGAAAGATCTGAACGGCTGGAAGGGGGATACTTCCCTCTGGTCAGTCGAAGACGGCGCCATTACTGGTAAGACAAATGGCCCGGATCATCTGAAATACAACAAGTTCCTGATCTGGGACGGCAAGGTGGAAGACTTTGAGTTTCGCTGCCAGTTCCGCCTGGAAGGCAATAACAACTCGGGTGTGCAGTACCGCAGCGTTCACGATAAGAAGAAGGGCGAATTTGTCTGCGTCGGCTATCAGGCAGACATTCACTCAAAGCCTGAGTTCACAGGCATGCTGTACGACGAAAAGGGTCGTGGCATCATTGCCAGGCGAGGCCAAAAGGTGACCGTTGGTGCCGACGGGAAGAAGACTGTCACGAAGCTCGATGGTGCCGTAAAGCCTGTCGATCTGACGAAGTGGCACGAGCTGACAATTATCGCCAAAGGCAACCGGCTGATTCACAAGGTTGATGGGATCGTGACGGTCGACATCACCGACAATCAGAAAGAGCACGCAGAGACCAGCGGCGTAATCGCGTTTCAGGTTCACCGTGGCCAGGCGATGAAGGCTCAGTTCAGGAATATCCGCCTTAAGCAACTCAATTGAAACCTGCAATCCTGTCCTGCTCAGAATCGTCCGATCCGGGTCCTGCAGTTACTCCACAATAAACAGTTTCTCCGGTCCTGTCCGGGAAGGCACTTCCATGGTTACACGAATCGCGTTGTCACTGGCTCTGTTAACGAGCGTTTCCCTTGCCGACGAAACGTCGGATATGGCAACCAAACTCCTTGATGAGTCTGGATTCCATGGCGGATTCATCGTTCATCTGAATTGCGGCGACGGGGTACTCACGTCCGCCTTGTACAAGTCGGCCATTGATCGATCGAGCAAAGCTGCGGAAGGCGTTCAGACACTCCAGGTTCATGGTCTGACCGGTGACACCAAGCAGGTGGCTGCTGCTCGGAAGACCATCCAGGCAGCCGGGGTTTATGGGAACGTGTCTGTGGTTCAGTTTGGCGGGCCCGCACTGCCTTATGTTGACAACCTCGTGAATCTTCTGGTCACGGAAGACCCGGGAGAAGTCTCTCTGGAAGAAATCGACCGGGTTCTGGTTCCTGGAGGAACGGCGATCGTTATCGGTGAAAACGGACTGTGGTCGCAGATCACCAAGAAGCGTCCGGACAACATCGATGAGTGGTCACACTACCTGCATGACGCAAGTGGGAATGCGGTTGCTCACGACGATGTCGTGGGGCCTCCTCGCCATCTGCAATGGGTCGGCAGTCCACGGTGGTCACGTCACCATGACCGGATGGCCAGTATGAGTGCCCTCGTTTCGACGGGTGGTCGAATGTACTACGTGATGGATGAAGGCAGTCGCGTCTCCATTCAACTGCCTCCAAAGTGGAAACTGATCGCCCGCGATGCTTTCAACGGCACCATTCTGTGGAAGCGCGATATCAAAGACTGGCAGAGTCATCTGTGGCCGCTGAAAAGTGGCCCGACGCAGCTGGCGCGACGACTGGTGTCCAATGATGACACCGTCTTTGTCACGCTCGGCTATAACGCGCCTCTGACGGCTATCGACGGCAGGACGGGCGCCACGCTTCGGGAGTATGCAGGAACGGACGCCACGGAAGAGATTATTCACACCGATGGAAAACTGTTCCTCGTTGTGCGCAAGGGCAAGGCCGAGCTGGCGGACTATGTCCCCCTGAACGGACGCGTGGGTGACCAGGCGGGTGCTCGCTCGTTGTTTTGGAACGAGGAGCCTCGCGTCATTATGGCCTTCGATGCAGACTCCGGAGAAAAGCTGTGGGACGCCAAAACGGTCGTCTCGCCGTTGACCATGGCAGCCGCTGATGGAGTTGTTGTGTTTCACGACGGTGAAAAGGTGGTGGCCATCGACCAGGAATCCGGTGAGCTGAAATGGAACAGCGAACCTGTTACACGACGACGATCGTTTACGTTCAACTTTGGGCCACGCCTGGTGACTCATGATGGCGTGGTGCTGTTTGCTGGCGGGGACGGCAAGATGCTGAGCCTCGACGCAGTGTCAGGAAAACAGTTGTGGGAAGCCCAGCATCCGAATTCCGGTTATCAGTCACCTCAGGACCTGATGGTGCTGAACGGCCTGGTCTGGTGTGCCCCGACAACTTCCGGCAAAGACACGGGCGTCTTTACGGCTCGGGACCCAAAGTCTGGTGAAGTGAAGCAGGAGTTCGCTCCGGATGTTTCGACATACTGGTTCCACCACCGCTGCTACATCGCCAAAGCGACAGACAACTTCCTGATGCCCTCCCGAACGGGCATTGAGTTCGTTGACCCGCGGAAAGAGCACTGGGACATTCATCACTGGGTTCGTGGAGGCTGTCTGTATGGTGTGATGCCCTGTAATGGTCTGACTTATGCCCCACCTCACAACTGTGCGTGCTATCCGGAGGCCAAGCTGTTTGGGTTCAATGCACTGGCTCCGGCAGCGCCCAGTCGTCCTGTACCAACAGAAGTTCCGGAAGAAGACCGACTGCAGCAGGGACCTGCATGGGGCACGCCGCTGGTGGCGGTTGACCAGAACGGTGCGGACGACTGGCCTACCTACCGAGGAAACAACAAACGCGGGGGAACGACCACTCGTTCGATTGCATCAAAGATTGGGGAGAAATGGACGGTTGATCTCGGCGGACGTATTACGCCTCCCGTCATCGCGGGCGGTCGGGTGTATGTGGCTCAAAAAGACAGGCATATTCTGCACGCGGTTTCTGAAAAGGATGGGAGCCCGCTATGGCAGTTTATTGCCGGAGCTCGAATCGACTCACCACCCACAATCAGTCAGGGCCGCGTGGTCTTTGGTGGTGCAGACGGCTGGGTCTACTGTCTAAACGCTGCGGGCGGTGAGCTCGTCTGGCGTTACCGAGCGGCCCCGATGGATCGCCGAACGATGGCGTTTGAGCAGCTTGAGTCACTGTGGCCGGTCCACGGCAGTGTGCTGATTCGTGGGAACACGATCTACACGGTGGCCGGACGATCCAACTTTCTTGACGGTGGCCTGAGGCTGTTGCGACTGGACCTGGAAACCGGTCGGAAGCTGTCAGAGAACATCATGGATCACACGAATCCAAAGACTGGCAACAACCTGCAGGAGGTCCTTCAGGTTCTGCAGATGCCTGTTGGATTACCGGATATCCTGAGTGCAGATGACAGTCACGTTTATATGAAGAGTCAGAAGTTCGACTTTGACGGCAAACGATTGGAGATTGGTCCGAATTCCGGTGACTTTGCCACCCAGGCTTCAAAGCAGCGCGGCGAAGGGGCTCACCTGTTTGCACCGATGGGCTATCTCGATGACACGTGGTTCCACCGAGCTTACTGGGTTCATGGACAGAGCTTTGCCGGTGGGCATGGTGGTTATTATCAGGCAGGTCGGTTTGCTCCATCGGGAAGAATCCTTGTGAATGGAGACGGTTATGTCTTCGGATACGGACGGAAACCTGAATACCTCCGCTGGACAACAACGCTCGAACATCAGTTGTTTGCCGCTCCTCCGGAACCGCCAGAGATTCCTGAAGGATTCCTGAACAAAGGTGGTGGAGGCGGGGGCGCTGGCGCACCTGTCAGTTTCGGCAAACCCGGCTCTCTGAATCCCAAAGGTAAGCCACTGACTGTTGAAGCATGGTTTACGACGACCAAACCGAAGGGTGTGATTATTGCTCGCGGCGGTCCTGCTGATGGATTTGCTCTGACACTGGCTCAGGGACGTCCCGAATTTCACATTCGGGCAGATTCGAAACTGACGACGATTCGCGGCGATAAACGCGTCATTGGCGGATGGCACCACATTGTGGGCGTGCTTGGCGAAGACAAATCGATGGTTCTGTATATCGACGGAACGCAGGTCGCATCCGGAGAAGCGTCTGGCCTGCTGGCCACAGACCCTGCTCAGGGAATGGAAATCGGCGGAGACGATCAGTCTGCTGTGGCTGAGTACACCTCTCCCAATCTGTTTACGGGCATTATTGATGAGGTGCGGCTGTACTTTACTGCTGCGGGTGCGGACGAGGTGGCGGCTCGGTTTGCTGATGGCGAAGAACTGTCTCCTGATCCGGCCCTGGTTGCTTCATTCGATGACGGGACTGCTCGCGACCTGTCCGTAAATCGCAACAACGGAACCGTCAGAAGCGGGAAGCCAGTCGAAGGCAAATTTGGTCGCGGTCTTCAGTTTGTCGCGAAGAAGAATCCAGGCAGGAAGAACACCAGGCCGGTGAATCAGGGCAACAGTCTGGTGAAGCCAAAATGGACGTCCGACATTCCCGTCTACGTTCGTGCAATGGTCCTTGCGGGGCGTACTCTGTTTGTGGCGGGTCCGCCAGATATCATCGATGAAGAATCCACCTTTAAGCAGCTGTCTGAAAAGGACCCGAAAGTGCAGGAGCTGCTGCGGGAACAGGATTTTGCTTTGCTGGGCCGTGATGGCGGGCAGCTGCTGGCCGTAAATGCAGACACTGGAGAAATCGACCACCGCATCGAGCTCAGGACATTGCCTGCATGGGATGGACTGGCAGGAGCAAATGGCAGGCTGTTTCTGTCCACTCTCGACGGCAAAGTCGTGTGTTATGGAGAGCAGCAGTAATGCGTCGGCTTGCTCTGGTCACGACCGCGATTCTGTTGCTGGCGCCCTCACCCACGGAGGCCTGCAATATTCCCGTGTTTCGATATGCGCTGGAACGCTGGCTGCCCGATAACTGCGAAGTGCTGGTGTTCCATGAAGGATCTCTGTCGCTCGGCCAGAAAGAGATCCTGGCGCCATTTGAACAGGCGGCCGTCAATGAGCAGAGCCGCGGACTTGCCAACCTGAAGGTCAAACACCTGTTGTTGAATGAGCTTGATGATGAGTCAGGCTCACTGTGGGAACAGCTGCAGAAGCAGGGCGCGAAGGCTCCCTATATGGTTGTTCGAACGGTGGTGAAACGAAAGCACATCAACAACTGGCACGGGCCACTGGAAGCATCAGCTCAGGTACGTCTGTTGAGTTCCCCGGTGCGGCAGGAACTGCTGCGACGCACACTCAGTGGCCATTCCGTAGTCTGGCTGGTTGCAGGTGCAGACGCTGATCAACGAGCTGCCATGGTTCAGAAGCTGCAGAAGAAGCTTGGGCAGGTTGAACGTGATATGCCGCTGCCCGATGGAATTGGACTGCCCGGTTCTGAATTGTACTCGAGCGTACCACTGTTCATGCGGTTTTCCGTGTTGGAACTCGATACCAGAGATCCCAATGAACTCTACCTGTCGGATTTGTTTCATGGCTTTGAGCCAAAAGCGATGGATTCAGGGCAGCCGGTTGTGGTTCCGGTCTTTGGGCGGGGGCGAGCGCTGGAAGTGATTCCTGGTGAACAGATTAATGAGGAGCTGATCGACGATCTCAGCCAGTTTCTTTGTGGAGCGTGCTCCTGTCAGGTGAAGGAACAGAATCCTGGGTTCGATTTGTTGATGGCTGGTAACTGGCATGAGGAACTGTTTGGTGACCTGCCGCCGGAAGAACTCCCCGCGCAGATCATCTCTGTGTCCGCACCGGTGAAAGAACAGGCCACGAAGCCCGAATCCGTCCCAATCCCCGACGGGCGAGCTGATGAGACGGAAGTGACTACAGAAAGTGCAGTCGAACCCGAACAGCACCAGAGTGCCGGCCGCGGTGAAGGACTCTGGATCTGGTGCACCGCCATCGCAGGTGCGGCCGTCATGCTGCTGCTGTTTCGTCGTCCGGCATAGAGTGGAACGCCCGCAACGTGAACGGTGGGCTTGCACATTGCTAAGGTTGCGTGCTGTTCTGGACGCTATGATCCATGACGTCGGTTTACGATGACCGGAACGGGCGGCCTCACGAGGATACTTTACAAATTCGCAGAAACCCGGAATTTGGATGTCCACATAATGGAAGAAGACGCCACATACATCTGTGACAGCTGCGGCGAGGAAATTGTTGTGCCGATCGATGTGACGGCAGGACGGCAGCAGGAGTATGTGGAAGATTGTCCCGTCTGCTGCCACCCCAACGTGATCTACGTTGCTGCAGAAGATGATGGTTCATGGCACCTGGATTCAGAATCGGAATCCTGACGCCGGCCGACACTGTTTCATCGCGCTGTCTTTCGACCCCTGGAGAGCGCCTCGATGAGCAGCACCAGCCCCTTTACTGAGGAACGTTCGGCAACGTCCGTCCATCAGGCATTTGAAACGACGTACAACGAGCTCAGACAGATTGCAGATCGGCACCTGGCTCGCAACGACCTGAAACGACAGCTGTCGACGACAGACCTTGTTCATGAAGCATGGCTGAAACTAAACGGAGCAGACCTTAACTGCCAGAGTCGAACTCATTTCTTTGCACTGGGTTCTCGTGCAATGCGTCAGATTCTTGTCGACCGAGCACGGCGGCGCAACACAAAAAAACGCGGCAGTAATGGCGAGCAGTTCTCCCTGGACGAATGCCGCCTGAGTGCGGAAAACGATGAGCATGTCGTGATCCTTGATGATGTACTCCAAAGACTGGAGCGGCAGTCGGCAGAGCAGGCTGCTCTCGTGGAAATGCGATTCTTCTCAGGGATGACAATTCCCGATGTGGCAGACCATCTTGGCCGCTCTACACGCTGGGTGGAACGAGAATGGGCCCTCATCCGCGCATGGCTGCGTGCGGAATTAAGTGAAGACTGATTCCATGCATACAGCAGTCAGATCACTCTTCCATCAGTTATCGGAATTGCCAACGGAAGATCGTGAAGTCGCCCTCGCACAGGTTCAGCGTCGTGATCCCCGGACGGCGCGTGAGGTTGCACGATTGCTTCACCACCACTCGGACGTGCCGGTGTTTGAGAGTGAGGTGTCTCGACGTCCAACACTCGTCCTGAATCGCGATGAGTCACACGATCACCATGACTCACTGTCAAGGGCGGATACGTGCGAACAGGAGGACGGCAGCACTCCAGGGCCTGTCACTCGTGCCAGTTTGATTCGACTGGTTGGGGGCCTCACACTGGCAGCCATCACAGTTGCTGCGGCTCTGGCATGGTTTGAGCTTCAGCAGCAGACTCAGAATTCAGTAGCGGCGACTCTGCGGAATGTCAGTGCGTCACGAGGACAGGCTCTGAAGCAATGGCTGAATGCCGAGGAACAGCTCATTCGGTCCTGGGCCGCGCACCCCGATCTCAAGCCCTTCATTCAACAACTCAATCAGACAGCTCAGCAGCAGAGTCCGAAGCAGGAGCTGGCGAAGGCGCCTGCGTTGATCGAACTGCGACAGCGACTTGACGTTATCGCTCCTGGTGCGGCGTTTGCTGTCTGGAACAGAGAGGGTGTTTTGCTGGCAGACTCCTGTGAAGAATACTTTGAGTTTCTTGGTAACGGAACGACGGAATACGGAGCCAGCCTGCTGTCTCGTGTTCTGGGGCACGGCGAAACTGTATTGTGGCTGCCGGCCGGCAAAGGATTCATTACCGAGGGGTTCGAACTCAAAGGGGAGACGACCAAGCCGGGAATCGCTTTCCTGACTCCAGTCACTGATACCTATGGTCGTCCTGTGGCAGCAGCACTGTTTGCGAGTGAGCGGTACCAGGAGACGCTTGACCAGACGCTGTCTCAGTTCGCCCGTTCAAATGTTCGTACTTATGTGATTGATCGTGACGGAGGGGTTTTTGGAGGAGCGGATTCGTTATGGAGTCGGGAGGCTGCCGCCAGCAGTCGACGGGCGGTAGAGCGAGTTGCTGGGACCGAGTCTGATGCTTGTCCTCTCTCCAGAGCTGCTGCAGCGTGTGCCGCCAGGGAAGACGGGACTGACTGCAGCGGCTACATCGACCCCCGCGGTAAGCTCGTCTGCGGTTCATGGCTGTGGCTGCCTGAATGTCGGTTCGGTGTCATTGCAGAAACCGACCATGAATCCGCATTCGCACCCGTCACTCTGATGCAGACTCTAATGGGCAGCGTTGGTGGTATTCTTGTGCTGGGGTTAGTTGTGGGTCTACTTCTTCAACGACAATACAAAGAGTCCAGTGAAACACCACTTGTCGATGGTTACGTGTTGCAGTCGCAGATTGGTGCGGGTGGCTTTGCTGAAGTCTGGAAAGCCCGCCATCAGCAGTTGCGCCGAACCGTTGCGATCAAAATACTCCGGGCAGAGCAATGTACTCTCCAGAACATCTCTCGGTTTCAACGTGAAGTGCGACTTGCCTGTCGTCTCCGAAATCCCAATACGATCGCGATTCACGACTGGGGAGAAACGCCGGATGGTCAGTTCTATTGTGTGATGGAATATCTGAATGGCATGACGCTGCAGGAACTGGTCGAGGGTTTTGGGCCGGTGTGTGAGGCACGAACAGTCTGGATTCTGACCAGCGTTTGCCAGTCACTTAACGAAGCCCATCGCCATGGGCTGGTTCACAGAGACGTCAAGCCACAGAATGTGATGCTCTGTGAACAGGGAGGGGCGTGTGACATCGTCAAAGTGGTGGACTTCGGACTGGCCAGAAACCCGGACGATTCCGGCGACAATCAGATTACCCAGTCGCAACACTTGATTGGCACACCGATGTATATGGCTCCTGAGCGAGTCCTTGACCCAATGTGCATTGATCCGCGTTCAGATGTCTACGCAGTTGGCCTGTTGGGATTCTATCTGTTGACGGGTCGCGAACCGCATGACCCTGTTGACTCGATGGACGCGCTGTTGAAGGTGGTCAATGAACGAGTCCCCTCGCTGAGCAAATCTGTTCCCGAAGTATCCGGTGAACTTGCGATGCTCATTAATGACTGTGTACAGCCGGACCCGCAACTGCGTCCGGCGAGCGCGACTGAGATTCTTGGTCATCTCGTGCGGCTTCAGCTTCGGGAACCGTGGAATCCGGTCCGCGCTGAATCCTGGTGGAAGCATCACGCAGCTTCCGGAAGCTGACGTCAGGTATCGAGACTGGCAGATTGGGATCCGGGACGACGTTTGGTAGCATCACAAAATCATCTCCTGCGGTTTGCTGCCAGATCCATGATTCACTCAGTGGCATTCTTTGTTTTCCTCACTGCGTCTCTGATTTCGCTTACGCCGGGTCAGGCTGACGAAGTGCAGTTCAGCAGCGACGTAGCTCCCATCCTCGCGTCCCGGTGCCTCGGCTGCCACAACAATCGTATTTCTGAAGGCCGTTATGCTCTGGATACGCTGGATCGGCTGCTGACCCCGGGAGACAGCGAAGAACCGATTGTGGTGCCGGGGAAGCCTGAAGAGAGCCAGTTGTATCTGCGGATTATTGAGGAGGACTCAGACCTCAGGATGCCACAGGAGGATGACCGGCTGGACCGCAGCGACGTTGACGCCATTCGCAGCTGGATTATGAACGGGGCGGATTTTGGAGATGCCTCCAGGGAAAGTTCGCTTACTGACGTCCTGCCGCCGAGGACCCATCCAGCTGCGCCTCGCACCTATCGGCTTCCCATTCCCGTCTTTGCGGTTGCTCTGTCACCTGGCGCAAAGAGCGTAATCACCGGCGGGTGGCATGAACTACTCGTCTGGGAATCAGAAACGGGGCACCTGACCAATCGTGTTGGGAGAATGCCGCAACGAATCCACGCCATTGAGTACAGCCCCGACAGTCAGTTGGTTGTGGTTGCCGGCGGAGCGCCGGGCGACTACGGAGAAATCCAGATTCATGCTGCTGATGCGTTAGCTCGCTCAGCCGCGCACCCAGTTGTCATCAGTGACTGGAATGATCTGGTTCTCGATGTGTCATTTTCTCCTGACGGCAGGTTTCTCGTCGCATGCGGAGCCGATAACTCAGTGCGTTGCTATTCGCTGGACGGAAAGGAACGCTGGCGTACTCGGCAGCATGTGGACTGGGTCACTGCAGCAGGTATCACGGAGTATTCCTTCTTCGAATCCCGAATCCCGAATGACAAAGGCAGTTCTCTGTTCACGTTCACGGAGTTTGAAGAGAAATCAAAGGAGCATCCTCGCCAGTTCTGGGAGTTCAGCGAATCACACTGCATAGTTCGTGAAGCAAACTGGGAACTGGAGCTCAGGTCAACTCCTGCAAAACAAACAAATTCACTGACAAGGATCACAATCAGCGGGATCGGCAAGACATACCGCGTTGAACGCGAGCAGATTCCCGATGCAGAACTGAACACTTACAGCGACGTCCTGGAATACCTGACTGCCCTGGCAGAACGGCTCCGGGAAGGCAGTGCGCTCTCCGAAGGCCGCGTCCGATTTCCACAGAGCCAGTTTGTCGTTTCTTCGTCTTACGATCGTACAGCTCGGGTGTTCGCATTAGAGACTGGTCGACTGTTTACGACCTACAAGGGGCACCGCAGAGAATATGGTCCTTTGAAAGGTCTGCATCGCGTTCTTGATGTGTTGCCGGAGGCTGGCTCACGTCGAGTCTGGTCAGCAGGAGAGGGGCAGCATATTCACGGCTGGAATCCCGTCGTGGTTCGTGATGAGGATGGTACAGCTGCCGATATGGAACAGAGGTTCTCTAAGGAGTATTCCACCGACCTTCTGAAACACGAATTGTCCGCTCCAATCTTCCGAATCACGCGAAGTCACGACCAGCTCATTGCCGCAACTGGTGATGGCCTGATGCAGAGCATCCGAGCATTTGGTCAGAACGCAAAGTACAGCCTGCAATACGCTGCTGACTCAAAGCAGCTGCGAGCCGCAGATGGTACACCTCGTTACGACATGGCCATCGATAAGACGTCAGGCAGGATTGCGACGGTGGGTGGAAACGGAATCCTGACGATTCAGAAAGCAGACGGGGCGGTACTCCGGCAGTTTGTGGCTGCACCTCTCCGGGAACCAGAACAGGGCGGCAAAGAGTAATGCGAATAATCTCATTGAGTTTGATTATCCTCCTGAGCGTCAGTCTCGAAACGACACACGCACAGGTATGGAAGCTGCATACAATTGATGCATCATCCCGTGGCGCTGACGGTGTCCGACTGGGAGATATCAATCAGGATGGATTGCCGGATATCACGACCGGCTGGGAAGAAGGCGGCCAGATACGAGTGTGCCTGCATCCTGGTCACAACAAGGCAACTGAGAAATGGCCCTCAGTGACGGTGGGCAAAGTGAAGTCTCCCGAGGACGCTGTCTTTGCAGACATCGACGGTGACGGACTGCTGGATGTGGTGAGCTGTTGCGAAGGGAATCAGCAGACAGTGAACCTGCACTTCAATCCTGGCACCTCCGAGCTGCTGGCGCCGGATAAGTGGCGAACACAGATCGTTGATGCGACCGCGAAGAAATCACGGTGGATGTTTTGTGCACCGATGAAGGCCAGACAGCAGACGGTATTCGTCCTGGGCAGTAAGAAGCCAAACGCTCAGATCTCTCTGCTGGACGCTCAAAAGTCGCCAGCCATGATTTCAAAAATTCGCGACTGCGGCTGGATCATGTCTGTCCGGCTGCTTGATCTGGACCACGATGGCGACCTCGACATTCTGTATTCAGACCGTTATGGCGACCGGCGTGGCATCGGGTGGCTGGAGACACCCAACGCAAGGTCCGTGGGGTTCCGCGACCATTTCATCTTCGGCTCTGATCTGCAGGTCATGTTTCTTGATGCTGCTCAGGTTGAGAAACGGTGGAACATTTTTGCCAACACACGTGATGGCTTTGTTCTTCACCTCGCGCAGGCTGTGAATGGTGAATGGAAGCCCGTCAGGATTCCTCACCCCAAAGGGACCGGGCAGGGGAAGGGTGTTGCGGCCGGCGACCTTGACGGGGATGGTGACCTGGACCTTGCCTGCACCTGTGAACACGCCGAAGGACTCGTGGGTGCATTCTGGATGGAGTCGGTCGACGGGCTTTGGAAGTTCCATGATGTGAGCGGCGCCAAACAGGGAATCAAGTACGACCGAATTGAGTTGATCGACCTTGATGGTGACTCGGACCTTGATCTGCTGACCTGCGAAGAGCGAGATAACCTGGGAGTGATCTGGTACGAGAATCCGCTGAAGTGATCGTTGAGATGGCTGTACCGTCTCTTGGAGGGCAACGTGTGAGTAAACTGGAAACCCGAAGCGTGAGCGAGGGGTAACGTTGCATTTGCTGGTAGATCTCTTACTCAACAGAAACTGCGTTCATCGGCGTAAGTCGTTTGGCAGCATTGCTTCTGTTGGCCGAGACGCGTGAGCGTCCGGGCGAACGCACCGTCTGGCCGCTCGTTGACACCCGAGGCCTCACGGCCTTCGGCTCACATGTACTTCATGCAG
>MDSW01034536.1_pt1 | contig 12391 bp, 11 predicted proteins | sample 811171 | NCBI WGS metagenome assembly MDSW01 (sample SAMN05326641, study PRJNA326480) | marine metagenome | isolation source: seawater | place: Atlantic Ocean: North West | collected 2012
ACACCCAGCGCGTCCGCGAGCGCGTACCGCTGGGCCATGACGCCCCGTGCGCGCGGTTGGCCTTTGTGCTGCGCTGCGCTGCGTCCGTTGCCCTCGTGCGTGCTCGTCGCCAAGGCTCGCGGTGTGGCCTCTGGCGCCGGCAGGGCTGTCGATGCGAACAGTCTGCCCCTGGCGCCCATTTCGCGCCGCGGCGCAGACGCAGACGCAGACGCAGACGCGCAGCCGCAGAAGCGGATTCGCGAGGATGATGAGTAAGTGGGACGTTCGCGTGGGGCGATAATTCTTTTTGATCGTTACGCGCGCTCTAGCCACCGCGCGTTGTGACTTCCTCCATTGTGCGGTCAAACTTCGCTTTCGCCTGTGCCAGTGCGGCGTCGAACTCGCTTCTAATGGCCGAAAGCCGTTTAGCGATCGGCAGCGCAAAGAGGTCGAGCATCGTGTTGAGGTCGTCTTCAATTCGCTTTAGCTTCGACCAGGCCTCGGCCTTGAGCCTTTCCCGCTCCGGCGAGCCCTTGGATGTCCCCTCCTTCTGCGCCGAGTACTCCTTCTTTACAGCGCATCGTTGTTCAACGGCGTTGTCGTACGCCATGTCCTCAACGCCTCTCTGCTCGTCGATCGCCGCTTGCTCTGCCTTGTGCCGCCGCTCCGATGCGTCCAGGATCTCCTTGTACAGCTGCTCGGTGGCCTGGTGACGGAGCTTAGACTTCCGCCGCTCGTCGGCCAGCTCGAGCTCGCACTCTTGCACTCTTACGCTCGCCGCGCGCGCTCGATCGGCCTTCTCGTCAACTGGGCCGTTGGGCTGATCGCGCTGCCCCGGCCGCTTGGCCCACCGAGCGGCCGCCTTCGCCTTCGCCTCCGCGGTGCCACCCGTGGCCGCCTCCTCATGGCCGAGCGCGAGCCTCGAAAAGTCCGGGAGCAGCATTTCCCGCCTTGCCGCGGTCACTACTACGACGCGCGCACGCGCTCGCTTATCTCGGAGAGCGTGTGCGTGTGACAAACCGCGCAGACGCAGACGCAGACGCAGACGCGCAGCCCGTGCCTTGGTTCGCTAGTGGTGCATATCCTCGTTTTGGCGGGGTAGTGTTGATCCGAACACCGGCCACGCGCGCGCGCATGCCGCTCGTCGACTACAACGACCTGCTTCGCCGCCCGCGCAGGCGGCTGCTCGAGGACCTGCGGCGGCATGAGAAGCTGCGCGAGCGCACCGACCACGACCCCGGACCGCCAATGACGCAAGCGTACGCCGTGAGCGCGAGCAACACCTTTCTGTTGCTCGTGACCGGCGGCGCGATCGCCGGCGTCGTCTGCGGCGTGCACACGTGCGCCGTGCGGGACGAATGCACTCGCGCGGGCACGTGCGTCGCGGCAGACGAGCACTACTGCGGCTTTCGCAACGTCGCGTCGTTTGTGGACGACTTGCCGGGCTCCGACGCGTCGAGCGGCGAGTCGTCGAGCGGAGAGTCGCCGAGCGCCAGCTCGGCGACCGCGCAGACCGCGCTGCTGCGTGGCGCGTGCGCCCCCGGCGAGCGCGCGCAGCGCCACCCACAGACGGGAATCGTCGAATGCGTGCCCTTCTACCCGTTCCCGAACGCGCTCAACACCGAGATTATGGACCCGGCCGCCTCCTCGCCGCACATGCGCGCGTGCGGCAAGTGGATCGAGGCAGGGGGCGTTAACCTCGGCCCCCGACCAGAGCCGCGCGCGTGGTCGCACAACGACGAGTGGGTGCGCGCTCTCAAGCACGCCGAAGAGCGCGCCACCGCCTCATCGCTCAGCGCAAGCGACGCCGCGTCCAAGTTCCGCGCCGAGTGCGAGCGCACGGTGCTCTCCGGCACGCCGGCCGTGCGCAACGCCGCCGTGATGGCCTACCAGCGCCTCTCCGGCCCGGTCCGCGCCGCCGCCGACCGCGCGGCGCTGCTTCGCGCGAGCGGCAACCTGGCGGGCCACTACTGCGACTCCAGCGTGCGCATAGGCACCCATCTCGACGGCGTGACTGGCCGCTTCCACACGTGGATGCACGACGGGTGGCTCTTTGCCCCCGGCGTGCTCGCTCGCGCGCTGAGTCACGTGGGCGAGCCCGTGGCGCTGCAAGACGAGGCGGAGGTGGCAAGCGCCACCGTTCGCGACTCTTACAACCGGTCCAAGGCCGACGCGCTCTCCGAGCCCGAGGTGGCCGAGGTGCTCGTCGGCGCGACGGACGGCTACGACATGGCCCCGCACGTGCCCGACCCGTTGCCGGAGCTGCGCCTGCTCGGCGCGGTTGCCGCGCTCTTCGACGCCGACCCGGAGCGCGCGCGCAGCTACGTGCGCGGCATCGCCGCCTACTGCAGCTACTCGATGCTGGTGCAGATCGACCCCAGCGCCAGTCTGGGCAGCTACAGCACCGTGCTGGCGCAAGAGCGCGCAGCCCTGCGGCAGGGGCGCCCGCCCGCCGCGGCGCTCGGACGACTGCGCGCCGCCGACGAGGCGGACGCGCGCGTCGACAGCGCGAGCATCATCAACGCGTCGACCATCACCTTCTCGCAGCTGGACCTCCAGGCCAGCAGCGCAAGCGGCACCCAGTGCCTCCACTTCATGCGCTTTATGTTCCCGGAGCACGTCGACCAGGCGCGCTTCGACGCCACGATCACGCCGACGCTGTACAGGCGCCTACACGCGCTCTACCTCGCGCTCAGGGCGTCGGTGAGCGCCCAGGCGCGCTTGCCACCGGTCGCGGCCGTGCTCGACGACGCTGCCGCCGTTTCCGACGCCATCGCTGCGGCCAAGGTGCGCATCGTCGGCGCGCCACGGGGCAGCGACAGTTGGGCCGGCATCGCGCGCCCACTGCCGCAGCCTGGCATCGCCAGCGACGACGGCCTCTTCGTGCAGGCCCTCAAGCAGGCGCGCGCAGTCTTCAACGACCGGGTCGTCGAGTTGGCGGCCAAGGGGGCCGACCCGTGCGACCACCCGCCCATGTACGACGCGACCGTGGTCGGCGCGTACACGTACTACCAGCTGGGCTGCGCCGTCATCCTGCTCGGGATGGCGCACCGGCCGTGGATGGACGCGCAGCACGACGACGCGTCGCTGCTGAGCCGCGGGCTCGCGATCGCCGGGCACGAGCTCGGGCACGCCACGCTGCGGACGGCGTGGAAGGGCGCCGAGCTGAGCGACCTGCTGCAGTCGTATCGCGAGGAGACCTACGTCGAGGCGATTGCCGACGTGCTGGGGGTGATGGGCGTCATCGGGACGGGGCTCGTCTCGCGCGACGAGGCCGTGACGCAGTGGTGCCAGAGCTGGTGCGCGCGACTGCCGGTCGGATACGTGCCGAATCCCGAATCCATCCACCCCTACTCCAACGAGCGATGCGACGCGCTGCACGACACGATCCTGCGGCACGTGGCGCAGGTCGGGTAGTCCTTTTTTATTTATTTACGCGCGGGTTTGCGCGGGTTCTCGGTTGAATGAATAACTGCGCGCGTTGACACCCGTGACAAAAGCCCCAAGAAGAGATGTCGCGCCGCCAGGGGCCGGGCGTCGCACCGGCGGCGCCCGTGCGCCCCCGGATCGAGGAGGTCGTGCGCATCGGGCACGAGGCGCGCCAGCAGGCGCGCCAGCATCCGCATCCGCAGCCGCAGCCGCAGCCGCAGCCGCAGCCGCAGCCGCCCGTGGCGGCGCCCATGGTCGTCACCGCGCCGAGGACCGCCGCCACGGGCGTCAGGCTGGCCGACATCTTTCCGGCCAAGAGCGTCAAGCCCTTCCTCGAGGCGCTGGCCAAGTTCAACAACCGCGACAAAGAGGATCGCCGCTTCGGCGTGTACGACCGCGTACTTGATTACCAGCGGCTGCCCAAGGACGAGCGCCAGGCGCGCCGCGCCCTCCAGCGGTGGTACCACATCTACGTCGAGGCCAGCCCGGTCGCGGCCACGCTCGCGATCGCCAAGGAGCTGGTCGCGGAGCTGCACGCCGAGGTGCCGGAGAACTTCAAGGATAACTGGGTGAACGACAAAGCAATCCCGCACACCATCACCGACTTCGTGTGCATGATGCTGCGCGACCTCGGCAAGTACTTCAACTACGGGGCCACCTACACGCTTGCGGTCCCGCACACGCGCACCATGTACATGTACGCCGTCGAGACGGCGGCGCTCTACGGCATCGCGTCGATCGTGAAAGACGCCCCAATGCCGCCCAACAACGAGGAGACCTTCCAAGACATCCACATCGACGCGTTGTGGCACACGCTGCAGGAGAAGATCTCACAGAGCGTGGGCAAAGCCGCGTACGAGATCATGCTCAAGCACGCAAAGGCCATGGTCGAAGCGTGGATGCCGGCACTCGACTGGGCGGTCGACTACAGCCGCTCTCGCGAAGACGAAGAGACCGGGTGGGAGGACGCGTGCCCGGTCGACCCTACGAACAAGGAGGAGGCCGAGCTCATCGTGCTGCTTGGCGACCTCTTTGTCCACTACTACAACACCAGTGTCAAGGAGTGCAAGCCCAACGATGAGGGGAAGAAAACCTACGCCAGACCGGTGAAGTGGGACGTGAAGTGGGCGGTGGCGGAGGAGGGCCAGGAGACCCTGGTCGGCGCGCCTCCCAAAGTCTCGCTGCTCGAGCAGGGCGGCGGCGACGGGGGCTGCAAGCTCACGCAAAAGGAGGCTAAAGAGGTCGGGGAGTAGCCCTAGGCACGCTAAGCGGCCACGGAACGGCCGGCGTGTGCGTGTAAATATAACGTCGCCGCTTGCGCGCCATGGCGGCGTCGGAGCCCGTGTGGGGACGCATCGACGCGGCGCACGTCTTCTGCGAGCCAAAGTACGCGACCTCGCCGCACGTCGCGGAGTTCTACAACGCGGCCTCCTCGCTCGTGTACGTGGTTGCGGGCGGCGTCGGGCTGGCGCTCGCGCGCCGGTGGGCGCTCGACTGGCGCATCCAGGCGGGGTGGGTGGCGCTGGTCGTCGTGGGCGTCGGGAGCGTCCTGTTCCACGCCACGATGCGCTTCGCCATGGAGCTGTGCGACGAGATCCCGATGCTGTTCTTGGTGCTGGCGTTCCTCGTCGGCAAGGAGGACTGCGTCGGGTTCATGAGCGGGCCTGCGGGCCGGCGCCGCTTCCGCCTCGTCGCGCTCGCCCTGATCGCGGTGTCCGTGGTGTCGTACGTCGCGCTGTTCGTCTACGAGATCTTCGTCTACAGCTTTGGGCTGGCCGTGCTCTTCGAGATCGGGCTCGACCTCGCGTGCCGCCCGAAGACCTGGCAGACCCGCGCGTGCTTTGGGGCGGCAGTCGCGTGCATCGGCACCGGCTACGCGATCTGGCAGTTGGAGCAGAACCTGTGCGCCCAGCACCCGCGCCTCTGGCCGCTGCACATGGTCTGGCACCTGCTCTCGTGCCTCGGCGGCGTGTTTGCGATTGTGCACAACGTGTTTCTTCGCAAAGAAAAGCTACGGTCGGAACACTCTCACTCACCCCCACCGTTTGTTCACGCGGCGGCCGCACCCGCGCCCAGCGGCGACTCGGGGACGATGACCGCGACCGAGGCCGGCGACGCCGGGCGCAGCGGCGGCGACTCGGGCACGTAGTTGGGGTCGGCCGCGCGCTGGGCCCAGGTGGGGCCGTCGGCCGCCGGTTGGCGGTGCGGCACGATCGAGCTGCCGGGGGCGGCGTACGGGACGGCGTACGGGACGGCGCCCGCCGGCGTGCCGGGCACCTCGTCCTCCTCGGGCTCCGACTCGGGGTCGGCGGGCGGCTCGAGGGCCGTGGCCTCGATGCGCGCCAGCTTGTTCTGCTGCTCGTAGTGCGCCGCCACCGGGGCGTAGGCGCGGTCCACGGCCTCGTCCTCGTCGGCGCGCGCGCGCTTCTTGCTGTTGTTGACCCCCGCGAGGAAGACCTGCACCGCCCGCGGGTCGGTCACGACGTCGCCCATCGGGACCACGCGCTCGCGCGCCTCCGCCTCCGCCTCCTCCGCCGAGACGTTGGTCTTGTTCCACTCCTCGAGCTCCTTGCGGTCCTTGAGCTCCTGCTCGTGCCCCCAGTCGAGCAGCTCCCAGTCGGTCGCGCAGTCGACGCAGACCCGGAACTTGGGGTCCTTGTTCATGATGGCCGCGCTGCCGCAGTCGTGGCCGCCCCTGCAGCGGTGGCAGTAGTCCGAGGCATCCGAGCTGTGCTCCGAGCTGCGGTCCGAGCCCTCGGTCGTGGCGTCCTCGATCGCCTTCGTGACGCCTTCGAAGCGCTCGCGGCACTCGAGCGCGTACTCGCTGTCGGTCGCGGGCTGCGAGAGCACCTCTCCCGTCTCGCGGTCGACAAAGCGCAAGCGTCGCGCATAGTTCGAGTCCGTGTAGCAGTTCTCGGGGATGCACTTGCCCTCGCTGCTCGTGCGGAAGCCGTCTGGGGGCATGCCCTTGGGCAGATCGGCGAGGTCGATGACGCGCACCGGCGCGAAGGCCGTGGGCGCCAGGGGCGGCTGGGCGTAGGCGCCAGCGCTAGAGGTCTGCTGGGGCACCGCCAGAGACGGCTGCATAACGGACGTAGCGGCGGACATCAAGGCGGGGGGGAGGGGGGCGGACGTGGGTTGAGCTCGTGTGGCGACGCGTTGTGCCGGCGGCGGTAACGGCGGCGGTAACGGCGGCCGGGGCGTGGGCGCCAGGGGTGTGGCAAAAGGTTTCGGCAATTCGAGGCGCCACTACTGGCAGAGCGGCCAAACGCGGCCATGACGGAACCGCAGATGGCATTCCCGTTGAGGCGGCGCGCCGACTCGAGCGGCTCTGGCCGTACCCCTGCCTCTGCCCCTCGCCTGCCGCTGGCGCCCGAGGCCAAGCGCGCCGCATCGGCCGCAGCCGCGCCCGCAGCCGGGGCCAACGCGCCGCGCGCGTTCCTGCGCGGCTTCTTCGAGACCGAAGACACCTGTCGGCACGTGTTCAAGCAGCTCGTCGCCCAGGACGCCGCCGAGCTGTGCAAGCCGCACGAGCTCGCCGTGTGGGTGCACGCCCTGTGCGCGGCGCTCGGCTACCGCCGGCGCGAAGGCCGCCGCGCGCAAGTGCTGGCCTGCGCCGAGGCGGCCGCCGACCTGCTGTGGGACCGGCTGTGGCTCGGCAGCCCGCCCCACTCACTCGACGAACTGAGCGGGAACGTGCCGCAGCCCGTCGAAGAGACGCACCTCAACAAGCTGCTCGGCATGAAGATCATGCTCGCCGACGGACCGTACGGGCAGCCACGCGCCGGCTACGACTCGCAGCCGTACTTGCGCATGCAGCGCGCGCTGTACGACTACGGCCGGATGGCTCCGGCCGGCGAGGCCGCAAACGGCGAGGCCTGCGCCGCCGTCGCGCTGCAGATGGCGCGCCACCGCACGATCGTCGTAAGCAACGACCTGGTTCGCATCTGCACGCACGCACTGCCACGCATTCGCTACACCCGCGCCTTCCTCCGCGCGCTGGTCCTGCGCCCGGACTGGGGCTTCCTGGCGTATGAGCACTTTCCGGGCTGGCTGCGCACGGACCAGGACATGATGGCCGAGGCGGCGATGGCGCACCCGATCCTTCTGGGCGTGGAGCGCGTCGGGCTGAGCAACTGCGCCGAGTTCGTGCTCGCCGTGATTGACAAGTTCCGCTACGGCACGGGCGCGTTCGTCGCGTTCACCTGCGCCACGAACCGCCTGCGCCGTGACGCCAGCTTCGTCTTCGAGGCCGTCAAGCGCTGCCCGCAGATCTGGGAGAGCAGCTACTGCCGCTCGGACCCGCACGTGGCGCTCGCCTACGTGCTCGGAGGTCCCCAGTCCTCGTATAATGGCAAGGTTCGCATCGAGCACACCATGTGCGTCGCCGTCACGCTCGACAGGTCGCTGCTCTACGCTCAGACGCTGCTCGCCAACTCGGAAACGATCAGGGTCTGCCCGTCGGCCATCTACGCGCTCTTCGACGAGTCGGTGCAGTGCAACGCCGAGTTTGCACTCGCCTGCTTCCGGGCCCTCTCAGACGGCTTGGGCCTCACAGGAATGTTGAACCACGTCCACGCCACGCTGCTCGCCGACCCGGCGTTCCGCGCCGAGCTGCCGGCCTTTGACGCCGAGCCTAAGCGCTGGGTCGACTACGATGCGGCGGGAAAGGAGCACGTGCTCGTGACCGAGGCGGATTCCTGGACCATGCTGAAAAAGAGGATCGCCGACTGGGAAGCCTACGCCTGTTCGTTGAATACGACTGCTCGCAAGTCGCTGCGCCCCATCGAGGCCAAGTGGCTGCGCGGCTTCGTCGTGAAGCACGACCTGGCCATCTCAAACGAGCTGCGCTTCGACATCAAGAGCGCGATCGACGACGCGCCCGCGTTCACCGACCAATGCCCGTCCGTGGCGCAGCTCGGGCTGCAGCCCGTGCCTCAGAAGCTGCTCGGGGTCGACTTCAGCGACTGCCGCTACAGTCGCAGCAGCGGACCCTTCCAGCCAGAGCAGGTGCGCAACCAGGTGAAGATCGACCTCGACCGCATCAACGGGCAGCCACCCGACACGTCGGGTGCACACGCCTCGGACGACGGCGGCGACTGAGCCGGTGGCCTTCGGCGCGCTGTTGTGTGTGTGTGTGTGTGTGTATGTCTGTGTGTGCACGGTTTACTCACTCGCCCACGCGTGTCACCACCACCACCCTTACCGCTACTGCGGCTCCGACTGTGGGACTGCGCTTTCGTCGAGCGGACCCCGTGCATTTATGTACCGCGCCACCCGCGACGCAATCTGCCCGAGCAAGAAGATGAACAGAGCATCACCCTCTGGGCCTTCGAAGACCCCCGGAGGCGCCCTGTCGCCGGCGTCCTCTGGAAACTCTTCGACAATCTGCCGCATGAGCGAGGCCACGTCGTTCACCTGAAGCGTATTCGCGGGTTCGGCATCGATGAGCCACGAGCACCAGATTATTAGCGTGTCGTAGTCTTCGGCGACGTCGACGACAAAGGCCTGCGGCTGTACGCTCTCTGCCACCAGTGTGGCGTAAAACTCCTCCGGCGTCTGCGCCCCCTGCTCCCTTCTTCGCGCCGCCGCTTCCTCGCGGAGGAGCGCCTCTTGGGCCGCCGCATTCTCGGCCAGCCTGGCGTCCAGCGCACCGAGCTCAACCGCTCGCTCTTCGAGATCCATATCCCTCAGACGTCGTTCGTACTCCACGTCCGTGCGCCGCGCCCGGCGCGCGAGCGCGCTGAGGTTGGGCAGCATGGGGAATCGGACAGTCGGTCAACACGCACGCCACTACCACACGCTCAACACGCCCAGGTTATCTCAGTCGAGCGCCTTAATTACACGCGCCGACTGACTCCCGACCCCCGACCCCCGACCCCCGACTCCCGCTACGCACACCCGCGCGCTCACGCGCCGCCGCCGTGCCGCCGCCCTCTTGCAGTGGCGTGCGGTGCATAAGCACCCGCCGCCCCGCACCAGGTACGACACCGCGGAAGCCGCCACACCGACGCCATGTCCATCCGCGCGAACAAGCCCGCCGAGTCCGCCGACGCCACCGCCATGCTCAACCAGGTCGCTGGCGACCTGGAGCTGGCCGAGGGCAACAACTACTGCGTCGCCTCGCCCGACAAGCCGCTCAAGCGCCAGCTCGTCGTCTCCATCCGCGCCTCGCTCAACGACCTCTGCCTCCAGAAGCAGAAGGGCACCTGGGCGCCCTCCTCGGACGCGCTCAAGTCCATCTTCCAGCAGGCGCGCCTTTAGATGCGCCTTGGCCGCGTCATCCTCTCACGCCGCCCCCTTGCATGCGCAGAAGAAGTTCACGTCGCTCGATGGCGCGGCGGATTCCCAGGGCGACCTGAAGTCGGTGGTCCTCCACGACCTCTCGGTCCACGCGGTCTCCTCCACCTTCCCCGTCTCGCTGGGCGCCAAGATCACCGGCGTCGACGACCAGACCTTCTCCTCCACCGGCGAGGCCTACTCCATGATCGTCCTGCCCAAGTCCAACTCGGCCAACGAGCGCCTCCTCCAGGCCGACGACGTGTCGCTCGGTGAGCTGCACCACAGCTCACACACCCTCTACTGCACTCTAACGCCGTCCGTGCGTGCGCAGCCTACGACTTGTGAGTCGACGCCATTGAACGCTGCGCCACCAAATGCCCTTCTAACTTGCTCTCTTTCGTAATACAGCGCCAAGAAGTTTCCCGGCTACACGGGCCAAAGCACGCTTTGCATTCAAACACAACTTCATGTCACATCTACTCACGCCACTCCTGTGCTCACAGACCTCGCGGACAAGGGCATCCACGAGGCAAGCTGGTTGCCCCCGACGCCAGTCCATCGACTTTGAACGTGATGCGATAGATGCATCCTTTTCGTTCTGACAGGTCTCCCAGCGCCGCTTCGTGCTCGTCGCCGCGGACCGTGAGTCGCGCGCCTAAACCACTCACCGAGCTACACTCGCCGAGCTACACTCACTCACACATTGTTTGCGCAGACCCGATCGTCACGGCCATTTCGGTATGTGTGACAGTGCGCCGACGTTTATGATCCACGCTGACGTGCACCCATTTGCTTGCGCAGGAGAACGCGGACAAGTGAGACTAACAACCGTGCCCACACTGCCCCCCATGCCACCCTGCTGCTACTCACACTGTTGCTGGCGCGTGTGCACAAAAAAGGCTCCAAATGGGCGAGATTGCGATGGTAAGCTCAAGCGTCCGAATCTGTGAAGTATCCACTCCCTGATGGTTTGCCGCCTGTTTGCGCAGATGCCTGAGTGCGCGGCCACGCCCCGCCATTACTTTGTAGCGCCCTGATCTCCTGCATGGTCAGCACATTGGGGTACCACCGCTCCAAGTTCTCGAATGGAATGCCGCGTCTCTCTGCCGTATGGATAGCCGATACGCGAAGTCTGTGCAACCACAGCGCCGCATCGACCGGGTTCATTGTTGCCATTTTCTCTACACGCTTTTGTGCCATGGCCAATGACTGTCGATCTTTGGTGCTCATCTTGGCATTCTCCTTTTGCCATGCCTCCCACGCCTTAGGGTCCCACTGTGCCTGCCGCTTTGCCAACTGCTTCTGTGCATTTTTCCTGCCGGTCTTGATGTTGCGCTTTGCCACGTGCAACTGCTTTCCCGAAAGCCCTGCCAGCCTTTTCTCTTGCTTTGCCATCAGCGTTGCCATCTGCTTCTTCATTGCTTCTGGCCCATTTACGTGCAGCATCACATCGCGATTCTCCTGCCACTCCCTTTTCTTGTTTGCACTGATCTTTGCACGCGTCTCCGCCGCAACCTCCACACCTCCGTTCTCCATGCGCCCGCCCGACTGCAAGTTGTACCCATTGGGGTGCAGCGTGCAAAGTGTCCGAATCCACTTCCGCTCCGCATCGTCCAACCTGTCATTCGGCACATCCTCCAGCCTGAACGTTTGGAAACTGTCCCAGCCATACTTTTGAATGGCGTGAAGCAAGCGGGTCTGGCGAACGCTGCGCCAGCGAATGCTTCCGCGATGCTGGGCCATTCTCATGGCCCACGACTGCACACTCTGTCCAACATAGCCCCTTCCGCTCTCGGGTTGCCAGAGGTAGTAGATGAACCCCATCCTCACCATGGTGCTCTTGTGCTTTTAGGGGGCTGGTGAAGATCAGCCAGGGCCTCTACGAGTCGATCTTGCCCCTCGTCAGCTGCTACGGATGGTTGAGCAGTGGCCACTGCCCGCTTGGACGCCAGTGGACGCCGTGGTCTAACCTTTGCCCCTTTTGCACTCACAGAGACCCAGGTCGAGTCGCAGGCACGCTAGCGCGCTTGAACATCCGATATATGGCCGTAAGCTTAGCCCCGGCGCCTTGTGTGCGCAGATCAAGGGTTTGCTTTACAGCTGAACACCGCGGCGCTAATGCAAAGCTAACTTGCGGCGCCTTGTCTGCCCAGTTCGCGATTTCTCTCGCGCGAACGTCACCATCACGCCCGCGGAGTTCGGTTCGTGGGAGGAGGCGCGCTCGGAGCTCCTCAAGGAGGCCAAGCGCCCCCTCAAGGCGCAGCTCGACGCCGAGCTGGCGACCGCGGTGGACGACGCCGCGGTCAAGGAGTGCCGCGACGCCTTCGCCCAGCGCGAGGCGGCCATCGAGCACGACATCGACCACGAGCCGCTCGAGATGCACCTGCAGCTCGGCGTCGCGTACAACGTAAGCCAGCCCGCAGCCCACGCCGTTTAGCCCTGTGCTGACCACCTTGCTTGCCTGCGCAGTTCCTCTCCAAGTAGACGCGCGTGGCGGCGCGGCTTGCTGACAAGTAATGCCAATCTCTCTCTCCGTTTGTAGTGGTTCGGGCGAATAAAATCTGGGGTTAAAACCGGCACCACGTTAAAAACATGACACGCGCGCCGCAATCTCGCTTGCGGCGACGCTTAGGGCACTACTCTAGTAGCGCGCCGGTCTCCGGGTCGCGCCGCTCATGCCACACGTCGCTTAGCAGCACCC
>MDSW01165617.1_pt1 | contig 12390 bp, 31 predicted proteins | sample 811171 | NCBI WGS metagenome assembly MDSW01 (sample SAMN05326641, study PRJNA326480) | marine metagenome | isolation source: seawater | place: Atlantic Ocean: North West | collected 2012
AATTCATAGCAGCATACTTCGCAGGACAGGCAGTTGGAGCAAACATCACAGGAAGAACTACTGGTCAAGTGATCAATCCTAATATGGAATTGTTGTTCAGTGGTCCTTCATTAAGAACATTTAATTTTCAGTTCAGACTCACACCAAGAGATGATACTGAAGCAAAAGTGATTAGACAGATTATCAAATCTTTTAAATCTAATATGGCTGTACAAAGATCTACATCCAATCTCTTTCTGATGGCTCCAAATATATTCAAACTTAAATACATTTCAGGAAATGGAAGCTCTGCCATAGAACAACACCCCTTCTTAAATAAGTTTAAGCCTTGTGCTATGACTGCCTTCAATGTGAACTACACACCTGATGGATCTTATATGACCTTTGAAAACCAATCTCTTACATCATATGATATAAGTATGGCTTTCAGTGAACTTGAGCCTATCTATCAAGATGATTATACTAATGATTACAATTCTAACGATATGGGATTCTAACAATGTCACTACCTTACTTCAGATATCTTCCTAACATTGATTATGTGAGTCGCTTACCAGACTCTAAGTATATTGGTGACTATGTTCAGGTAAAAAATCTTTTTAGAAGAGCAAAGATTAATCCTGAACTCTTTCAAAATATCAACTTCTTTACTAAGTATACTATTATTGGTAATGAGAGACCAGACAATATTGCTTATAAATTATATGATAACCCATACTTGGATTGGTTAGTTCTTCTTGCTAACAATATTATCAATGTAGAAGAAGAGTGGCCATTGACTCAGCAATCTTTCTTCAACTATATGTTGAATAAGTATGGATCAGAGACTGCTTTCAATGAACCACATCATTATGAAACTTCAGAAGTAAAGGATAGTAATGGCAGGGTTGTTATGAAAAAAGGTCTTGAAGTTCATGATGGTTACTCTATCACATACTTTGATAGTGGCAATAATCAATTAGTGACTAGTAATAACATATCTGTAGTAGTCACAAACTATGATTATGAAGATAAGATTCAAGATAGTAAAAGAGATATCTTTGTGGTGAAAGGTCAATATCTTTCTCAGATAATCAATGACCTAGAAGATGGTCTTCTCTATAAGAGTGGCAGTTCTCAATATGTTTCTGAGAATATCGCAAAAGCAGATAATATTAGACTCTACTAATAGACATAAAGAAGGGGGAGAAACATCCCCCCCTTTCCAATTATTGAAGAATCCTCCTACAAACTCTCTTACATGAAGCTTGATTTTCATTACATTCAATAAGACAGTTGTAATAATCATTAATTAGATTAGATTCCTCAAGTGTCCTATCAAGAGTATGACTCAAACTATCAACTTCTTGTCTCCATCCTTCTAATTGGTTGTGTGAAATTAAGTTGTGCATTTTACCTCCACAAATAACTTAGACATCATATAGATGTGATCTTTATGAACCTCCATAATTCTAGTCTATCTATGCGAATTTGGAGTATTTTTCAATTGTGTTGAAATAAAAATTTATGCCTACTTATTAATACCTATGAACCTAATATGAACAAAAAAAATGGTGGGATTTTTTTCCCACCATTTTGAAACTAAAAGTTGATTTTCCCTCAACTATCTGCTAGTTTAGCAAAATAACTCATAGGATCGTCATCTTCGTCAACAGAAGAAGTAGATGTACTGTCTTCAGCAGCTGCCTTTGACTGTTTATATGAGGACTCAAGCTTACGCATGACTTCCTCTTCACTAACTGCCTTTTGCTCTGTTGCTGCATAGTTGTCATACTCTGTTTCTTCTTGTGCGCTATTACGAATATTCTTATTTCCTAAGACATAATCCATACGCTTCTTCAAGTCTTCATATGACTTGAATTGATCAGCAGCAGTGAAAGCAGACAGAGAATACTGCTTCTTCCAAATTGCTTCCATAGCATCATCATCATCCAAGACTGGACCAACAGCAGCAAATTCACTGGAATCATAATTCCAATAACCTGCAACCTTCTTCAACTTCAGTTTAAAGTTTGCTCCTTGCCAGAAGTCAAAGGGATTGATTGGTGTCTCATCCTCAAATTCAGGTTGCATAGCCTCCATGATCTTATCAAAGATCTTCTTACCAAACTTATAAAGGAATACTCCACCCTCATTCTGAGGATTAGCAGGATCCTTTACAACATAAATGTTTGCATAGAAGGACAGTTTACGTTTCTGCTTACGAACAGTGTCCTTATCACTATCATTGCCAGTGTTCCACAGTTCCCTGTTGAGTTCTCCAACAGGATCCTTACCACCAACAGTAGTGAGGGAGTTCTCAATGTACCATCCACCAGGACCCTGGAAGGCATGAGAGAACAGTTTTACCCAAGGGAGATCCTCTCCATCAGGTGCAGGAAGAAAACGAATAACTGCATATCCATTGCCAGACTTATCCATCTCTGGTTTCCAGAGGCGTTCATCAGCACCACCTCCCTTGTTATTCATCTTGTCAGCTTCTTTAACCAGTTTGCTGGTCAAAGCGCCCAAAGAACTTTGCTTTTTAAGGTCTGAAAAACCCATTTGTTATACTCCGTATAGGTTGTATTTGGCTTGTGTCCTTTAGCTTTGGTGAGGGTCAGGCAGCCTCTTAACATATTAAGAATAGATCATAATGAATGATTTGTCAAATAGAATCTCTGATGGACTTCTTCATATTATCTATGATGTTAGCCATATTAGCAAACACATAACCTAGATCTACATCATGTGGGAATCCCAGTTGTCTAGCAGAAGCAATGATACTATCCTTCATTTGTTTTGCTTCTGGATCATCTGATAGACTCATTCTGGTATAAAGTATTTGTTGCTTTCTCAACAACTCTTCTAGCATCTCCACATGCTCTATCTTATTCTCATTACTCATAGAAGCAAAGGAGAATACCTTATCATAAACCTTTTCTTGTAGATCAGAAATTTCTTTTAATTCTTTCTGAACAAATTGTGATTGAAAGAAACTCATGATTCTCCACAGATTACTTGCTTCAAAATTTTCTTGTAACGAAATACATCCACTGATATGAATGCATCATATTTATTTATCCTCATGGATAAAAATTTCCACACAGGATCATCAAGTCTAACATCAAAATCAGATTTGAATCCAATAATTTTATTAAGTATAACCATTGTCTCAAGTGAAATAGTCTTTGATAGATGCTCTTTGATGATAGATGGATGCTTTGTTCCTACTATCTCAAACATACCATCAAAACTCTTGCCGTCAAATGTATTCTCTATTTCTGTTTTAAACGTATAAGCAAGTGATTGTAACCTTTTTTTCCAGTCTGTGTAATTCTGTTCTCCATTCTTGACGATCTCTCCAATCCACAATGATTGAGGATCATCACAAGAAACGAAATTAGAAACAAAGAACTCAATAACTTCCGTATCATCTTTCTGCCTACTTAATTTTTCAAAAAAGAATCTGTCACGTCTTTTATAAAAGGAATCAAGAGAAGCCCTAGACTTACCTCCATACTTATGGTAGTCATAGCTTTCCCTTGTGAAATGATTTTTTAATCCTAGATAGGATTTATAACACTCAAAGGGATTCACTTTTGATATCATCTAATTGGGTTGTCACATCACAGAGGTAGTTTAGCATGTGATGTTCTCTTCAGCAAGTTCAATTCCATTGCCTCACACTTCAGTTTCTCCTTCAGTGGTTTGGAAATCAACTTAGGAATTGACTCTACCTCAACATTGTTCTTCTCACAAAAATGTACAATAGCATCAATATAACTCATGCCATTATTTTTGTGAGCAATAGATTCAATCTCTTCTGTAAATTTACGAGAGCAGTAGAACTTGCTTTCTAAAATTTTATCAATACTGTTCTCTTCAGGTTGGGGCATATTCCTGTAGTTTGAATTCAACAAACTCTCTAATATATTTTGAGAGTAAATTGATGTACTTTCTTTTGTTGTACTCTTCATAAATTTCAACCTCGCCATTTTCACATGACATAATAATTACAAACTTCTTTACCATTATACCAGTCATCTCATATAACATGCAAGCATATGCTGCACATTGTACAAAATGAGAGTCAATCCATTTTCTAGGTTTTGGTTTCTTTGCTGTCTTGAAGTCAATAACAGCAAGTTCTCCATCATATTCAGCAATACAATCAACACTACCAGCAACACCTAGTTCATGACTAAACAAAGATTGTTCAATAGCATGGATATTTTCTATCTTATCTAACTCACTCTTAGCTTGCTTGAAAAGATACTCTGATAATGGTTGAACAGGAGGAAGATTCATGTTCTTCAAGTAGCATTCAGCAAGAGTATGCATATCAGTACCCCTACTTGTTGCTTGTTTAGTAACTTTGTTTGCTTCCTCATTGCCAACCTTTGCTCTCCATGATCTGAAGACTTCACGATTGTAATGACTGATGACTGAAGTAATAGATACTAACTTCTTACCATCAGGTGTATCATAATATCTAACTCCATCAATCATCTCTCTGGAGAGAGATGGATAATCAATTTCAATATGGTTAAAAGTCATAAACCTAATTCATGTTTGGCAATAATGTATTCTTTCACAAGACCACTTCTACAAATGTCTTCTGCTTCAAACTCTACCATACTAAACGAAGGCATGTTCTTTAAGATGCGAATGAAATCAACAATACCATTCCTCTCTGCAGTTTTAATTAAATCAGACTGAGTAGCATCACCACAGAACATGAGTCTAGAGTTCTCACCAACCCTAGTAATCATAGAGTCCAATTCGTGGAAGTTTAGATTCTGAAACTCATCAACAATAATAATAGCATTGTCAAATGTAGTTCCTCTTATAAAAGATGTGCTCCAAAAACTTACAGTTCCCTGTGCTTTAAGATTAGCATACAGCATCTCAAAGGCATTGTCATCAGGCATCTCAAACATATACTTTACCATATTCTTATAAGGAATCTGATAAAGAGATGACTTATCTTCATGATCACCGGGAAGAAAACCAATTTCTCTGGTTGCTACAAGAGACCTGACAATATAAATTTTCTCATAGGGAGTCTTAGGATCTAAAACATCTAGAAGAGCATTGTAGAGGGTAATAAAGGTCTTACCTGTGCCAGCGCAACCATAAGCAACCATGTTCTGATCTTTGTTGTACTCTTCAAAGAACAATTCTTGATTTTCAGTAAGTGGTTCAATCTTCTTGATATAATCAAGATTGATTGGTTTCTTCCTTTTCATTACTCTGTTGCTCATACCAAAAGGTACTGGGTTGGTACTTCCAATTCCTGACTTACTTTTTCTAGGCATACTTATCAATCATAGTGTTTGAGGGTTGCCCCTGGTGCTGTCTTAGCTTTTGAGATTATATCTTTCCATCCTGGATATTTGGTATAAAGTTTACCAAATGTTTCACCCATCTCTATTCCAAGTTTAGGGGAATTTTCAGGTGTATAATACCTTTCCCAATCAGGATTTTCCCCAATCCACTGATCCCAATCATGAATACTCATGACTATTTCTTTGGTCTCACCAGTTTCTTTATTTTTAATAGGGTACGTTGCCATACATCACCTCACAATGTTTTTATATTTAGACCCAATCTAGAGCAGCACCAATGGTAGGAAACTGTTCTGAAAAGATTTTCTTACACTGATTAGCAATGTCCATATGCTCTTTCTGTGTACCATTAGCAGACCTCAGATCAATATAATGCATCCAAGATCGTAATGATCCTGACATATACATTCTTGTCGGAACTGCCAAAGGTAACACCATACGAGCACACTCCTTTGCCACGCCTCTTTCCAGCATCTGTTGATACAACGCCATAGAAGAGTCAAACAAAGTTTTAATCTGCAACTCAAGGTTCTGTTGAACAAATGGATCAAGATCATCAGTAGAGTTCTGACGATTCTTTGTGTCTTGACGACGTAGTTCTGGTAGAGGAATCTTATTATTGAGAATAGAAGAATCTGCATAGCGTTGTGAAAATTCTTGAAATGTGAAACTCCTATGTCGCAATACCTGAGCTGCGATAGCCCTAGTAGTTTCAATCTCCAGAGTCATAAATGCCTGCTCAAAAATACTCCAATGTTTATGCTTAATGCAATATTTTAGAAGACCATCAAAGGAATCATTTCCCTGATTAGAAGGATTGCTCACTCTAGCACAATATGCAATATGCTTCTCTGCATCTGGAGTAACTGATAGTAATTCTACTTTCATTTCTTTTCCTGTTTCCTAACCTTTTTTACTTCTTTAAGTTCATCTTTAATCATACGATAAGCATCTTCAGATGATATTCTCTTTGACATTTCCATGGCAGTGATAATCTCAACCCTTGTACCAAAATGCTTGAGTGCTTCCTCAAAGCAACTTAATTCTTCATACATTCTTATCTTTTTTGTAGGTATCCAACAGATCTAAGACTTCTTCTGATTGTTTTACACTATCAATCTGATGAATAAGACCTGCAATCTCCTTACAGATAAATGGCTTTTCACTACGAGCAGCAAATGCAAGAGCATTCCTCAAATTTGATGTTGCATCCTCCAGACTTTCATTTACACTATCACTCAATGCCATTTGTATCTCCTTTAAAATATTTTTCAAAATATGCAACTATCCCAGAAGATGTTTTGTTTCCTTGAGAGACCCAAGTATCAATACACTCATAGATATCTTTTGTGAGGTAGTCTTGTTCTTCTATTCTAGCACTCCCGTATTTATTAAGCAATATGCTGAGACATTTCTCTCTATTTTTTAACCTATCCTCAGAGTATCTCCAATCACTATTCATCATCTTCAAATACCTCATCATAATTAGCAAGAGGGGGTAATGATTCTTCAAGTTCTGTTGTATATGATTCAACATCTGAATAAACTTCAGACTCCAATGCATCTACTAAGAGTCTAAGATTTCTGACAATCAATTTTAGTTTATCCTTTTCCATAAAAAAGGGGGCATTAATACCCCCTAAGTCTATCACTCTTTAATAGTTTTAGCAACTATCACTTAGTGTAAGTGCGACCTCTATAGCAAAAGGTTCCATGTGCTTCACTATTGGAAACACATGTTTCATACTCTACACCACGATATGCAGTGTGAGTAATTTGAGCATCATGAATTGCAGATGCTTTTTCAATCTGCTTTTTGATCAAATGAAGTGTGTTCATTGTAGGTACTCCTAAAGTAGTTGGATTTTAATCCGTTCCTTTAGTCGTTTGCGTCCCATATGCACTCAGGGACAGATTCCTTTACGGTCTCTACCAATTCTACCTTAAAAGCATCAGAGATATTCTCATTTGCTTTCATCCTCAGCATGATTGCGTCAGCTTGTGGGCAGGTGAGTGATGAATACAGAAGTATTTCAAACATTGGGATGAACGGCTCCGTTCCGCGACTTACTTGCGTCTCCTAATCAAGTCCTAATTTAGTCCTAGTTAGGAGATGAACGATAGATCTATTATAGACCATATAGTATATATGTGTCAAGTGGTCTAATGACCAACATACTATAGATCAACAGTGCTACTAGAGTTGACCACAGTAGTATAAAGATGCAAAGTCCCTTCTTGCTCACACTTAAGGTGCCATCTAGTCATTGTAGTAACACCCTCTTTTGTTGCACCAGTCATCATCTTCCTACCCTCTTTTGTCATGGTAGTGTATAGACCATAGCGAGTCTTCCAAACATAAAATACATCATCAATGAGTTCAGCATTGTCTGGAACTACAAGTGTTTCTAGTTTTTGAACTACTTCATCCATCGTCTTTATTTCTGTGATCATAGTTTATAATAATTGTTTTGTTTTCAATCTCTCTGTCGCCAATCATCAGGTTTGTCTTGTTGGAACCAATTTTTAATATCATCAGCACTATCAAATCCTGCCCTATGATTAGATGGATCAGGGTCTCCTAGTCCCATACGATTCATAAAGTCATCAATGGTTCCCTCTTCAATATTCTGAGAGTGTTGACGTCTTGCCATCTTCAACATTTCATTAGCAGATGTATTTGCCTTGGCAAGTTTCTGTGCCCAAACCATATCATCCAGTTTGACTTCTTCACCATTAGCAATACATTTACAAATAAACTCTAGTCTTAATCTATATTGAGTTGAAAGCATATGTTCTCTTTGATGTATTATTTATTTTAAAATCCTTCTTCCTCAGCCTCCTCTATCATCTTTGATACTACATCTTCTGTCCCATCAATTGTCTTAATAGCAAACAGACTAGACTTCTGATATTTTTTGATCTTTTTATATGACTTCAGAAGTTTATTAATTTGCTCTTTAGGGAGTTCAAACTCCACATTATCTACAAAACCATCACTCATTTTTTTGGGTTCCACAATTTAGGATTAGCTCTGCCTTCTGCTTGAGTAATATTCTTCAAGTCACCACGATAGTTATCCCAATAGTAGTCAAAGATCTCAGATATCTTTGATGAAATCACAATATCAAACTTAGTAGTTCCATCCTGCAGATATTCAACTAGAAATGCACTACTAGGGAGAGTCTTATCCTGAGACACTGTAGCATCGCAATCTACATGAATCTGTTTAATGCCTTTATTCATCAGGAGCGACCTCCCCATTGAATATCAGGATATGCTTTTTCCACAATTGCTTGAGAGAGTTTATATTTGGTTTCTAAAGACTTATCTTTTACTAAACAAACAATTTCTGCCTCACTAGGATGAAGACCTTCAAGCATTTGAATGAACATAGTCTCTCTACGAATATTAGACAGAGTATCATTACCACCTTTCACAAAGTGATAAAGGTTTTTCCATTCTCTTCTAAGGGTCGTATGATCAGTTCCAAGAGGTGCCTCATTCCTCCTAAAAGGAACTACACCCTCAGGAACAACACTCACTACTGTAGTATCAAAATTCCAGATCATCAATGCCTTAAGGGCGTCTGTTTCATACTCTTTAAGAATTTCAGTTTTCTTTTCAACACCCCTTGTTTTGCTTACCAACTCCAAGATTTCATGCATGAAGGGGTTGGGTGGGAGTTTCTTTGATGTAGTCATTGTTATAAATTCAGGTTAGGTTATTTATTCTTCATCCTCAGTAGTTTCAAAACCATTTTCAAATCTTACTGCCAGAATATCATCTGGAATAATTTGTCCATGTTCATCAAACATTTCTGGATGGGTTGGAATGAAAGTTGAATTCCTTTCAATCACATATTCTTTAAGCAAGTATCCAATTACTCCTCCTACTAAGAGAAACATAACTGATATAACAGTAGACAATGTAAGAGTGACTGCTAACATTTTACTCCTCTTCTTTAGAACTTATTTTGTTGAAGTCCAAATGAAAATTAAAAAAGAAGTCTACTTCCCTTGAAAAGAAAGTGACTGTCTTGCCAAACTTTACTTGGAATGTTTTTGGTCTTTGTTTACTCCTATTTTTATTTCTTAGTAGTAACTCAACTCCTCTATTGATCCTGAGAGATGACTCACTTTCTTCATTATTTAGAGAGTTTTCTCTTCCTTCCTGGTCTTTTTTCTTGCTCATATTTCCATGCATCCTGCAGTATACCATACAAATAGTTTCTTATCTTTCTTGCTTCTGGTTTTCCTAAGTAACCATACCCTTCTCTGAGTTGCTTGTGAGCATCATCGTTTCCACCTTCAAGATAATCATCAAGATCTAGGATGAGAAGATTGATTTCCTTAGATACAGAACTATCAATAAACTCTTGAGCATCTCTTTTAGTTGCTTTGATAGACTTTAGATATTCATACATGTTAAGAACAAACTTACCTTTAAAGGAAAAGTCAATAGCATGTTCAACTATATCATAGAGTTCAAACTGATCCATCACACTAGATTATTTTCTTTGAGGTATTTAACAGTTTCTGTACATCCACCTAGAATTGTATCATTAACAACAACTCTTGGGAAGGTTGAACCTTTACCAAACTCTTTATAGAATTCTTCTCTGGTAAAATCTGCCCCCAATTTATACACTACATGTTGCAGCTCTGCAAGTTGGAGTGCAGCCTGAACTTTAGTGCAGAATGGGCATCCATCCTTAGAGTATACAGTAAATGTCATAATAGAATTAGAAAAGGTATAAAAATTAAAAGCATTGAAATCAGAAATCCCCCTGCTAGTTCTAACAAGGGGCGTTTACTAAATGAGGGGTCAGTCATCTAGTTCGTTTCTTGCTTCTGGATTGGTTTTGAGTTCTTCAATGAATGATTCTTTGGCAAGTTTTGGAGTGTATCCAGGATAATATTGTTTCATAAGTTGAGGTGTACCTAGACAACTAGGATAACCACCCTTAATCCATACTTCTTTCCTTTCTTCTAGGACAACATGATTGATTGGAAACTTACTCTGCTTCTTCATCCTTAGGTCTTTTTTTTATTTATTTCAAGGGAATGTTGAGGTTTAAATTCCCTATCCATAGGTTGAGATTTACTTAGATCTCTTCTGGATTGATTCTTGACAACAATGAAAGCATCTTTATTATACTTACGAGTACCAATAGGTGATTGCCATTTCTTATTATACTCTTCACCAACATCAATTCCTGATACTTGAGTACCACCAATCTCTACATCAATCTCATCACCAACTTCCCATCCAAGTTTATTGATAACTCTAGCAAGTTGTTCAACAAGAGTCTGCTTATCAGACTCATCAGGTTCCAGATTACCAATCATCAATACAACTCCTCTTCTTTTCCAGTTTCAATTACACAATCAGATGTAGGATAGGACACACAAGTAAGTAGGAAACCTGCTTCAATCTGATCATCATCTAGGAATGATTGATCACCCTGATCAACTGTACCTAAGATAATCTTACCAGCACATGATGAACAAGCACCTGCACGACAAGAATAGTTCATATCAATTCCTGCTTCCTCAGCAGCATCCAGAATATATTGATCACTCTCTACAGCAATGGTGTGATCACCATCTTCAGTCTTAAGAGTTACGTTATAGGACATAGTTCTCCAATAAAAAAAGGGAGGTTGCCCTCCCATTGTATCTTATTATGTATGTGCTTGTCAACTTTTATTTTTTGTAAAAAATTTTCTAGTCTCTCTCTAGTTTATATGTAATAGTAATTTGATCATATACTTCATCTCTGTTGTCGCTGTTATAGACATGACAACGTTCTACCTTGGCATCCAATAGTTTCTCAATATTCTTAAGTTGCCATTCAGCAGCATACTTTTTGAAGCCATCATCCATCCAACTCTTATTAGATCCTGGTGTGTTAAATTCCATTATTCAATACCTGGTGGGAAAGTGTCAATCTCAGTCAATTCATAGTCCCAGTCTTCCATGACTGTATTAGCAAGGAATCTATCAGATAGCATTTCAAGTTCCTTCTCAGCATACTCTCTGCTCTCTGCTTCCAACCAAACATCAATCACCTTACCAAGTCTCAATTTCTTGATGTTGAGTTCAGACAATCTCTTGCAGGCATCTCTCACAGCATTGCCAGGAGAGTCATCAACCTGTGATCGTAGTCTGATGAATACTAGTGCTTTAAATTTCATGCCTGTTCCCTCTCATCAAGTGCTTCATGAATAATTTGTTTCAACTCCATACGTTCTTCTGGTGTGAAGATAGTACGCTTCTTTACTGGCATTGGAGGATACTCACGCTCTGAGTTTGTATCACCATCACCAGGAAGACTCATGCCCTGTGTATCAATCTTATCCATAAATGTGTTTATTATAAATCCAGTATACAATAAAAAACCACCCCTGTAAAGAGGTGGTGGTCGATCTAGGAGGTGGTCTGAATGGACAGTCAGGACATCCAGCACCACAACATCCTCTATTCTTTGTCATAAAGTTTCTCTAGTTTTTCTCTGCTGAGATCAACATACATCAACTCTTCACCTGCCTGTGGTGCCTCAGGATGACGTGGTTTAGGTCTATTCATTTCTACTTTAATAGATTGAATATTAGCCCACATCATAGCGAAGGCACCACCAGCAATAAGAGCAAAGCATATAAAGTATAGTGTGAACTCGAAATTATTCATGGTGCCTTATTTAAGTTTAGGATTGAAGTTTTAATAAGAAAAATCTTTATTAAAGGGCGTTGCCTCTAGGCAGAACTTCTTCTGGGAAGATGAAGTTTTCATGTGGTTGATCAGCAGGTGCCAACCATGCACGGAGTCCTTCATTAAGTAGGATATTCTTTGTATAGAATGTCTCAAATTCAGGATCTTCTGCTGCTCTAAGTTCTTGGCTCACAAAATCATAGGCACGAAGATTAAGAGCAAGCCCAATGATCCCAATACTTGAGACCCAAAGACCCATGACAGGAACAAACAACATAAAGAAATGCAACCAACGCTTATTGCTAAACGCAATGCCGAAAATCTGTGACCAGAAGCGGTTCGCAGTG
>MDSW01177500.1_pt1 | contig 12390 bp, 14 predicted proteins | sample 811171 | NCBI WGS metagenome assembly MDSW01 (sample SAMN05326641, study PRJNA326480) | marine metagenome | isolation source: seawater | place: Atlantic Ocean: North West | collected 2012
AAAAGACCAAGGGGACTATCGACACCATTCGGCCCAAAAGTCAACTATGACTGGTTTCCCAGCTTTAATGACTTCCGTCTCAAAATTCTCATCTGTGACTGATTTAGTAGGCATAGACTTTTAAATAATTATTTTAAAAAAAAAGTCAATCAAATTACTAGGCATTCTCATAAAATCTTTGTAATTCTTGTACATATTCGTTAATTTCCTCTAGCTGTGACATTTTTTTTTGATCTCTTTCATGTTGATTTCTTAAATCGTCAATTGCTTTATAAGCACTAGGAATAGTGGTAAAAGGTTTTTTTTCTTTTCCTAAAAAGTTTTCTGCAAAATGCTTATGTATTTTTTTATAATCATTTTCGCTTAAAAGATTTGGACTATTTTCAAAAATAAGCCTATTGGCTAAATATGAATATCTTTCGTCTTCAAATATATCTTTTAATTTAAATTTTTCCTCCCAATTTTGAGCCTCATTAAACTTATTTAGATTAACATTGTCTTTAGCATTAGGAAAAGATCCATTATAAATAGTTTCTTCAACGTATTTATCAAGTTGGTTGTTTTGATTTCTTTCTTCAACTTCCTCTTTTTTTAAAATTGATAATTTTTCAGATAGATCTTTATTCTTTTTAATTTTCTTAGCACGTTGCAGTAAGGTTTCCATACCAATTTTATTATATGGCTCAATATATTTTAAAAAGTTTGAATTCATCAATATAGGGTGAGCTGAGTGTTTTATTGTCCTTATAGGTTTAGGCCTTTTTTTTATTTCATCTCTCAAAGCTTCGAGACTTATATTTAAAAAGGGTTCAACATCGTGTCTTAAATCAAAACAAAGTGGGTATTGATAAACTGGGTGTTGAGCTAAAAATGTCACAAGATGACCTTTGGGACCACCTCCATAATTTTCTGTTGTGAAACACATTAGTTCCTTATCTAAAAGATTAATTACACTCGATTTATTTGTTGTCATAAAAGCCGATTCCCATAAGGTTGGTGTTTTGTTTTTAATCAATTTTGCAGTCAGTAAAGTTGCTTCACAGTCACTTTCGGCTGAATGTTTTATTTCGTGTTTTAAATCATTTGCTTTTGAAATACTTGTTAATTTAAACTCTGGGTTATTTTTAGATGTTGTGCCGGTTTTTATTGAACCTGGAAAATAAAGGTGTGCTGCTCTTGCGATATGGAGTAAATCTGCTTCGGCATTACCATTTGTATTCATAAGATAAGGTTTCTCAAGATTTCTCCAAAACGTTGATCTGCAAACATTTCTATCAAATTGAGATGAATTCCAGCCAAGTGATACAATTTTACCTGGTTTTTTTAAAAATTTAAATATTTGTTTAACCATCTCATACTCACTTAAATTTGTTTCTTTTAATCTTTTGACACTTACGCCGTTAGTAAGTAATGCGCCTGGATGTGGAATATAGGTTTTATTAAGCCTTGCAAAAAAAGTGGCTCGCTCCAGCTCCTCTAAATTGTCATTACATATTATGAAACTTGCTTCTAATATCTGGGAAAAATTTAAGGCACTATCTGATGTCTCAAGATCGTAAAATACAAAGTTGGACATCTTTATTTTATTGCTTTAATTTTATTTGAATTTTCAGAGATACTATCTTTAAGGCTATCAGGATCTTTTATATTTTGAAGAGTGTTTTTTATAGATCTTGCATCTCGTCCAAAATTTTCAACTTCATCTAATGCCTCTTGAATATTATTTCTTACATTTGCTATATTCATAAAATGTTTATCAAATCTCTGAGAAATTTTTGTTAAATCAACATAAATTTGTTTAGCATGTTTTTGTATTTTTAGTGTTTGAAATCCAAGATGGAAAGCTTGAATAATTGAACAAAGAACATTTGGCCCAGCTAAAGTTACTTTATATTTTTGTCTTAACTCCTCGATTAAAAGCACTTTTGTTTCTGGATCTCTATAACTCGTAAGCTCAAAGTATAAACCCTCGGTAGGTAAATATAGAATACCAAAATCCGTGGTCTTAGGTGGAGAAATATAAAGTTGATTTATTTCATTAGCTTTTTTTCTTATCGCAGATACAAGTTTTTTTCTAGAGTCTGTCAAAAGTTTTTTGTCATTGTCGTTATAAGCGTCCTCAACTGCTTTTAGTTTTTCTATTGGCCAATGGCTATCAACAGGACACAAAACTTCATTTTGAAGTTTAATAGCTATTTCTACTTTAGTATTATCTTCTTCAGGACGCATTTTTGCATTTAAGATGTACTGGGTTGGGGGCAGCAAATCCTTAACTAATGCTTCTAAAGAATATTCTGCTAGAGTTCCATATTTTTTTACCCCAGATAAAATTTTTGAAAAATCCTTTTGCCCTTTATTTAATGTGTCAATTATTTTATAAACATTTGATAGTTTTTCATCAACTTTTGAAAGCGTTTGTGTTGTGTCTCTTGTTACGCCTTGTGATAAATTATTAAAGGATCCGGTTATGCCAGAAATTTGTGAATTTAGTGAAACCTTTAAGCTTTCAATATCGTCTTTAATTTTGTTATTAATTTGATCAGATTTATCTTTTTTTAAAAGCTTCAAGATTAAAAAAACTATAACTAAAAATGAAAAAGTTAAAGCCGATGTTAAAATAATTGTAAATATATTCATGATTCGCAGGATACACTTGATTCTCGAAAATTCAAATTAGAAAGAATGTTTTTGAATAAATTTTTTTATTAGACTTATTTGTTTTTTCTTACCATTATTAACTGGCAAGAAATTTCTACGCACATCATAATAGCTGTGATTAAATTTGTTTCGGCTCAAGTACCTAGCAAAACTGTTAAGATGTATATTTGAAAATTCATACACTACATGACCAATTGAAATCTTTTTGTCTCTAATTCTCTCAATTTTTCTGGAAAGAGACTCGTAAATTCTCTCAATTAAAAGGATCTTTATTGGAGACATCTTTATATTCTTTATATCATCATTAACAAATAAACCCTCATATATAAAAAGTGTATTATTTTTAGCGATAAATTTTTCGGTTTTAATATTTCTTCCAGTTTTTCTATCATATAAGTTTTTAAGAATAAAAGTTTTGTTAAGATTTGTTTTTTTTGAAAGAAAACTGAATAATTTTTTTACTTTGACTAAATCGTAATGTACTTGATTCTGATCAAAAAATTTTGTTTTAGTTTTAATTCTATTTTTAGTTATAATTATTCTTCTCTCTCTCGGTAATAAAAAAAGATCTTTACTAATAATTTTTACATTTTTAAAATATTTTGAAAGTTGTTTTTTTAGTATATTTGCAAAAAGACTTTTTCCCGAACAAGTTATGCCGTCAACTGTTATAATTTTATCTTTCTTTTTCTTTATATTTTTTAATAGTTGAACATTTTTAAATTTCATTGCTGATTTTATTCCATAGATTAGGTTTTTTCGTACATACTGCATCAATTAGTATTTTTCTTTTTTTCAAATGTTTTGCTAAATGTTTAATTTTTTTAACATCTTTTAAATTTATTAATTCTGGGGAAACGATACAAATGTTGACTTTATATTTCTTTAATAATCTATAAAAATTATTTTTAAGTTCAAATTTTTTAAAGTGGTCTATCCAAACCCACTTTATATTTTTAAACAAAAATTTAGTTTTTTTTAAATCTTCATATTCGGAATATCTAATCGAAACTCTCATTTTTTTCATATTTTTTAAAAGAGTTGAAAATGATTGATCATGAAAAAAAAAGTTTTTAATATTTTTTTTCTTCAACTCTTTTAAAATAAACTTTTCTAGACCTTCCTCTTTCACATTTAAAACAATTAATTTATGTTTAAAATATTTTAACCAATTACTTAGTTTTACTCCTTTTTTGAAGGGATCATGATTAAGATAAATTTCTTTATTGTTTGATCTTAAATCTATTTCTACTCCAAATTCTTTACTAGTTTTTTTAAGTGATTCTATAGTATTAACTCGATGTTTAATTATAATCATATACTAAGCAATCTAATTTGACTTTGGTTAATGAAAAAAAAATATTTAAAACTTTTTTGTGTCATTTTTTGTTTTGAGTAACCGTAATTTAAACAAATAAAAAAAATTAGAAATAATTTGACCAAAAAAAGTTGAAAGTCTATTTTTCCATTTTGACTCCCCATAAATTCTGTTTTTAAAATTAACATTTATAGTTTCTATTTTAAACTTATTTTCTAAAGCTACATAAGTTGCGTAAGTATCCAATACAATTGAATTTGGCACATTAGTTAAATAATTTATAAAATCTTTACTAAAAATTTTAGGTTGCGCATTAATATCTCTTAATTTGTAACCTAAAATTATAGAAGCACAATGTTCATGAAATCTGCTGATAATCCCATCAAAGCCTCTATCATTTGTTCTATATCCTTTACCGAAAATTTTATTTCTTCCCTGGATTTTTCTATAAAGTTTCAAACAATCTATTAAAGGAGTTTGAAGATCAGCATGGGTCCAACCGAGATATTCTCCTGATGAAACTTTAACGCCTTCCCAAATACCACCTCCATATCCTCTATTTTTCTTTAGATTTAATTTTTTAATTATAATATTTTGATTTTTGTTATCGCTTATAATTTCATCAATTTTTTTTTCTGTATCATCATAGGATCCATTATTTACAAAAACTATCTCACACTTTTCATCCTCTAATGGCAACTCATTGATTTCCTTGTATAATGGTAAAACATTATCTTCTTCGTTATAACATGGTAAAACTAAAGAAAAATTTATAGACATGACAAAGATTTAGCATAAAAATAACTAATCGTATAATTTTTTTTTTTTATGAGAGCATTTTTAATCATACCAATGGGAGGAAAAGGTAAAAGATTTACCCGGGCTGGTTATAGAACCTATAAATCTTTTTTAAATATATATAATGGAAAATCTATTTTTCAAAACATCATAACAAATTTTAATAGTTTCGATTTAGAAATAATTTTAATTGGCAACTCTAAAATTTTGAAAAAATATAAATCTGAATTTAGGAATAAAAAAATTCACTTGCTGCATATCAATAATCACAATAAAGGTCCAATTTATTCAATTTACAAATCTTTTAATCAAATAAAAGAGATTATAAAAAATGAAAAAAATATTTTTATAAGTTATTGTGATATAAATTGGCAATGGGATGTCAAAAACGTTAAAAAGAAAATACGAAACAAAAGTATTATTGTTTTTACTCATAGTGGATTTCATCCGCATTTAGAAATTGATAAAAAATCTGATTTTTGTGAGGTAAAAAATAAGAACGTAAAAAGGATAAAAGAAAAAAGTAGTTTTACAAATGATTATAAACATGAATTTTTGGCAATAGGATGTTATTTTATAAAAGACTTAAATTATTTAGAAAATTTCTTTAATAATTCAAATGATATTTTTAATAAAAAAAGAGAGATTTATCTAGTAAGTTTCATAAATTTTTTAATAAAGAAAAAATTTCAAATTTATAGTTATCTTCTTGAAAATTTTGTTCACCTGGGTACCCCTGACCAATATAATGATTATAACAATTGGAAATCAATAATATCAAACTCTAATAAAAAGATAAATATTAAGAATTCACCCACAATTATGTTGATGGCAGGAAAAGGCAAAAGAATGAAAAAATTTAATAAACCTAAACCCTTTTTAAAATTCAATGGATTGCCAATTTACAGATTTATTTTTGAGAAATTTTTATCAAAAAAAAAAATTATCATAACAACCAAAAAATATAAAAAACTAATTAAAAGTAAAAAAATAAGTGTCCAGGCTATTAATCAAACAAACTCTCTATTAAATACTCTTATAAAAAGCGAACATATTTTAAAAAAAAATAAAAATTATTTGCTTACATCTTGTGACTGCTTCGGAGAATTTAATAAAAAAGATGTTTTAAGTTATAATAAAGCAGACTTAATAATATTTGGTTTTAAGTTTTCAAACCTTCAAAAAAAACTATCAAACTCTCACACACAATTAGTGGTTAAATCTAATAAAATTATTGATATCTGCGTCAAAGAAAAATATAAAAATGGACTATTAGGTCACGCAGGGTTTTTTTGGATAAAAAAACCAAAGGTATTTGATTATTTAAAAGAATTTAAATTGACAAAAAAATATCGTCAACTAAAAAGAGAGGCGTTAATTGATGACTACTTTAAATTTTTAATAAAAAAACATAATGTTAAAATTTCTTTTAAAATTCTTAATCATTACGTTCACATAGGATCTGAAAAAGAATTCGAGGAATATTGCTACTGGAAAAATTTTTTTAATGCAGAAGATAGAAAATAAGTTTTTTAAAAAAGGATTACCATCGTTTTGTACTTCAAACATGGACGTAGTAGATGTCATCTTTAAATTTTGCAAACTTAATAATCTTCCTGTTTTGATAGAGTCTACATCTAATCAAGTAAATCAAAATGGTGGTTATACAGGTTTAAAACCACAAAATTTTAAAAAGAAAATTAATGAAATAGCAAAAAAAAATAGATTTAAATTAAAAAGAGTCTTGCTGGGTGGTGATCATCTTGGCCCCCTGCCCTGGAAAGATTTGAAAAAGAAAATAGCAATGAGAAACGCTAAATTGTTAGTGAAAAATTACATAGAGACTGGATATAAAAAGATACACTTAGATACGGCAATTCTTTGCAGCGATCAAAAAAAAATAAGTAGAGAAGAAGTAATTCATAGATGTTTTTTTTTATTAAAAGATATTCCAACTAAATACTTAAAAAATATTTTTTTTGTTGTTGGAACTGAAGTTCCTGCAGCAGGTGGTGGAGATCATACGAACACTATGGTTACAAAACTAGACAACATAAAGAGAGATTTTAAGGGTTACAGAAATTTTTTTAAAAAAATGAATTTTGGCTCTCTTCGTTTTGCCCTTGTAATAGACCCTGGAATAGCTTTTAAAAATTTATCAATTAAGAAATCAAAATTTAAAGATTTAAATAAAAAAAGTAATTTTAGTAAAATTAATAATTTTGTTTTTGAAGCGCACTCATCAGACTATCAATCCATGGTTGATTTAAGAAAATTGTACGACAAGAATTTTAAATTTCTAAAGGTTGGCCCTGAATTAACATATAACTATATGAAAGCAATATTATTAATGGAAAAGATTGAAATGAACATTTTCTCAGATGTTTCAAATATAAGAAAAACTATTTCTAAACAAATGGACATCAATAAGAAATATTGGGCTAAATATTATAAAAAATCTTCTAAAAATAATGAATTTTTGAAATTTCATAGTTTTTTAGATAGAGCGAGATATTATTGGAGCAATAAACAAGTACATTATTCTAAACAAAAATTGTTTAAAAATATAAATAATTTAAATCATACTGAGTTTTGTTTTTTTTGTGATCTAAGTAAAAAAGATTTATATTTTAAAAAAAAAAGAAAATTTACTAATGTTGATTTTATACTTTTTAAATTTTTGAAAGATCCAATTATGAAATATTACTTAGCTTGCAGGTATAAAATAAAATCTAGGTTTTAAATTTAGTTTTCTAATTGTTTAAAATAAATTGTTGATATTAATATTGGCAACAAAAGCAATTTTACTCCAACTTGCTGTAGCGGTATGGTTGTTAAAAATATAATTAAATAAATTGTTGTTATTATCATAATCCCTTTATTTTTTTCTCTCGTTGTAAACAATAAATAATAAATAAAACCAAACGGTATAAAAAAATTTATAGATAAAAGTTTTAAAAGAGAGAACCAGCTTATCGATTTTCCAACTAATAAAAATTGTTTGTATCCAACTTGTCCATCGGGAGAACTCAGTAATGAGTAAAATTTTGGATTAATAACACAACTAATTATATCATAATTAAAAACTAAGAAAAAAAATGAAGCGATTAAAATTGTAATAATAATTTTTTTGTAATCGTTATTAAATACCAACCATATCAAAGACATAATTATTCCACTTTCCCGATTAAGTTGAGCTAGGGTAACAATAATAATAAAAGGAAAAAATTTTTGATTTTTGCTAAAATAAAAAGCTAATGACATTAAAAATAAATCCACAATTGAAAATCTAAATTCACCTAAAGGGTTAGAAAAGACAAAAACCACAAAAAAAAGGAAAATTATTTTAAATCCAAAGTCTAAAGGGAATGTTTTAAATAAGATCAAATATGAGAGAAAAATCATTAAACTGAAGAGTAGTATTTGAATATAATACGGTGCTTTAGAATTTATTTTATTAGATACCTCGAAAATTTTAAAAAAACTATACTGCCATAGCCATCTTGTTCTTTTTCTCTCTTCTTGTGACTCTGATATTTTACAATCTCTGTTAAAATATCGCTCATATTTTTTTTTATCAGATAAATATTTAGAGATTAAAATTTTAGGATCATTATTTTTTTGATACCAAAGTTTTAGATCTTCCTGTTCTCGTATTTTCTTTTCATTTACTCCATCAATTTTAAGTGTAACTTCCCCGTCAAGGATGTAAGGCTCCAAACCTTTAATAATATTATTTTCTTCTTCATGAATTTTGTTATTGAAAGTTGTAGCTATAATTAAAAAAACAAAAATATGAAAAAAAATATTGAGAATTTTTTTTTTTTGTAAAATATAATTCATTTATTTTTAGAATTCTTAGAGTATACTAAAAATTTATGAACAACAATATTTTAGGTTTATTAATAGTTTTAGCAGGCGTGGGAACTATTTTTATTGATCATAGCAGTGCATGGATAGTTTCCGCTATCTTAATTGGGGCTGGGTCAGGACTATTTTTTTGGAAAGATGAAAAAAATAAATAAGTTTTTTTGGATTAATGGGTTAATCGGTTCTGGTATTTTTTATTACTTTATAAGAAAAATTCAAAATATGAATAATGTAGATCCATCTATTGATCCTTTTGGTTTAATGGGTGCTGCATATTATGGTATTATTTTAGGCTTTGTATTTGGAATAAAATTTATTGATATTAAAAAAATAATTCTTTTTTTCAAAGGAAATAAATAGTATGAAAATTTGCGTAGTTTTTGGACATCACAATACTACAAACTCATTTAACGCTGCAATAAGAGATACATTTATTGATGAGTCAAAAAAATGTGGCCATACTATAGATTTGATAAATTTATTTGAAGAAAAAGAACAACTTCCTTTTTATAATCAAAATATAAATCCACCACCAAAATTAGTAATTGAATATCGAAAGAGACTTGAAACTAGCTCGGTCATGATGCTTATAGGAAGTTGCCATAACCTTAGACTTAACTCTATTTTAGAAAATTGGATTGACTGGGTACTACACCCAAAATGGTTTTTTTCATACAGGTCTCTTATACCAGGAAATAAATTTTTTAAAAATTACGGCTATCCTGTTCCAGGAGCAATGAAAGGGAAACTTGGTATTGTTTCAATTACTTACGGCGGACCAATGGTAAGTTATTGGAATTTTTCTTTTTTCGACAATATTCCATTTAGAAGAATAAAAAAATCAGTTTTTCAACTCGGTGGACTTAAGACAAAGTATATAAGATTTTACTCAGTCCTGCCAAAAATGGACGCAGTTACTTTTGATAATCATATGAAAAGAGTTAAAAAATTGGCAAGAAGCCTATAATTGAAAAAAAATTAATGAAATTTCTGTAAAATTATCTATAAGTAAATTATGGATAAATTTAAAGATTGGGCAACAGAAATAGCTAAAACTATGTTTAGAGAGGATGAAAAATCTTCTTTTAGAAATCTACCCAAAAGTACAAGGTTAAGTATTCTTCTCCAGCTAAGTTTTATTTGGTCGGTGATTTTTAGTATTTATGTTTTTCAATATGAAACGATGGCTCTTGGATTTGGAGCTGTTATGCTAGCTCATTGTTTATTGATTTTTGCTGTATATTATACTTTTAAACAATTTCACCGAGGTATAAAAAATGATCAGTCATTACAATCTGAGACTAAAACAGCTGAGTATAGCCCACCAAAATTAATTATATTTGCATTAGTAGTTTTTATAGTTTTCATATTCACACGAGGATTAATGGTCTTAGATCAAAATCAAAATAGCTATAGCGTTCCATATAAAGGACCAGAAACGAGTACACTAGAAAGAATTGAAAGATTTTTCATTAGAAAATGAAATTATTAAGAGTAGGTCCTTTAGGTGATGAAAAGGTTTGTGCTCTAGATAATCAAGGTGGAATAAGAGACTTGTCCTCATATCTTGATGATTTAAACCCTGATACGATTAACTTTAAGAATTTAGATCATTTAAAAAAGATTAATCTAAATGAGATGAAAATAATATCTCCGACTCGTATTGGAAGCCCAGTAAGCAGACCAGGTGATTTTTTTGCTATTGGCCTCAATTATAGAGCTCACGCAGATAAAACCAAAAGTGAAATTAAAAAAGAGCCAATAGTATTTAATAAAAGTACTGGCTGTATTTTAGGACCAAATGATAATGTTTTAAAACCAAAAAATTCTCAAAAACTTGATCATGAAATCGAAGTTGCAATAGTAATTGGTAAGAAGGGTAAAAATATTAAGAAATCCTCCGCAATGGACTTCGTCTTTGGTTTCTGCATTTGTAATGATTATTCAGAACGTGACTGGCAAAAAGAAAGAAATGGTCAATGGATTAAAGGAAAATCAATTGCGGGTAATCTTGGTCCTGTTTTAGTAACAAGAGATGAAATTAAAGAACCCTATAATCTTAACCTTTCATTAAAGTTGAACGGTAGAGAGCGTCAAAAAGGTAATACTAAAGAACTTATTTTTAATTTTGAATATTTAGTGTCATATCTAAGTGAATTTATGACACTTTACCCTGGTACTATAATAACAACTGGAACTCCAGCTGGAACAATAATGGAAGATGAAAATCCTCAGTTTTTGAAAAGCGGTGATGAGCTGGTATTAAAAATTGACTATTTGGGTGAGCAAAAACAATTAATAGTAAATGAGTAATTAAACATTATCTACAATATTAATGTGGCCCATTTTTCTTTTACTACGTGCCTCTTTTTTTTGGTAGTCAAAGAAAAATTCATTATGAGAAAAATTTTTTTTTCTATATTCTAAAATATCTCTTCCTAATATATTAATCATTTTTCCCCTTTTCATTTTTTCTAATTTAACGAAATTTAAGTTACAAACTGCTCTTATATGTTGATCAAATTGGGAGGAGTTTGAAGTGTTAATAGTTATATGACCACTATTATGTACTCTACTTGCTGTTTCATTGGCAAGTAAGTTCTGTTCCTTATCTATAAAAAATTCAACAGATATTATGCCAATATAATCATGCTCGATAAGAATTTTTTTTGTATATTCTGTTGCTTTGTACTTTATTTCTTCTGGAATATTTGCAGGCACAATAGTTTCTCTTAAGATTTGCTCAGAGTGAAAATTTTCAAAAGGCTCGAAAATATTTATTTTTTTATTTTGGTATCGGGAAGCTATAATTGAAAATTCTTTTAAAATTTCAACTTTTTTTTCAAAAATATAAATTTTAGAAAAATCAATTTTATATTTATTTATATCATTCATGGTCTCAAGTTTGTATGATAAGTGTCCATCATAACCTCCCGTAATAGACTTTAACAAACCTGGAAAAAGTTTTTCATTCTTTTTTAAATCTTCTTGATTATTTATAATTGCATAATTAGTTGTTGGTATATTGAGTTTTTTAAAAAATTCTTTCTCAAGTTTTCTATTTTGAACTATCAAGTTAATTTCAGGTCTTGGATAAACTGGTTTGAATTCTTCAATAAGTTTTAAGGTTTCAAAATTAAAGTTTTCAAACTCTAGTGTTGCGCAATCAATTTTACTGCTAAATAATTTTATTTTATCTTTATCTCTAAAATCACAAACAAAAAGTTCATCACAATAATTTTTAGCCGGGGCTTCATTAGTTTCAGATAAAACTATCGTATTTATATTAAGTTTTTTTGCAGCCTGACAAAGCATCATACTTAATTGTCCAGAGCCGCAAATACCCAAAGTAAAATTTGACATTATTTTTTTGGATTTTTCTTAATCGAGTTAGTTAGTTTTTTTCGAAATTTTAAAAGATTTTTTTCAATCTTTTTATCTGAAATCGCCAATATCTCAGCCGCTAACAGCCCTGCATTAGTCGAATTATTAATTGCCACCGTGGCTGTTACAATACCTTTGGGCATTTGTATAATGCTAAGTAACGAGTCTAAACCTTTTAGACTTTTAGTCTCAATAGGTACCCCAATGACAGGCAGATGTGTTAACGATGCAACCATCCCTGGAAGATGTGCTGCTCCACCTGCACCTGCAATTATAACTTGGTACTTATTTTTTGCAGTTCTAGCGAAGTTATAAAGCCTATCAGGCGTTCTGTGAGCTGAAACGATTATTGTCTCAAAAAG
>MDSW01171222.1_pt1 | contig 12389 bp, 7 predicted proteins | sample 811171 | NCBI WGS metagenome assembly MDSW01 (sample SAMN05326641, study PRJNA326480) | marine metagenome | isolation source: seawater | place: Atlantic Ocean: North West | collected 2012
CGTCGGCGTCTCGGAAAAGCAAACGTGCGTCACTGCGATGAGCGCCGCGCACGCGCGACTCTCCGCGACCGCGAGCACCGCGCACCTCGCGCGATGCGCGCGCCGCCACGTCGCCGCCTCTGACGTCCTCGCGACCCCCCGCGCGCGCCTCGCGTCGTCGTCGCCGCGAGGCCGTCGCGTCGTCCACCGTTGGATCGCCGCCGCCGAATCGTCGTCGTCGTCGTCGTCGCCGTCGGAATCGTCCGCCGCCGCGACGGCGAACGACGACGCGGCCGCCGCCGCCGCCGCCGCCGCGCCCGCGCCCGCGAGCGACCGAGCGTCGTCCGACGCGGACGCGGCGGAGTCGCCGGAGATGCACGACAACCTCGCGAACATCTTCCTCAAGCGCGACGAAGAGGACTGGATCGGGCTGCTCGCGTCGTCCGCGCGATGGCCGACGCTACGCGCCGGATTCTTCGCGCGGCTCAAGACCCGCGCGACCGAGGAGGCGGACCCGGAGCAGATGCTGCGGCTGTCTCGACTGCTCCGGCTGCTTCGGGCGACGTCCGAGCGCGTCGAGAAGCACGAGGCGCTGCTCGCGGAGATGCGCGAGATGGACGAGGACCTGTGGGAGGGCGCGGTGACGAGCCGCCGAGACGAGTTCACGACGGAGTTCTTCCAGTTGATTCGATTCAAGCTCGAGGCGCTCATTCGCAACGAGGCCGCGAAGGGCGAGTCCGCGGCGCCGGGCGAGGCGACGAAAAAGGCGGCGAAGAAGAGAGGGTCGCTCACGAGCGCGGAGCGCGATGAGTTGAAAGCCGAGCGCGCGGGGTTGGAGAACGAGGAGCGAGCGGCGGAGAACGAACGCGACGCGTTGGCGCGACTCGCGTCCACGCTCCTGTCCATATGCGAGGCGTTCGATCTCGCGACGAAGGACCAGGGCGTCCTCGAAGAGGCCGCGGAGAACTTCAAGAAACTCCTGGAGGTGGAGACGCTGGAAGAGATGAACGACAAGATCGATCAGATGGCGGCGGAGCAGAGCTTAAACCCGGCGTTGGTGCTCACCGCGGCCAAGGCGTACATGTCCGTGAAGGAGTCGCCGTACGTGGAGGAAGAAGTCAAAGACGTCATGGCGCATCTGTACTTTAAGATGAAAGAGACGATGGGGCGGCAGCAGCCGAAGGTTGTGAGGATACTGAAGTACCTGCTGTCGATCGAGGACCCGAAGGACGTTAGGAACGGTCTCGAGGAGGCGTTCACCCCGGGGCCGGAGATCGAAATCGGCGACGAGGATTATTTGTTCTGCGAAGCCCCGGAGCTTCTGAGCACGATCGACGCGGTCTTGAAAGCGTACGATCAGCAGAAGGGGAAGGCGAACATCACCGGTCAAGCCGCGGAGCTGATGACCCCGGAGGTGATCGAGAAGATGAAGACGATCAAGTTTCAGATCGAGGCGCACTTCATGTGAGGACGTTCGTAGTTCACAACAGTTGGAAAAAAAATTCGTCGTTCGCGCGTGTCGACGTCTCGTGCGGCGTTCAGGTGGTGTCGTCGATGCTTAGACGGGCAGGCCGCTGACAGGGTGACCGTGGTGCGCGAGACTTTCCTTCGCCTCCGGGTCGCCCCCCCTCGCAGCCTTGCGCCAGTGTTCGACCGCCTTGTACATATCTTTATCGACGCCGAATCCTTTTTCGTAACAGTCGCCGACTTCGTTCGAGCACATAGGAACCTTGCGAGCGTCACCTTTGAGATAACATTCAAACGCCTTAGCGGGATTGATCTCCACGCCTTGGCCGTATTGGTAACAATTACCGAGAAAAAGGTTGGCGCTGTCATCGCCCGCGGCGAGAGCCTTCTCATAGCACTCAAACGCCTCCGGGTACTGCTCCATAAGGTCGTGGTGCCTGCTAAGAAACCAATAGTAACTCTGAGAGCTTGCACCCGTATCACGCAGCAGGCTCATGAAGTGCGCCTCAGGCAGCTTCGGTATGCCGTTGATTCCCAGGATGTACGTTATATGTTCGTGAAAACTCGTACACGTGGAACGGCAGCCGCTAAAGTCGAGAGACGCGGGCAGCGACTCGGCTTCCTTCGACGCTTTCAACCAGACCTTGCTCACCCGCGCGAGGGCGAGCCGGGTCGGGACGTCCGCGATCTTCGAGAGCACCGCGCACGCGACGTTCTCGTCGGGCTGAAAGGCGACGGGCTGAGGTCGGAGACTCGCCTCTTTCGTCGCGAGGAACGCCCTCGTCTCTTCCAGCTCCTTCTTCTTCGCTTTCAACTTCTTCAGCTTCTTCTTCACCTGCTTCAACTCTGCCTCCGTGGCTTCGAGTTCGGTCGGCACCACGCTCGACGCGTCGTCGCTCGGCGCGTCCGCGCGGCGGCGTTTGTGAGATCCAGTGCCCATGATCCCTCCGCGGCGGGGTTCGAGGTCAGGCGCGGCGCGCGCGCGCGACACTGACGGCGGGAGCCGGCCGCGCGGAAAAGTCGACGCCGCAGGTCAAGGTTATGGGCGGGAAATTCAAAAAAACGCCGAGCACACAGACGACTACGGCATCTCGCCGTCGCACAGTCGCCTCGCGCGCGGCGATACGCATCGTCCACCCACGTATCGGCGCCCGCGTCGCATCGCGATACGCGTGGATCGGCCGCCATGGTCGCCGCGTCCTCGCCCGCGGTGTACGAGCTCAGCGCTATCGTGCACGCGGGCCGACATTTCCCCAATGACTCGTCGTTCGAGGTGATCGGGTCGTTCGACGCGGAGGAGAGCACGACGGGCATCGCTCGCGCGTCGTCCTCGCCGACGTGGGGCGGGTCCCTCGTCTGGCGCCGCGACGCGGAGCAGATCAGGGTCCTGCAGTCGCAGGGCGCGAAGCTCAAGCTCACGGGTGCGCGACGCGACGCGACGGCTCGTGGCATCATTTCCTCTCCCCTTCCCGTCGCGCTCGCTCGCTCGCGCGTCGTCGCGTCGTCGCCTCCCCGCCGTCCCGTCGTCCGTCGACTGACCGCGCCCCCTCCCCCTCTCTCCCGCCCCGCTTCCTCCCGCCAGTCATGGACGGCGAGCGCCGCCTCGGATGGGCGGTCGTCGACGTCCGCACGATGAAGCAGGCGGCGTCGATCCACGCCCCCGACGGCGAGACCCCGGGGACGTGGCTCGCGCTGTCGTCGCCGTCGTTTAAGGGCGAGAAGGGCCAGACCGCGCCGGAGATTCGCGTCTTCGCCGCGCTCCGGGAGACGCAACCGCTCCCGGACGGCGGGCACAGCCCGCGCGCGAGCGTGAACGCGCGCGCCGCGCGCGTTACCAACGCTGACGCGGGCGTGGAACGATCCGCGGAGGCGGCGAGAGCCGACGCGTCGTTCCTCGCCGGCGTCTCCGCCGGCGGCATCGGTGCGTTCGCGAAGAACGACCGCGCCGCCGCGGACGAGAACGTGCCGCCGGCGACGACGAAAGAAGTGCTGCACCTCTTCTCCCTGTGCTGTGACGTTCGCAGCTTCAAGAGCACGCGACGGATGCCGTTCCCGACGGCGTCCGTCGTCGTGAAACTCACGCTTCCCGCCGCGCTGCTGGACGCCGTCGAGCTCGGCGGACGCACGCACGCGGCGGTGCAGCACCCGGTGCGGACGAACCCGCCCGCGCAGGTGTCGCGCGCGTCCGAGGTGACGCTTCAGAACGGAAGCGGCGTGGTGGACTTTGGCGCGGGCGTCATGGCGCTCGCGACGGCGCTCGCGACGGGCCCGAGGTTACTCGCGGAGGTGTGGCACAAGGACAAGTACGAGGACGACACGCTGCTGGGGACCGCGCACGTCTCGCTCGCGCCGCTGCTTCAAGAGCCCGTGCTGGACGGGTACGCGCCGGTCATCGCGAGCGGCGCGAGCGGCGAGGCTGGCGCGCCGAAGTCGTCGAACGCGGCGAACCCGGAGACGATCAAGGTTGGCGAGCTCCGCATGGTGCTGTCGCTCGCGGAGAAGGGACCGCTGCCGCTGTGGGCGACGAAGATGTCCGGGTACGACCGGTTCCCGCTGTCGCAGTCCGCGGAGGCGCCGACGAGGCCGCTCGGCGCGGGCGGGTACGTCGGCGCGCCGGTGACGAACTCGCTGAGGAACTCTTTAGAGCGGATCAACGAGGCGGATGCCGCGCGCGAACACGTTCGCAAGCAAAACATGACGGTGATGCAAGCGTTGAAGTCCTCGTTCGCGGGCGCGTCCGCGGGGATCGGCCCGGGCGGCGGCGGCGGCGAGGGAGGGTACACGGAGCACGAGGCGCACGCGCACGCGCACGCGGCGGCGGCGCACGCGCCCCCGGGGGCGACCGCGAACATGGCGCACGGCGTCGGAGAGAGCGTGCAATCCATGGACGGCGCGGGTTTACGCAAAGGGAAGGAGTACGCCGTCGCGTGGGAGCTCGAGGTGTGGAAGCAGTCGCAGGAGGCGAAGTGGACGGCGAACATGCGCGCGAAAGAGGCGGAGCGGATGGCTGCTCTGGAAGGGGAGTGGCGTCGACGCGAGGCGCAGAGAGAGGCGGAGCACCGCAGGGCGAAGGAGGACTGCTCGAATCTCGAGAAGAAGCTCTCGGCGGCGCTGTCCACGGTGGAGGAACGCGAGAGGAGGCTCGTCGCCGCGGAGGAGTCGCTGTCCGTGCGCAGAGAAGCGGAGCGACGCGAGCTCGCGCAGCGCATGAGCGAGGCCCAGCACGCGGTCAGGCGTCTGCAGCAAGAGTGCGAGCACCAGCTCGACATGGAGAAGGGTCGGAGCAAAGACGTCGAGCGGCAGAAAGCCGCGCTCGAGGAACGCGTCGAGGAAGCGAACGCGCGCGCGGCCGCGGTCGAGAGAGCGTTTCACGGGTACAAGCGCGCGCACTTGGAGTCGTCCGAGGCGACGCTTCACGCGGAGATCGCGCGGTTGCAAACGCAGCGCGCGGACGCGGAGGCGGCGGCGGCGGAGGCGATCAAGTCCCGGGACCGTTTCAAGACGCAAATTCAAAAGATGGCGAAGCAGGTCGTCGCGCTCGAGCGCGAGCGGACGTACCTTCGCGCGGCCGTCGCGCACGTCGGCGGCGACGTCGGTGGCGACCGCGGCGGCGGCGGCGGCGGCGGCGTCCGCGCGAAGGTGTTCAAGGCCCCGAAGCCGGCGCCCAGCGGCGCGGACTTCATGTCCGACCTCTTCGGCGTCGGCGGCTCGTTCGACGCGAAGACGACGGGGGGTCCGCAGATGATGTCCGTCGCCGCGGGCGTCGCCGCCGCCGGCGCGGGCGCGGACGACGACTTCCTCGCGGACTTCCGGAGCAGCATCGCGAAGCTGGAGCGCGAGGCGCGCGCGGCGGAGGGCGGCGGCGGCGGCGGCGGGATCCAAGGGTTGTCCCCCGTGGACGAGGGTGAAAAGACGCGACGGACGAGCGCGACCCGCCGCGAGCGCGACGACGACGACGACGACGACGACGACGTGCGCGCGTCCTTCGACGACGGCGAGCGGCCGGCGTGGAGGCCCGCGGGGAGCCCGCTGCGGAACCGTCACGCCGCGGACGAGCGCCCGCCGCCGCGGTCGCCGATGAAATCCCCCCCCGGAAAACCGCCGCTGTCGCCGATCAAACGCGCGGCGGCGCCGACGCGTCCGCCGCGGTCGCCGCCGCCCGCGCGCGCGTCCGAGTCCGCGCTGTCGCAGCTGCGCTCGAAGCGCGTGGAAGCGCGCGCGGCCGCGGGTCTGGACCGCGACCCGCCGCGGCTCGTCGAGCGCAGCTGGAGCGCGGACGACAACGAAGGGTTGAAGGAGCTGTTCGCGTCCGCGACGGAGTACGAGCGCGAAGAAGCCGCGAGGGACGCGGCGGCGGCGACGGCGCGACCGAAGGACGCCGAGTCCGAGGACGACGACTCCGCGACGGACCGCTCAACCGCGGGCGATCGATCGGTGCCCGAGAGCATCGCGTCTTCGGATTCGGAGACGTCCGCGGCGCCGGCGCCCGCGCCTCTTCCGCCAAAACCCCCGCGCGGGCCGGTCACCGCGGCGACGCTCGCGGAGAAGCGAGCGCTCGAGAAGGAGGTTCGCAGGCTCGTCGCGGAGAGAGCGGAGTTGATGGGGACCGGAGCGTACTCGTCCAGCGATCGCGTCATCGCGCTCATCGACGAGAAGATCACGGAGATCACGCGACGCGTCGCGCGCGGATGAGAGAGGCTTGTACATAGCGGAGATAATAAATTATAACCTTTCACGACGCGGAGGACCACCCCGCGCGGTGGCGCCTTAACCCCCCCCCTCTCGCGCGCTCCTCCGCCCCCCTCCTCTCAAACTCCAACCTCATCTGCTTCCCCATGATCTGCATCAGTCGATCCCTCGCGCGCGGCGTCAGCTGATCCTCAAACGCGGTCAGCCCCGCCAGGAGCCAGTCCGGATACGAGTCGTGGACGCATCGCAGCGCCGTCGAAAACGTCAACGGCGGCCACGTCGCGTTGAACGCCACCCACGCCCACCCCAACGGCGAGAGCATCAGCGCGCCTCGCATCGCGATCGCAGTGAGGAGGTACTGCGCCGCGCCGAGCGTCACGTACGCCGCGCCCATGACCTGGACGAGGACGCCGCCGATGGAGACGTACGCGTCGTCGTGCGTGAATCGAAACGCGCACATGCCGAACCCGACGGCGACGGAGGTCATGCCGTTCCGGACCCAGTTCAGGTACTGGTTCTCGTGCGCCATGTACATCGACCACGCCGCGCGCTCGACGTCGGCCGGGAGAGGCCCTTCGCGCGTTTTATGGTTCTGGCCGCCCGACGCCGTTCCCCGGGGGCTGGACGACGACGACGACGTCGCGGCGGGCTGGCGTCGATGAAGCGCGCTCTTGTCGACGCTCGCGCCCGCGGCGGTCGCGGGCGACTTCGGCGTCGCCTTCGACGCTTCCTCGGCGCGCGCGGGCGGTCGCGTCCAGACCTCCGGCGGCTTCGCCTCCGCGGCGAAGCCGCGTTTCGGGGACGACGCCGTCGCCGTCCTCGGTCGATTCAGCGGCGAAGCGACGGCGTTCGACCGCATCTCGACCGCTCGCGTCGCGCTCGGCGCGATCGTCGGACCGACGCGCGTCGCCCGCGTCACCTCGCGCGCGACCGCACGGGACGCTCGTCGGAGCATCATCGCGACGTGGAGAGCGACGTCACCGCGGCGACGCGTCCTCTCGGGTGGACGCCTCGCGGTGGCGCGCGAGGACGCCTGCGCGTCGCCTCCGTCGGTCTGCGACGCGCGCTTCAAACGTCGTCGGACGACGCACGGGCGGAGCAGTGGATCAAGCGCGACGCACAGAAGAGAGCCTCCAAGAGCACATTCGCGCGCGCTTCCGCACGCCCCGACGCGACCGCGCGCCGTCCTCGGCGTCCGATCACCATGGGGATGTTCGGATCCAGCAAGAAGAAGAAGATCCTCGCCGCGGCGAGGCTTCAGATGATCGCGGACCAGGCCGCTCGCGAGCGCGAGGAGGAGGAAGCGCGTCGGAATAATGACGCGGCCAGCGCGCGATCCGAGGAAACCCCGCGCGAGGAGGTGAACTCGAAGCTGTTCGTCGCCCCCAAGGTGCGCGCCCCGCCCGCGCGATTGATTCCTCTCCCTCGCGTCGACGCGTCCGTCGCGCGCCGTTCGCGCGCGCGATCGTCGAGGGAAGAACCCGCCGCGCGATGGACGGCGGTCGCGCCATCCATCGTCCTCCGAATCGGGAAACGAGCAGGGCGCGCGCGCGCGATCGAGAATTCTAATTCTTCGCCCCTCCGTCCGCGAACCCTCCGCCGCCGCCCCTCCGTCCCCTAAACCCCCCCGTCTCGACCCCGCGCGCCGCGACACTCGAAGCTGATCCCCGACCCCCCCCTCCGCGCCCGCGCGCCATCCCCGCGCCATCCCCGCGCAGGCGATCAGGTCCGCCATCGTCGTCGACGACGAGAAGGGCTGGACGTTCCCCGTCGCGTCGCTCGTCGTGCACAATCCGACGTCGGGCGCGTTGCTCTTCAAGGTGAAGGCGCTGCACGCGTCCGAGGTGTTCGTGAAGCCGTGCGTCGGCGTCCTCGCGCCCGGGGAGGAGAGAGAGCTGAAGATCACGCCCAAGCCGGCGCCGGACGCGACGCAGAACGGCCACCGGTCCAACGAGCTGGCGGTGCTCTCGTGCGCGTCCGAATCCCCCGTCGTCGACCCGGAGCGCCCGTGGCCGTCGGACAAACCGTTAGACCCAACGAAGGTGAAGACGGACAAGGTGTCCATCTCGTACGACTCGAGCGCCTCCGTGCAGTTTCGGCTCGCGGTGAACCGCCTGGAGACGCACAAGAAGAGCTCCAGCGAGGGGTTGCTCGCGCAGGCGAAGCACTTCGTCGGCAACGCCGAGGAGAAGCTCAAGGCGGCGAAAGACCAGCAGGTGATGTCCCTCACCGCGGCGATGTTCACGTCCAAGCTCGCGAACCGACACGTGCGGCAGACGCACGCGGCGTTGAAGTGCGCCGCGGTGTGGCGCGCGCTCACCGCGGCGAGGCGGGCGGCGCGGAGGGCGCTCATCGCGACCAACGAGAAGCACGCGATCGACGCGGAGATCGCCAAGGAGGCGTGCGCGGACGCGGTGAAGCGCGCGCGCGCCAAGACGGACGACGCGTGCGCCGCGCTCGAGGAGACCAAGGGAAAGCTCGAGATCGAGAGAGCGAGAGCGGACGCGTCGGACGCGGAGGCGGCGCGCGCCGAGGCGGAGACGGAGACGGCGCGCGCCGAGACGGAGCGATGCAAGCGCGAGGCTGAACGCGCGCGCGCCGAGGCGGCGGCGCAGGACACGGTCGCGACGTCCGCGTCCGCGGCGGCGAACAGCGCGACGGAGCGCGCCGCGGTCGCGAACGCGGCGAGGGATCGCGCGGAGGCGAAGTCCGCGCTGTTGGAATCCGTCGTGTCGAAGCTGACGGATTCGTGCGACGCGTTGAAGGAGGAGCTCGCGGCGACCGAGGACGCGCTCGAGAAGAAGACGACGGAGTCCGCGTCGAGGGCGAAAGAGATGGCGGCGCTCGACGCGCAGCTGCATCGGCTCAGCGGCAGGCTCACGGCGATGCATAAGAACCGAGACGCGATCATGGAGCGTTTGGTGTTCACGTGGGATTTGTACGACACCGAGTCGGCGTTTACGCGTTGGAAAGACGCCGCGGAACGGAAGAAAGAACTCCGCGCGATGGAACACAGGGCGACGATCGCGGAGAGCGAACTCCTCGACGCGCGGGCGAAGATATCGGTCCAGGACACCGTGCGCGCGGCCGCGGTCGCGACCGCGCGCAGGGAGTCCGCCGCCGCGGTGGAGCTCGCGAACAGCACGCGCGTCGCCGCCGCCGAGCGCGACTACGAAGCCGTGCGCGCCGAACTGCGCGCGGCGAGGGACGAAGTGCGAGAGATGCAAGAGGCGCTGATGAAGCTCCAGGGCGCGAAAGTCTCGAACGTGATGCAAAACTTGACGCGGCAGCAGGACCAGCTCAGCGCGCTGAAGGGGAAGAGCGCGGAGGAGAAGCGCGCGGCGATTTTGGCCGCCGCCGCGGGGGTTCGATCGCAGTCGTCCACGCGCGCGCCGTCGCGCGCGGGCAGCGTCCGCGGGGACGATTCGATTCGCGGGCATCACGGCGGATCGGTCGCGGGGATGTCCACCGGTCGACTGAACGGCGACCGCGCCGCGTCTCCGGTCGGGTCCGATCGCGTCTCGCCGATGCAAGCCGCGGTGGCGGGGCTTCCGCGATTCGACGATCGAAACGAGTGGGGCGCGTCGGCGGCGACGCCGACTGGGGGCATCGAGAGCGCGCATCAGCGCGCGGCGTTGATTCTCTCGAACAAAAAAACCCCGTCGAGGACGGGCACGGGCACGGCGACGCCGGTGAACGGGTCCGAGTCGCCGCTCACCGGGACCGCGGCGCTGTTCGCGCACGCCGCGGCGTCGGCGAAGCGCGGCGACGCCGCCGCGGCGCCGCCAAACTTTTTCGGCGGCGGCGGCGCGTCCGCGGCGGAGGACGCGAACGTCGCGGCGGCCGCGAAGGCGACGCCCGCGCCGGACCCGTGGGCGACGCCGTTGAAGGCGTGAGTGAGTGATGAGGTATTTCATCGTTAAATGTAATGATATCGTACGACGTACGCGCGCGTGATCGTTCGGTGGCGCGACGGATGCGTTGGATATTATTCTCGTTTTGTCGTCCGAGATACGATAGGGGTCGCGGGGTCGGATCTTGGCGAATCGCGCGGGGGGAAATGCGCGCGGGGCGCCCAGGACGTCGACGTAAACTTCTTCTCTTGACTGGGGGTCTTTTTTGTTGTGACGCAAACTAAAGGTTTGTCCGTGGAATCGCGGCATTTTACGCATCACATCGCGCGCGCGACGCGGGAGCAACGCGCGCGGATTCGAGATCAGTCCTGTTGCGGACAGGGGATAGAGAGACGTGTGGGATTATCGCGATTCATGACGAGTTGGTTCGGACACGCGTTCGGGACGAGAGGGGTACGATGATGGCGCGATGACGACGACGTCGGTTGAAAGGAATTACATTACATATCGCGCGTTTCTAGCGTTCGTGTTGACGTCTTAGACGTCATCGCTCCCCCCCGGCTGCGCGGTGTGTCCTGTCCTCCCAACTCCTTTTATATGAATTGCCCAATTCGATTAATCGTCCGTCGCGATCGACGAACGATCACCCGCGCGCGATGTCATGCAGAACGCTTACTTCTTGTAAGACGCCTTCTTCGCGTCGGAGAGCTTCTTCCACTCCTCGCCGAGCTTCTTGCCGACCTCGCCGAAGGTGAACTTCGGGTTCGCGGCGACGATCTTGGGGCGCATCTCCTTGCAGAAGAGCATGTAGGGGCCCGGGGCGCGCTTCGGCTTGTCCTTCTTGTCAACCTTCGCCTTCTTGGCGGCCTTCTTCGGGGACTTGGAGATGACCTTCTTCGCCTTCGGCGCAGCCTTGGTAGCCTTCTTGGGAGCCATGTTAGAAAAAGATGTGATGTGACGGTGAGGTCGGGGCGTGGAGGAATGAGCGCATTAACGCGTGAGACAGTGTTTTCACGCGGTTTGGTGACACGAGGGAAATTGGCAAATCGGTACGTACGTTCCGAGCGTACTCACTCCAATTGCTCATAGGACGTTTCACATTTTCGATCCGTTTTTTTGCGTTTCCAATTTTCCAATTTCTCGTTCAGGCGGGAATTTCGCGAGCGTCGCGTCTAATAACACTGTTCGAAAACGTTCTCTCGGCTTCTTCTCTAAAAGTTCACAGTCGCTCAACCTCTCCCTCACGCCCCTCCCACCGTCGTCACCCCGAGCCACCGCAGCGGCTTCCTCCCCGTCCGCGTCACGATGTCCTCCTCCGAGTCCGAGTCCTCGACGTCGGTCTCGTCCGGGTCCGCGCGCGGCGGTTTCGCCGTCGTCGCCGCCGCCGCCGCCGCCGCCGCCGCCGCCGCCGTCGCCGGCGACGTGTCGACGCTCGACCGCCTCCCCTTCGTAGCCGCGTGCTTACGAACGACTCGGATCTCCTTCGCCGCGCTCATCAGCGCGTCGTCTCTCGTCTCCGTCGTCTCGGTCGTCTCGATCGTCTCGATCGCGTCGACGCGCCGCGCGTCCTCCTCCGCGCGCCTCGCGCTCTTCGCGCGCGCAGACGGCGCGCGCGTCGCGCGTTCGCCGCCGCTCGCGTCGCCGCCGCCGACGTCGACGCCGACGCCGACGCCGACGCCGCCGGTCGACGCCAGACGAATCTCGATCGCGCGTTCCAGCCACTGACGGTTGTTGCTCGTCGTGGTTCGCTCGAACACGACCGCGTAGAGGTTCTTCAGGTCGCGGTACGACATCTCGGAGACCTTCGTCGTCGCGCCCGGGGGCGGGGGGCGCGTCGCCGTCGCCGCCGCCGCGGAGGCGGGTTTCGCGCGCGGCGTTCGCGGCCGCGTCGTCGTCGTCGTCGTCGTCGTCGTCGTCGTCGTCGAGGGCTCCGCGCCCTCCCTCTCGGGATCGCCGCGCGGCGGGTCCGTCGGCGGCGGCGACGCGAGATCCCGGGGCGCGGGTCCGCGCCGCGCGGGACGGACCTCCGCGACCGCGCCGGCGACCGCGGCTTTCTTCGCTCGCTTCGACCTCTCCGGCGCGCTTCTTCCCGTCTTCGCGAGGTTTTTGTACGCGCCCTTCGCGAGCCGCGCGCGTCGCCGCGGTCGCTTCCCCGGCGTCGGAATCGCGTCGTCGTCCTCTTCCTCCTCGATCGCCCTCCTCGATCGCGGAGGCGCCGGCGCGGGTTCCTCGGAGGGAGGGCGCGGCGGCGGCGGCGGCGGCGGCGGCGGCGGCGGCGAGACCGTCTCCAGGGCTCGCACGTCAGCGGCGAGCCGCGCGAGAAACGGGCCGCGCGAGGGGGGCGCGAGTCGCGGCTCGCTCCCCGAGGCGCGCGCCGCGGCTCGTCGCGCGGCGTCCTCC
>MDSW01126199.1_pt1 | contig 12388 bp, 12 predicted proteins | sample 811171 | NCBI WGS metagenome assembly MDSW01 (sample SAMN05326641, study PRJNA326480) | marine metagenome | isolation source: seawater | place: Atlantic Ocean: North West | collected 2012
AAAAATTTATAATTAAAAATAAAAGATTAAAGATTGAGATTTTATTAGTAAATGATGGAAGCACCGACTCATCTTTGAAAGCTATAAGTACATTCCTTAAAAAAAATAATTCCGTGAAATCGAAAATAAAAATTCTTAATTTAAAATCGAACCTGGGAAAAGGCGCGGCCTTAAAAAAAGGCGTACTTTCATCAAAATTTGAGTGGATATTAACTTCTGATATGGACTTGTCAGTTGATCTTTTTGAGATTAACGAATGGGTCAAAAACGGTGTATTGAATTATAATAGTCAAATATTTTTTGGTTCAAGAGAACTAAGCGATTCAATCGTTATCACAAAATTCTATAGAAAGTTTCTAGGAATATTTTTTAGAATTTTTTCTGATTTAGTTCTTGGAATCAAACAAAAAGATACACAATGTGGCTTCAAGCTTTATAAAAAAAGTGTTGCAAAGAAAATTTTTAAAAATTTAATATCAACAGGTTTTGAACATGATTTGGAATTGGTTTTACTAGCTAAAAAAAATGATCTTGAAATTATGGAATTACCAGTTCATTGGGTGCATATGCCCGGTAGCAAATTGAATATATTTATTGATCCTATTAAGATGTTAATTGGGATTTTTAAAATCAAGATTTCTTATCTAAAAAACTAGATACTAATGATTTTAGTATAATAAAAAAAACTAAAAGAATAAAACGTTAAAAAGAAAAAATATATTAATGATATAATTCTATTATCTATTTTAATCTTTACTTTTAAAAATGTAAAAAATAAAATTAAAATTAAGGGATCAAAATACTCTTGTAAAACTGGCCAATAGATAATTGAAGTTATTATTAAAAATAAAAAGATTAAAACATTTTCGTGTTTATTTTGTGCAGTAAAAAAGAGAATAAGGCTTGAAACTATAAAAATTACAGAAAGAAAAATTTTCTGTATGTATGGATTTTCAAATAAAATTTGGCTTAATTTAAAAAAAACGCCTTTTCCTAAATAAATCTCATTTTCTATTTCATAAAAAAATATGAAATAAATAGAATATAATACCATCAAAGCATAAAACCAAATTAGTTTTCTAGAAAGTAAATTTTTATAATTTTCTTTAAAGAATTTATTTATCAAAAAAATTAATGGTAATAGATAAAATGAAATTATACTCATAGAATAACCAATATGTTGAAAGTACAGTTTCCCTTGTAGTATACCTCTGCTTTCAGCATCGACCGGAGGCATTATTCCACCCCAAAGATTAAAAAGATAAATAATTGGTAAAGAAAATAAAATATATAGAAATATTAAGTATAATTTTTCAAAATTATAACTTGAATTTAACAAAATTATTAAGAAACAGATTCCTGGCACGAAAGCTAATTTTTGATCAAAGTAGATACAAAGTGAACTGAATATACATATTAAATTCAAATAAATAAATCTTTTCGGAGACTTTTTCTCTTTTAAAAAACTTTGTAAAAAAATATAACTTAAAATTAATGTTAGAAGACCAAAATTTTCTTCATTTCCCCAAATGGCACTTGTTCTAAAATAAGGGCTTAAAAAGATAAGACTTGCAATTAAAGCAATTAATATTGGTTTTGTTTTTTTTAAATTCATTTTTAAAGCATAAAAAAAAGAGATAGGAACTAAAAATGAAAATAAAAAAACACTTAATCTAAATTGTAAAGCATTTTCTGTGAAAGGATTAAAAAATTTATGAAAGATATAAACTCCTGGAATTCTGCTACTTTGAAAAGTACTACTGTCAGCCATAGAAGTTATTTTTAATGCATTCATCAAGTTATTATCTTTAAATGTTTGAAGATTTCTCCAGGTATTTTGAAAATCACCTTCTCCACCGCCTGCAGAGTTTTCATTTATCCAAAAACCAAAAAAATACAAAAAGATTGAAAAACTTATTAATAAAAGAAACAAATAATCATAATTATCTCTAAATTTAAGCATCATTTCCTCGGATTAAATAAATCTAAAACTATTTTTCAAAATATTGTTTTATAATCTCAAAATAAATTTTTTTAAGTTTTTTCAAGTCTTTTAAAGACACACTCTCGTCAATTTTATGCATTGTCTTATTGACTAATCCGAATTCAAGACAAGGAGCTATTTTTCTAATGAACCTAGCATCCGAAGTACCTCCGGTCGTTGAAAAAACAGGATTAACTTTTGTAACTTTTTTTATGATATTCTTTGACATAAAAATTGTTTTTTGTGGTTTAGTTAAAAAGGCTTCACCGCTAGCTTCAAAATTAATTTTATATTTACAATGATTTTTTTTGCAAAGATTTTTAACGATCTTCTCGATCTTTTTTTTAAGAGATTTTGAAGTGTGTAAATTATTGTATCTAATATTAAAATTTGATCTAGCTGACCCGGGAATAACATTATGAGCCTTATTATCAACATCTATGCTACTAAATTCTAAATTAGAAGGCTGAAAATTTTTATTTCCCCTGTCCAATTGAATGCTATTTAATTTATTACAGATTTCTATCATTGTACTTATGGGATTATTTACGAGCTGCGGATAGGCAATATGTCCTTGAACACCAAAAATTTTTAATTCTACAGAAAGACTGCCTCTTCTTCCAATTTTTATCATTTCACCGAGTCTTTTGGGGTTAGTTGGCTCACCAACTATACAAAAATCAATTTTTTCTTTTTTTCTCCTTAGATATTCAACCATTTTTTTTGTGCCATTTATCGCTTTTCCTTCTTCATCACCAGTAATTAAAAGGCTTATTGAACCATCAAATTTTTTGTTTTCCTTAATGTAATTGCTCACCGCAGACACAAAACATGCAATCGAACTTTTCATATCATTTGCGCCTCTTCCAATTAAAAGACCATTTTTAACTTTAGGATTAAAAGGGTTTACAGTCCATTTTTTATGATTCCCGGGTGGAACCACATCAGTATGGCCTGCGTAACATAAATTTGGTCTTTTTTTTCCAAATTTAGCATATAAGTTTTTTATCGGTTTACTACTTTTGTCTTTGAATTCTAGAATTTTACATTTAAAACCAATTGCTTTTAAATTTTTACTTAAAAAATTAATCGCCCCAGCGTCCACTGGGGTAACACTAGGAAATTTAATTAAATCTTTTGAAAATTTTAGTTCATCAATAATTTTCATTTAATCTCTAAGCAAGTCATTTATAGAAGTTTTACTTCTAGTTTTTTCATCAACTTTTTTTACAATCACTGCACAATACAATGATGGCCCCGACTGACCCTCTTTGCTAGGAATTGATCCAGGAACCACTACAGAGTAAGCGGGTACTTTACCAAAAGTAATTTTGCCAGTTGATCTATCAACAATTTTTGTTGATGCACCAATATAAACACCCATAGAAATTACTGCACCTTCCTCGACTAAAACACCTTCGGCAATCTCTGAACGTGCTCCGATAAAACAATTATCTTCTATTATAACTGGACCAGCTTGTAACGGTTCTAAAACACCTCCTATACCTGCTCCTCCAGACACATGACAGTTTTTTCCAATTTGAGCGCAAGATCCAACAGATGCCCAAGTATCAATCATAGTACCTTCGTCAACGTAAGCTCCAAGGTTTACAAAGCAAGGCATTAAGACAACATTTTTTCCTATAAAAGATCCTTTTCTAACAACACCATTAGGTACATGTCGATAGCCAGCATTTTTCCAATCTGACTCATTCCATGAAACAGATTTACCAGGCACCTTGTCATACCAAGTTGTATAAGGTCCTTTAGACATCGTCATTTTATTAATTCTAAAACTAAGTAAAATTGCTTTTTTAACCCATTGATTTACAACCCAACTTCCATCTTTCTTGTTAGCAACTCTAATTACACCTTTATCTGTAAGTTCAATCGTTTCATTGATTGCATTAATAATATTTTTGTCTGAGCTTCCAGAAACCTTTTCTTTTTGATTAAAAGCATCATTTATTATTTTTTCAAGTTCAGTCGGTGTCATTTATCTCCTTTAAAAAATTTGTTAATTTGTCAATTTTATAATTTATAAAATCTGAGTCAGAAAATTCAGCCGCCCATGGTTCATCATTTTTAATCCAAACAGTTTTCATTCCTAACTCAAAAGCTGGTTTTAAATTTCGAGCTATATCCTCAATAAATATACTATATTGTGGCTCAATTTTGTATTTTTCAATTATTTTTTTATAAGTGGTTAAAGAGGGTTTGGGTATAAAATCAGCGCTGACGATATCAAAAATATCATCAAAATGTCTCTCTATACCAAGTTTTTTTGTAACATTATTTGCATGAGCTCTTGATCCATTAGTGAATATTATCTTTTTACCTTTTATTTTTGATATTTGTTCATCAAGTTCTTCATCCTTTTCCAAAAAATCTAAATTTATATCATGAACATATTCTAAAAATTCATTAGCATTTATTTTATGGTTTTTTATCATTCCATTTAAAGTAGTATTATATTCTACAAAATAATTTTTTTGAATTTTTTTAGCCTCCTCTTTTGAAACATCTAATTTTGAAGAGATAAACTCAGACATTCTTTTGTCTACTTGATCAAAGACTTTTGTAGCACCGGAATATAACGTATTATCTAAATCAAAAAGCCAAAATTTTATTTTTTTTAATTCTTTCATTTTCTTATTAAAGTCCCCGCACCTTTATCAGAAAAGATCTCATGTAGAATTGATCTTGGTCTTCTACCATCAAGAATTACTACGCCTCTTACCCCGTTTTCTACAGCATCAATACAATTATTTATTTTAGGAAGCATACCTCCTTGAACAATTTTGAGTTTTACTAAATTTTCCATATCAAACGGTTTAATTTCTGAAATTAAGTTCTTTCTATCATCGTAAACACCCTCAACATTTGTCATCAACAAAAGTCTTCTAGATTTAAGTTTCTTTGCAATAGAGCTTGCAGCTGTATCTCCATTGATATTAAAAGTTATTTTATTTTTGTCCAAGCCTAAAGGAGCTACGATTGGGATTTGTTTATTTTCAATAAGATTTTTTAAAATATCTGTATTAATTTCATTAGGAACTCCAACAAAACCCAACTCTTTTTTGTCTGGTGTAACTTTTATTATATTATTTATTTTAGTATTAACTGGAGCCGCTTTTGTTCCTTTTTTATTCAAAGAGTTTACAATATCATTATTAAAGTCTATAAGAACCCTCTCAACTATCTGAATTACCTTTTCATCTGTAACTCTCAAGCCGTTTATAAATCTAGTTTTAATATTTTCTTTTTTTAGCTCCCTTTCTATTCTTGGCCCACCTCCATGAACCACTACAATTGAAAGACCTAATTTATTTATTAAACTTATATCCTCAATGAAATTATTAAATATCTCTCTTTTGATGAAAACGTTTCCACCATACTTAATTACAATTAATTCATTCTTATATTTTTCTACATATTTTGGAACATTTTTTATTTCTGGGGCATCTTTTGGCCAAATATTTTTCAACTCTTTTAAAAAATTTTCTTGAGACATTTAGTTGGTTTTAACCTTGGTCTTTCTCATAATTACCCACTGTTGAGCGATTGTGAGAACGTTGTTTACTGTCCAATAAACAACCAAGCCTGAGGGGAAAGGCGCTAATATTATTGTAAGAAAAAGTGGAAAGAACGCAAAAATTTTTGCTTGAATAGGATCAGCAGGTGCAGGATTTAATTTTTGTTGGGCATACATCGTAAGACCCATTAAAATAGGCCAAATTCCTATTACTAAAAAACCTGGTGGATCCCAAGGTATTAATCCAAAAAGATTAAAAATAGACGTAGGATCTTTTGCAGATAAATCTTGTATCCAACCGAAAAAGGGCTGGTGTCTCATTTCTAACGAGATAAAAAGCATTTTGTAAATTGCAAAAAAGAAAGGTATTTGTATTAAAATAGGCAAACATCCTGAAGCAGGATTTATTTTTTCTTTTCTGTACAATGCCATCATCTCCTGCTGTAACTTTACTTTATCATCTTTGTGCAACTCTTTTAATCTCACCATTTCCGGTTGAACAGCTTTCATTTTAGCCATAGATCTAAATGAGTAATTAGCTAAAGGGAAAAATACAATTCTGATTGCCAGCGTTATTAGCACTATAGCTATTCCAAAATTTCCAGATAACTTGAATAAATAGTCAATTACAAAAAATAAAGGTTTTGTAAAAAAATAAAACCAACCCCAATCTATCGTGAGATCAAATTTTTCAATACCCTCACTTTCAGCATAACCATCAACAGTTTCGACCTCTTTAGCAGCTGCGAAAAGTCTTACCTCATTACTTGAGGAAGAGTTACTATTTACCACTACCGGTGTATTTAGAATATAATTTGCCTTAAAAGCGTTTTTATAAAGAAATGTAGATTTAAAATTCTCATTTTTTGGTGGAACAATTGCTGTTACCCAATATTTATCTGTGATGCCTAACCATCCATTTTCAGCCTCTCTAACAATTTTTTTTTCCTTAATATCGTCGTAACCATCTTCCTTTAATTCTCCATCAAACACACCAATAAATCCTTCATGCAGGATATAAAAATCCATAATATCATCAGGTTTTTTATTTCTAGTGATTTGAGCGTAAGGATACAGTTCAATATTATTTTTTGTATTATTCTGAACTTCTTGTTTTATTCTAAAAAGATATTTTTCATCTAATTCAATTTTTTTAATAAATTTAAGCCCTGAACCATTATTCCATTCGAGTATGACCGGACTCTTTTCAGATAAAAATTTATTTCCTTTCACGCTCCATTCCGTTTGATTGTTAGGAACTTTTATTTTATTTCCTATTGATGTCCAACCTGTCTCGATAAAGTATCCATCTTTGGTTTCACTAGGGTGAAGAAAAACAACTCTATCTTCAGAATTTAGTGACTTTTTATAATTTTTAAATGATAGATCATCTAAAACTCCACCTTGAAGAGAAATTGATCCATTAACTTTTTCGTTTTCTATTATCACTCTATCAGATTTTGCCAGTGAGTCTTTTCTTGAAATAGTTTTTTCAATGATATTTTGATTTATTGTTGGAAGAATTTCATTTTCAACTTTTTGGTTAGAGCTTTGTTCCTGTGATGTAATTGGTTTTTTATCTTGTCTTGGTGTTTCAAAAAAAGCACCCCAAAAAAGCAAAACCGACATTGACAATGCTATTGCTACAAAAACATTCTTATTATCCATTATCAATTTCCTTCTTTTTTGGTACAAAATCTAAACCTGATCCTCCGCCTAAAATCTTAACAGGATGGCATTTTAAAATTCTCTTAGTTCCCAAATAAAACCCTTTGAAAATTCCATGTGCTTTTAGAGACTCAACGAAATACTCTGAACATGATGGAAGATATCTACACCTATTAATAAAGAATGGTGATAGCAGATATTTATAAATCAAGATTAGTGCTATTAAGAATTTTAATATAACTTTTCTAAAAATCATGTTAACTAATTTTTTTAAAACTACTGACCATTACATCAAACAATTTATTATGATTTTCTGCAAAGGACTTTTCTTTTCCAAAAACTATATACGTATAATTCATATTAATTGCACCCTTTATTTTTATAATCTTTAACACAATAGCTTTAAGTTTTCTCTTTATTTTATTTCTTTTAACAGCATTTCCTATTTTTTTTTTCATTACAAAGCTAATATTCATTTTTTCTTTATTAGAATTTAAAAAATTTTTTTTGGCAAATATTGAAAAATATTCAGAGTTTACTTTTTTTCCTTTCAACACATGTTTAAAGTGGTCGCTTTTTTTAAGGCTATTAAACTTAACCATTTTATGTTGAAATAGTTTTTCTTCCTTTTGCTCGTCTTCTAGCAATAAGTTTTCTGCCACCTTTAGTTGCCATTCGGGACCTAAAACCATGGCGTCTTTTTCTCACTAATTTACTTGGTTGGTAAGTTCTTTTCATAAAATAATTTTAGTTATATATTTAATAATATCACTGTTGTACAGTAAAATTAATTTATGAACACGAAACTAAAAATTACTCTTGGTATAGCTTATCTTATTTCCTTGGGTATCTTACTATTCTTTGTATTTAGCTTTTTGGATCTGACTAGATTAACAGATTATTCCTATATTAAAGAGAATACCGAAAACCTTATTGAGTTTAAAAATGATAATACTAAGGTATTTATTATTTCATTTTACATATTTGTTATTATTTGGATTTTGATGCTTGGATTTGGATCACCACTTTCACTCGTTTCTGGTTTTATTTTTGGTAAATATATCGGAACTTTCATTTGTTTAACGAGTTTTACAATTGGTTGTTCTTTTTTATATCTTCTTGCTAATGCATACTTTCGAGATCTTGTTGAAAAATATTTAGAAAATAAAATTGGAAAACTAAAAAATCTATTTAATAAAAATGAACTAATATACTTTATGTTATTTAGATTCGTTGGAGGAGGAGGAATTCCATTTGGAATACAAAATGTATTACCAGTTATATTTAATATGCGAATTAAAAATTACATTTATGCTACTTTTTTAGGTTTAGTGCCCACCACATTTATTATTTGTTCGATCGGATCTGGTATTGAAAATATTATTGAAAATAATGAGAGTCCAACAATTTTTGATGCCATTTTAAATCCTGAGATATATATTCCATTATTAAGTTTTATATTAATATTAATAATTTCATATTTTATCAAAAATAAAGTTTTTAAGAATAGTAACTAGATGAGCAATGAATTATCAAATGATTTAAGTCCTTACCTGCAGCAACATAAAAAAAACCCCGTATTTTGGAAAACGTGGTCGAAAGAAAATCTTAGACTTGCAAAAGAAAATAAAAAACCAATACTTTTAAGCATTGGTTACGCCAGTTGTCATTGGTGTCACGTGATGGCACATGAGAGTTTTGAGGATAAGGAAACAGCAAATCTTATGAATAAGTTTTTTATTAATATAAAAGTTGATAGAGAGGAAAGACCAGATTTAGATTTTGTATTTCAAAGCTCATTTCAACTCTTTAATCAAACAAGTGGGGGATGGCCTTTAACTGTCTTTTTAGATGAAAATGGAGTCCCTTTTATGGCTGGAACTTATTTTCCTAAAGAAGAAAAAAGTAATTTACCTTCATTTAAAAATGTTATTTCAAAAATCAATGAGGTTTATTCTAATCAAAGAGAAAAAATTTTAAATCAAAGCTCCTTAATTAGAAAACACTTGGAGTTACAAAAAAATGCAGTAATAAATCAAGATTTCCAACCATTTCTAGATGATATTCTTTCAAGATTAGACTCAGTTAATGGTGGTTTTAAGGGAGCTCCTAAATTTCCAATTTTCAATATCAACGACACTCTTTTGTACTTCTATCAAAAGAATAAAGAAAAAAAATTTCTCGATCCAATTGAACTGATTATTAAAAAATTATGCTCAAAAGGTATTTACGATCATGTCGAGGGAGGAATTGCAAGGTACACCGTTGATGAGAATTGGACAATACCTCATTTTGAGAAAATGCTTTACGATAATGCTCAATTTGTCTCTTTAATTTCAAAATATTTAAAATTAAATCCAAATAAATATTTTGAAAGAAAAATTAAGAAAACCATTAATTTTATGAAAAATAATTTCCATGAGACTAAATCGGGTTTGCTAGGATCAGCTTACGATGCAGATAGCGACGGTGAAGAGGGTAAGTATTACGTTTTTGATTATAACGAAATCAAGCATATAAAAAATATAGAAAAATTTTTTGAGATTAAACCCGAGGGTAATTGGGAAGGAAAAATCATTTTAAGTGAGATTGCCGAGGCCCCAGATGATGTGATAAGTGAATTAAATAAAATTAGACAAAAAAAAAACAAACCTTTTTTTGATAGTAAAACTCAACTAGATTTAAATTGTATTTGGTTAAGTTCATTAATAAGTGCACACTCTGTACTTCCAAATGAGGGATATTTATCAGACGCAGAAAATTTATATTCAAAAATAGAACAAAAATTTATGAAAGGAAATATATTTCATAGCTTTTCAAAAAACATAGTATTTCTAGAAGATTATGCCTTTTTGATTCAGGCTTTGCTAGATTTAAATGATACTACTATGAATATTAAATATAAGCTAAAAGCACAAGAGCTTTCAAAAAAAACTTTAGAATTATTTTATTTAAAAGAAAAAAAAATCTTCCAAAAAAATAAAATTTTAGATAATGATATTTTTATAGCTCCAATCGATATTAGTGATAATACCACACCTAATGGCAACACTATTATGTTATTAAATTTGACAAGATTAGGAATGCTTGATCAAGCATCAGAACTTGCCTCAAGTTTAAATGGATATCTAAATAAATATAAAATTTTTATGGCAAGCTCAATTAAAGCAGTTGACTTTTTCAATGAGATAAAATCTGGAAAAAAATGTGGTGATCAAGGATGTCAAATTTAATTAAAAAAGAAGTTTTATACTGGGTCATATGGTTTATTTTAGTCATATTATGGAATTATGGATACCCAGAGGCGAAACCACTTGAAGATGTTTTAGTCGCAGTGTTTCTTTCAATTATTTTTATTCTAATAAAAAAAATTAAATACTAATGGTGCCCACAGCCTGAATCGAACAGGCGACCTTTTCCTTACCATGGAAATGCTCTACCAACTGAGCTATGTGGGCCTTTTTGTTAATAGATTTTCAATTTATATAAGACACTTGCATAAATTCAATCCAAGAAGTAAAAGTAATATTAATGCAGGAGTTTTTATGGGAATTCATTATGATTACAAGTCCACTCGTGGCGAAAAAGCAATGAAAAAAGAGGCTAAAAAAAAAGCTAGAATGGAGCAAAGACGTGCAAGAAAAAGTACGAGTATTTCGAAGGAGCCTGAAAATAAAATGCATGATATTAAAAAAACTATCACCCTCGAAGATCTGACTAATCCAGACAAAAGCTAGTTTGCACATGAGATCTTTTAAGCTGAAAGACTCAAAAAAGAAGGACCGGGAAATCGCATTAAAAAAAAATTTATTAAAAAGAAAAAAGCAAAATAAAAGAGGTAAAAAGAATTGACAGTACAATCTGACAAGTGGATAAAAAAAATGGCTAAGGCAAAAAAAATGATTAGCCCATTTGTTGATAAACAAAAAAGATCTGGAAAAATATCCTTTGGTCTTTCTTCATATGGATATGATGCACGAGTTTCTAATGAGTTTAAAATTTTCACAAATGTTAATTCTGGTGTTGTAGACCCAAAAGTTTTTAAAAAAGAAAGTTTTGTCACTAAAATAGGAAAAGAATGTATTATACCGCCTAACTCGTTTGCTTTAGCAAGTACAATGGAGTATTTTAAAATTCCAGATGATGTTTTAGTTATTTGTCTTGGAAAATCTACATATGCTAGGTGTGGAATAATTGTAAATGTCACTCCTCTTGAGCCAGGGTGGGAAGGACATGTGACCTTAGAGTTTTCGAACACAACTCCTCTTCCAGCTAAAATTTATGCAAATGAGGGAGTCGCTCAATTTATTTTCCTTAAAGGAAATGAAAAACCCGAAGTCACATATGCAAAAAGAAAAGGCAAGTATATGAAACAAAAAGGTGTAACACTCCCTAAAGTTTGAGTCTTTTTAAATGCAAAGATTAATAATAAAAGGACAAAACAAATTATCTGGATCAATAAAAATTTCAGGATCAAAAAATGCAAGCTTACCAATTTTGGCTGCAACTATATTATCTGAAAACGCTCTTATTAAGAATTTACCTTCAGTAAAAGATATATTTACGATGATTGAACTTTTAAGCTTCATTGGACTTAAGTGTAAGTTTTCTAAGGATAAAAAAAGTGTGAAAATTATAAATAAGAATAATAAAATAAATACAGTTGCACCTTACAAACTTGTAAAAACAATGAGAGCCGGTATTTTGGTCCTCGGCCCTTTACTTGCAAAATATAAAAAAGCAAAAATTTCTTTACCAGGAGGATGTGCGATTGGAACTAGACCAGTTGATTTACATCTTATGGTACTTAAAAGATTGGGAGCGAGAATAAAAATAAATAATGGATATATTTATGCGACAGCACCTAATGGCTTAAAAGGTAATAAATTTAAATTTCCAAAAATCTCAGTTGGAGCAACTGAAAATGCTGTTCTCGCTGCTTGCTCTGCTAACGGAACTACAATTTTATCTAATTGTGCGATAGAACCAGAAATAATTGATTTGATAAATTTTCTTAAAAAAGCGGGAAATGAAATTAAAATTAAAAATAGAGTAATTAAAATTTCTGGGGTTAAAAAATTCAAAAAAATTTCATATGAGGTAATGTTTGATAGAATCGAGCTTGGCACATACTTAATCGCTTCAGCTTTAGTTGGGAAGAAAGTTAAATTTTCCGGAATAAATACCGAAATAGTGTCGAA
>MDSW01156713.1_pt1 | contig 12388 bp, 9 predicted proteins | sample 811171 | NCBI WGS metagenome assembly MDSW01 (sample SAMN05326641, study PRJNA326480) | marine metagenome | isolation source: seawater | place: Atlantic Ocean: North West | collected 2012
CAAGTGGAAAGCATGAAGATGAAGTGTTAGCATCTAAAGAAAAAATGATTGAATCAATAAGAGGTTTGGATAATGAGTAATAATGAAGTTTTTTCAATTATTGCAGAAAGAAACTCTCCTTCAGATGAGAGTTTTACAGTTTTAAGTATAAATTATCAAAATGGTGAAAAAGTTGTAGAAGGTTCTGTCTTAATGGAAGTTGAAGGAGCTAAAGCAGTCTTTGAAATAATTGCTCCAAAAAGTGGTTATTTTTATACAAACTTAAACGAAGGAGATATTCCTGATGTTGGTGATGTAATAGGATACATATCAAAAGAAGAAGTTGCAGACATTTCTCTTCTTATTGAAAAATCTAATAAAAAAGAGGCAAGTCCCAAAAATACAGAAAACAATATTTCAAAACCTGCACTTGAATATATAGAAGAAAATTCAATTGATTTAAATAAAATTAAAGATTTTTTACCAACTGAAGGCTTGGTTACTAAAGAAGCCATTATTGAAATTATTAGTAAATCAACTGGTAAAAAACATTATGATGAAAAAATATTTAATACTGACCTGCAAAAGAAATGGGTTGAAAAAATACAAGAACTAAAAGAGTTGGAGCCAATTTATTTTATTGGTGGTGGTTATGGAGCAATCCAAGTTCTTGATATAATTTATAAACAAAAAATGTATCAGCCAATAGGCTATTTTGCTGATGATAATTCAATACTTGATTTAATTGGAATCAATAGACTTGGGAAAGCAACTGTAGAGGAAGTTAAAAAAGTCGGCCTATCAAATAAAATAACTAAGGTTGCGATAACTGTAAGTAATTTACCTGATTTTAGATCTAAATTTATAGAATTAGAAAATGATCAATTTCAACTTTTAAGCCTTATTCACGAAACTGCTGTAGTTGGTGAAAATGCTGAAATTGGGGATGGAACAATTTTATTTGCAAATGTTCACATTGGTGCGGATACAAAAATTGGAAAATGTAGTTTTATTAGTTCAAATAGTTCTATTGAGCATCATAATAATATTGGTGAAGCTTTTTGCTGTGGCCCCTCATTTAACACATCAGGATTAGTTAATATTGGGAACAAATCACGTGCGGGGATTGATGTATCTATAGAGCCTAGTATAAATATTGGAAATGGTGTAATTTTAGCTAGCGGAACTGTCATAACAAAAAACATAGAAGATAATAAAATAGTAAAAAAAATTAACTAATACTAAAGTTTTCTTAAATATAATTAGTAATCATTGCGGGTATGTTGTGGAAATACACAAATAGTAAAGCTCCAAGAATTAAGATATAACTCTTGATTGATTTTTCTTTAATTTTTTCAATATAATCTAATCCAAGAAAAGCCAAAAGATGGAAAGCTTGGATTATATAAGTTGCCTTAATTGTATCTCCACTTGGCCTTTCTGGATATTTTATTAAGAACCACAAATAACCAACAAAGGTCACTGCTACTCCTAATTGAATTAAGGTTTTAAATATTTCTCTTTCATTTTTGTTCTTCTTTAAAAGTAATTTACTGCAAGATATAAATCCGAGCATATATATTACAGTTGGGATTATTGATACTAGGTTTACCCTACCTAGATAACTTCCAATATTTTCTTGGTTCCTTCCATAATCCCAACCTTTTAATATAAAACTAAAATACCCCCAATAATCGCCCCATAAATCAGAATAAATAATTGGAAAAAATTTATTATCGTAGTGCGGTCTTATTGGATTTTGAAATAAATAAGTATTCGGTTCAAAAGAAAAATAAAAATCTAATGGTTGATTTTTTAAATTAAATGTCTGTGGTTCCTTATTGAAGGCTATTGGACTCCCGGACTCCAAATACAAGTTAAGATAAAACCCACCAAAAATTAAAAATCCAATAGAAAATGTAATTACTAAAAACCTAAAGAACTCCTTCTTGGCCTTTTTTTCTTTTAGAAAAAATAAAATTAAAAAATAAGAAGGAAAAAGTAGAAAAGCCCATTGTTTAGATAAACCAATAAGACCGATCAACAATCCAAAATAAAAATATTCACGAAGTCTAAAATCTTTTTTTTCAGTTAACTTTGTAATTAAAAAATATAAAATTAATGATTGAAATAAGAGTATATAGGGCTCGCCACGTATCATCAAAAAAGTTCGGTAGTTTACTGTTTGTAAAAGAATTAACAACAATATAACCCCCGAAGCTTCTTTACTTTTCGGATATAATTTTTTTGCTATCTTCGTATAAATATATAAACAAAGAAAGAAAATGATAATCTGAAAAATTTGTGTAATTTTAGACATATAAGGACGACAGTCTTCAACAAAGTTACTACTTTCTATAATATTTCTACAGAAAATAATGACAGTTGAAGGAACAATATATGGAAGCGGGGGTGAAAAAAATTCTTTGCTGTCTTCTATTGTTGGAAAATTAATTGTATCTGGAAGATACATTGAAAAATAGTCAATATAGTAAAAATGATCTCTTGCATCATAGCCGTAAATAGGATCATAGATTTGAAAATTTATAATCATTATTACTAGAGTCACAATTAACAAAACATATATTAATATTTTTTGACCGCCTACTTTACTGTAGAAGCTATAAGCCTTGTTCATAATGTTTGTTATTTAAAAGTCATCCATGGTGGATTTCCTGATTCCCAGTATTCGTTTAACTGTAAATACTCTCTATAGGTATCCATTGGTTCAAAGTAACCATCATGAACAAATGACATAAGTTCTGAATCTTTTGATAGATTTATTAATGGCTCAGTTTCAAGTACTGAATCGCTATCTAAATAATTCAGTACGCTTTTATCAAAAACCATAAATCCTATGTTTATAAATCCATCTAATTTTGGTTTTTCCACAAATTTTGTAACAAGATTTTCTTCATTAAATTCAACTAATCCAAATCTAGATATAGGATTTGTTACGGTTACTGTTCCTATTTTGCTGTGCGAATTATGAAAATTTATTAATTCAGAAATATTTACATTAGCTAGGCCATCTCCATAAGTGACGATAAATTTATCTTCTAATGAGTCTTTTATTTTAAAAACCCTTCCACCTGTATTAGTTTCTTCACCAGTATCAAACGTATTGACTTGATCAGTAGATTTATAATATTCTTCAATTAGATTACTCTTATAGCCTGTCGCTACCAGAAATGAAAATTCTTGAAAATTTTTAAATATATTCATCAAATGAGTTAAAACCGGTATGCCTCCAATTTCAACCATTGGTTTTGGAATAGTTTCAGTAAGTTCCCTCATACGGGTACCCTTACCTCCAGCCAATAAAATTACTTGATTAACCATATAAATATCTTACATAAAACAGAAACAACTTATTAATTAATTTAGATTAACGTAGATTCATTGTTGGTGCTACTCTGTGTTAATTTATATAATATTTTAAATCACAAATTAAAGAAAAAAATCAATATATTTTTTATAATATAGGAATCATGTTCTCAAATGCTCCTATTTCTAAAATCGAAAAAGAAAGTTTCAGGAAAGACATACAAATACTTCGAGGTCTTGCTGTTACTTCTGTTATGTTTTTTCATTTCAATAGCAAGTTGTTTGAAAATGGATATATAGGAGTTGATATTTTTTTTGTAATATCTGGTTTTTTAATATCTAATATCATTTATTCAGAGATTACAAATAACAAATTTAAATTGAAGAATTTTTTTATTCGTAGAATTAAAAGAATAATACCTTCTCTTTTTTCAGTTTTAATCTTTGCTAATATACTTTCCTACTTTGTCCTTGATGGAGAAAAAGTTTTATCAACTTTTAAGAATTCTGTTGCTGCTTTATTCTTTGTTGTTAATATTTTATTTTCTAGAGTAAATAACTATCTTGATGGTGAAATAGAATTTAATTTAATAATAAATCTATGGAGTCTATCTATAGAAGAACAATTTTATATAATTTTTCCATTTTTTATATTGCTTTTATTTAAGTTAGGGATAAAAAAACATCTTCAAGTTATATTAATTATTTCAGTAATTTCAATATTGAGCAAGACTGAAATTTTCTATACTAATTTAGATTTTCTTAATAGGATTTTCTTCAGTTTTAAAAGTTACATTTTTTACAGCCCAACAGTAAGAGTTTTCGAATTTATGTTTGGTGTTGCAGCCATGCTATTTAGATTTGGTAATAAATCAAAAGTATTCGCATTATCTAGCAAATATAGAAATTTATTATTTGCAACGCTTTCAATTCTTATTTTTATCAATATTGACATTGAAAATACCCTTTTAATATTAATTTCATGCTCTATAACCTCACTCCTGTTAATAAGCGATGAAAAAATTGAAAAATATTCTTTTTCAAATATTAAAACCCTTGAAAATATTGGATTGATATCATACTCTTTGTATTTGTTTCACCAACCAATACTCGCTGGAATAAAAAATCACAATATGAATACAAGTTTATATGGGAAATACCACATTGACTTAAATAATATATTTATTGTTATCTCTATATTTGCAATTATTTTTCTTATTTCATATTTAAATTTTACTTTTATTGAAGATAAGCTGCGTAAAGAGACTGTCTTCAAAAAAAATTATAAAGTATATTTCTCTTCATCGTTAATTTTATTTGCTTTAATTGGAGGTATCATTCAAAATACTGATGGGTATGAATTTAGATATAAAAGAGCCTCCCACCCAACTCATAATTTAAATTTTGAAGTTAAATATGGGACAAACTATATTCAAGTAAATAACAATTTATGCATCAATAAAGATTACATTGAAGCTACATGTAAATTTAATCAGGCTAGTAATAATAGAATTTACTTAATTGGAAATTCTCAATTATCCTCTTTAACAACAGGATTCTTGCAAAAAAAATATGAGAACCAATATTCAATAATTGAATATACGAGACAAGGTTGTTCTCTTCGATACAAAGATTGTGATTACTACCCTGGTTCACTTAAGTATCAAGAACTATATACTATAGAAAATTCAATAATCATACTTGATAGCTATGCAGAATTAAATTTACTTAAATATGAAATAAGAGAGAAAAATGGACAACTTATTATAGATTCAACAAAGATGACTGAAAGCCAAAAAGAGGAAAAAATAAAACATCTTAAACTGACAATTGAAAGATTGGTAGAAAAAAATAATAAAGTAATAATACTAGAACCACTACCAAGGCCTTTCATTAATTTGAAAATGTTTGAATTTGTAAATAATGAAACTTTAGACTTGAACTACGATTCTTGGAATGTCTACAAGAATAATGCACTAGAAATTTATAATGAAATTAATCTCAATAACTTCAGCACAATATCATTGGACAGTGCTTTCTGTGATATTAAAACATGTAAATTTTATTCAAAAGATTCTTACTTTTTTATAGATGATGCTCATTTAAGTTACTATGGAGCAAATTTAGTTGCTGATCTTATAGTTGAAAATATAAATAAGAAAATTAATCCTGGTAAGAAATAAGGAATTATTTCGTACTAGAAACTAAAGATTGAGATATTAATTCACAACCACCACATTCAGCTGCTAATCTGACAGCTTTAAATTTTGTGTACTTATCTGTAAAATGATGCCAAAATTTACTATTATATATATCTGGAAATCTATCAAATTTTGCCTGAAATCCAATTGTCATATTTTCCCATGGTTCTAAATTTTTAATTATATTTATAAATACTTCATTCCTGATTTTTAACTTTATAGTATTTTTAATATTTGAATTATAAATATTTGTAACATCTTCTTCTTTGTAATTTAATATAACTTGAGGATCATTATTTTTTGAAAATTCAACAAGTATAGATTTATATTTTTTCTCAAACTTATCATCAGTTAATAAAATAAGTAAATTTAAATTTTCATAAAATTGTGATGCTTTAAAATATTGAACTATAAAATCATCATCGATGGAGGAATTGTATTTTTTAAAATTAGAGATAATCTCTTCTGTGTCTTCCTCATTCAATTCTATTATTTTGTTATCAATTAAAGAAGATTCCATCAATCTTGATCCTTGAAACATATGTTTATTTTCATTCGTTACATCAATTAATTCAAGATTATATTTTGGCTCTAAGTACAAATAGTCGGAAAAGCTATTTTTTTTATTACGTTGTTTTATATAGTGATCTCTACTTGATTTTTCATCAAAAAAGCCTGCATAAGGTATAAAATATTTTGGATTTGTCCTTGCTATTAATGATTCCCTTACTACTTTCAGAGAATTATTGGTCTTTAATTGTCCTATTGATTTTTGCTTCTCACTTAAGTTTTCAAAACATACAGGATATGGACCAGCTCCTCCGGCAAAACTTGAAGCGACTAATGTCAAGGTTTCAGGAAGTTCAAAAAAATTTAAGTAGTTTGAATCTACATTAAATAATGCTGAAAAATTACCATATTGAAATAACAAACCAGAGTCATCTCTAAAATCACCTGATTTCAATACGGTAAAGAATATTTCTTTTTTTTGATTAATTAAAGATTCTTGATACTTAAGTTTAATTAAGTTCTTGAAACCAAGGCTTTTTAAATAATTTTCTGAAGACTGACTATCAAAATCTGAAATCAGAATAGGCATTTTCCTGTCTACACTTTCAAGAGTTTCTGGATGGAGGTGGTCTGGGTGAGTATGACTAATATATAAGAAATCACAAGAATTTAATTCTTCCTGCCAATTATCTGGCGTCTTATACTTTAACCACCAACCTGTTGAAAAAGCTTGTCCAGTTAGCCATGGGTCTGTAGCAAATTTGAAATCTGATGTAGTAACTAGTAAAGACGCATGGTTTAAAAACTTTATTTCTATCTCTTTATCAGTTTTGAAATCGGGTAATTGAATTGCTCTTTCAGTTAAATTAACTTTGTAACTGTTTTTATCTTTTTTATAATCTAATTCTGCTTTTCTTACATTATTAGAATTATAAGTTCCCACTTCAGGATTAAACTCCCATTTATGCAAAGTACATGTGACCTTGCCATCGTTACTAGTAATAAGCCTTCCGCCAGCATGGTCACATATCCTATTGTAAATTTTCGTATCATCATCTCCCTTATACACAATTAAATCATTTAAAGATAGTGTCCCTTTAAAATTTGAATCTATATCAAAATCAATAGTTTTATCTTTTCTCTGTGTATAAAGTAAATTCGTTTTAACTAGGTTTAAATCTTTCATATTATTTTTTTAATTCGTTTTTTGAAATAATTTCACCAGAATCGTATTTCTTTTTTGCTCTTTTACCAATTAATTTATCTAAACTCTGAGGAGAAATTCCTCCTTCAGGCCTTAATAAAGCAAGGTTTTTTTTACTAAAAATTTCATCTTTCTTAATTTCTGTTTTTGCATAAATAGATTTCTTAACTATTTGTTTATTTTTTAAAGCTGATTCATTAATACTTTTCTTACCATCTCCAAGCATTGATTCGGCTAATCTTACTTCGTTTACAAAATTTTTAAACTCATAAATATTTTGACTTGCTTTATGGTCCGGTCCTTTCATTTTATTATCTAAAGTGACATGTTTTTCTATAACTCTTGCTCCTAATGCAATTGCCATTATCGAAGCAGATGAACCAACGGTGTGATCTGAGTAACCTACTTTTACATTGTATTTTTCTTTAATTTTTAAAATTGAAGTAATATCAACCTCATCTTCAGGGCATGGATATGCTGATGTACAATGTAGTAAAGTTATTCCTTTAAAATCATTTCTATATGATTTAATCATTTTCATTACTTGATCTATTTCTTTTAAATCTGATAGCCCTGTTGAGAGAATTACCTCTTTATATTTTTGTAGTGCAACTTGAATTAAATTTAGATTAGAAAACTCACCACTTGGAATCTTTATTCTCTTCTTGTTTAATTTTGTTATCTTTTTATAATCTTCAACTGAAAATACTGATGACATAAACTCAATGCCAAGTTCTTTTGTATATTTATTTAGAATATTTATTTTTTCTTCAGAGAGCTCATATTCTTTTAGCATTTCATGTTGGCTCTTAAATCCTGATGTATTTTGAGATTGATATACAGCTAACTTTGCTTCTTTTGATGCTAAGCTGTCTGCACTAAAAGCTTGTATCTTTACCGCATCGATATCTAATTTTGACAATTCTTTTATCAATTTTTTAGCGGTTCTTATAGAACCATTGTGGTTTACACCAATTTCAGCAATTATAAAAATTTTACTTTTCATTGTTAAATGTCTTTCTGTACTTTGGAGGACTTTCTGCGATTTTGTTAATTTTATTTGAGATTTTTTGAGGTGTATTTTTTACATAATACAAAGAATTAATTGTTGTTTTCTTTGAAATTAAATTTTTATATGTTGAATTTAAATCTTTAATTTTAATACTGGACTCAAAATTATGTTCACCTAGCTCTCGGCCTTTCTGCCTATCTGTTATTAATATACTTTTAATATTTTTCATAGGTAACTCAAAAATAAAAGAACTTGAGTTTCCAATTACTAAATCTGAATGCTTTGCAAGAGAAATATAGTTTCTAAAACCCAAATGTTCTAAAAATTTAACTTTTAACGTTTTTATACCTTTGAAATAATTTAATATTTCTTTACTTCCAGGATCTGAATTAAGCTTTGAAATTAAAATTTGCTTAAATTCATTTTCAATTAAGAACTGAACTAGATTATCCAATAACTTATTTAAATCAATATCTTTATTAGTTATGGGTTGAATTACTAACAAGCATGTTTTCTTTTCCTCCTCTATTTCCAAGTAATTAAACAAATCTTTTTTTTCTGAAATTAATATCTCTTTTGCATTAAATGCACCTAGTGAACCAAAATTAAAAATATTTTTCTCATCTTCACCCATGTTTATTAAATTTTTCTTTGAATTTTCAGAAGTAACAAAATGAATATGTGAAAGCTTTGATATTGAATGACGAATTGAATCATCCCAAGAACCCTTTGTTATCTCACCACCATGTATATGCATAATTATTTTTTTAAATAAGTATGATATTTGGACTATCGGCAAAAGTTCATATCTATCACCTAAAATAATAATGTGATCATATTCATTCTCTAGTAGAAAATTGCTATAAAACTTATTAATTTTATCTAAATCCGCTTTAACTAGTTCTGTCTTATCATTCTTATTCTTAAACTTTAAATCTTTAACTATAGCTTTTATATTAGATTTTTTTAATGATGATAATTCATCTTTACTAAGACTAAATAAAATTAAAAAATCTACTTTTTTGATTTTAGAACTTTCAACTACTAATTGTTTAAGGATATCGAAATCGGATGGAGATGTACTAATAAATAATTGTCTTTTCATTAGAAGTACCTTTCAACTAAAGGGGTTTCTTTATCAGGATATCTGGTAAATTTTTCTTTTAGATTATCATCTTCTATTTTCTCTGCCATTTGTATAAATTCTTCTTTTAAATAAGGTTTCCTACTCCACTGAACTTTTTTTAAATTATCTAATTTTTTACTTATATAATTATCAATAAAATCGTTAAAAATAATTAAAATATGTAAATATGTTTTAAATTGTAGAGTATCGACTGATTCCGTTTCATGAATTAAAAAATTGCTTTCTAATATAATATCTCCACTATCAATCTCTTCTTCCATATGATGGCATACAGCGCCGTACTCAATTTCATTGTTTAATAATGCGAAATTATAACCAAAACCAGGATAATTTTTTGTTCCAGGGTGTATGTTGTAGGAATTTTTAAAGTTTGATAAAAAACTCTTCGGGAATATTACTTTTGATAATATGGATAATGCGATTGAGTTCTCTGAGTCTTTAATATCACAATCTAATAATTCGTCTTTATCCTCGGGATAAAATACTTTAAAAGTGATTTCGTGAGTTTCAATCATTTTTAATATTAAATTATTAATCTTTTTTTTTGGATTTAAAAAAATATATAACATTACTAAATTATAAAATCATTAAAGCAATTTGTGATAAATTTTTTTTTGTTTTAATTTTTAAATTTCGTTTAAGTCAACATTGAGTTTTTCACTAATACTTCTCTTATATTTGTCTAATACATTGTATTGATATTTATTTTCAAATATTATTTCTTTTAAATCATTAAGTTTTTTTATATTTTTTGAATCAATAAATAAATCGTTGAATGTGTTCTCAAATTCTTGAAAGGTTGTCATAAAATTAATATTCTCATTATTAAAATACTCAGAATAAATATAGTCATCCATTCTTTTCTTTACTTCTAAAAAAAGAATTGGTTTTTTTAATATTAAGTAATCAACAAATAATGATGAATAATCAGTTATCAAGAAATCACTGGCCAGCATTATTTCATTAGTTGTACTATCACCTAGTTCCTCAAAATATATTATATTTGATGAGCTGTTAACAAATGAAATAACATCTTTTTCAATTTTCTGGTAATTATAATTAAAGTAATGTGGCTTAAAAATTAAAGTAATTTTTTCCCTTTGACATAATTCATTTAATAATTCTAGAAATTTTATATTTTGATATTGAAAATTGTTTTCGTTTTGAAAATCATATTCTTCCACTCCCGATGGTGCATAAAGGCCAACCTTGTCTAAAAGTTTAAATTCATTTTTAATTTTTTTTATTTTGGATATATTTGAAGAGAGATTATCTATTCTCAAAAATCCAGTAGGTTCTAGATTAGAAATTTTTCTTCCAAGGTCATTTTCAATTATTGTTTTTTCAAAATTACTAATCAACCAATGGCTATCAAATAATTGATCCGGCTCTTTTGGACTTACTTTATTCAAAACATTTGTTACGCCATGACCAATATTAAATGTTTTCATTCCAAGTAAATTTTTAAAAAAACTATGAAACAAAATACCATGTGTGGTAATTAATACGGTTGATTCAATAATTTTAAATACATGTAATATATTTAATGCATAAAGTATGTTTGAATATTTTATTTTTAAATTTTTATATTCAGCAAACGAGAAGGAAACATAAAACACTTCATATTTAAATTCTTTAAAACTAGTTAAAAAATAAAAAATATTACCTTCTAATTTATGACCAAATAAAATAATTCTTTTCTTTCTCTTTTTAAAGAAAAGTAAAAGAGAAAGGATGAAAGAAGTTAAAATATTGAATAAATAAATTAAATAAATTAAATAGTGACTCAATTTTCTTCTATCAAATTTCAATTAATTTCCCCTTAATATACAAGGCTAATCATAAATTAAATTTCTAATTCCGAAAGATTATTTATTGTTATAAAATCTAATAATAGTGAACTCTGATAAATTAATAAAAGAAATTAAATCTTGGTACCCTGCAAAAGAATTGCCAATACATATTAACGAACCATTAATTAGCAATTCAGATTTAGACGCTGTAATGCAAACTTTAAATGATAATTGGGTGTCAACAGCGGGACCAATAGTTAATGAATTTGAAACAAGTGTTTCAAAAGTTTTTGATAATAAAGGAGCTGTGGCTGTAAACTCTGGTACTTCAGCTCTCCATATGGCTTTAGCTGGACTTGGTATTTCAAGAAATGACGAGGTTATTACAACACCCTTAACTTTTGTTGCTCCATTAAATGCAATTAACTATGTAGGGGGAGAACCATTTTTTATAGATATTTCACTAGAAGATCTTTCATTAGATATTAATGAGCTAAATTTATATGCTGAAAAATATTTTAATGATGAAAATAACAATGTATTGGATTCAAATACTAATAAAAAAGTAAAGGCTCTTCTTGTTGTCGATGTCTTTGGACATATAGGAAAAATTGAGGAGTATCGAAAATTTTGTGATAAATATCAATTAAAATTAATTGTCGACTCTGCAGAGTCTCTTGGAAGTAAACGAAACAATTTAACTTCTGCTGAATTCTCTGATGTAACAACAGCAAGTTTCAATGGAAACAAAATTGTTACCTCGGGAGCAGGGGGTGCTGTTATTTCTGGAGACGAAGAATTATTAGACAAAGTGAGACACTTATCTACTACTGCAAATAAAACGGCTGATGAATTCTCTTACTTCCATGACTCAGTTGGTTACAATTATCGCCTTCCAGCATTAAACGCAGCCTTGGGCAATAGCCAAATAAAAAATTTGAATAATAAAGTTAAAACTTACAGAGATATTCACAGAAGCTATGCAGCATTAGTCAAGAATGTAGAAGAAATTAATATTTTTAATGAAGTTGAAAATTCTGAATCTAATTATTGGTTAAATCTTTTTATGTTTAAAAATAACATTTCAAAAGATGAAAAAAACAATCTTATTACTCAATTAAACAAGAACGGTATTGGGGCTAGAAATGTTTGGAATGTACTTCATGAACTACCATTCGTTAATAAAGATAGTTTATTAAATTATCCAAATGCAGA
>MDSW01086833.1_pt1 | contig 12387 bp, 13 predicted proteins | sample 811171 | NCBI WGS metagenome assembly MDSW01 (sample SAMN05326641, study PRJNA326480) | marine metagenome | isolation source: seawater | place: Atlantic Ocean: North West | collected 2012
TAAAGAATCTAGTATCTATGAAATGCAAACTCAAAAAAAAAAAAATAGTGTTGAAATAGATCCCTCTTTGTCATCAATGAAAGTAAAAATTATAGGTCTTTATGATCCAGCAGATAATGGATTATCAATAGATATGTGGTCTAATTCAAATGGTGATCAGCTAAAATATTTATTTTCAAACTTGAAAAAGTTAAATTTATCAGATGATGCTTCAGAATTAATGAATATTGTTTTATTAACCAATTCACATTACCCAAAAAAAAATATTACAGAAGAAGATTTTTTAAAAATTAAATCTGATTGGCTTGTAAAAAATAAAGATCGATCGCTTATAGAGGAATATCTAATTAAAAATCAAATTTTAGATTTCAATCCAAAACTAACAAGGTATTTAATTGATGAATATCTTTCAGAGTCAAATTTAATAAAAGCATGTGAGATTTTTTCTAAAAATACAAGTGTAATAACAAATGAATACTTATCAAAATTTAATTTATATTGTTTAATTAATGATGGAAAAAAAGATGAAGCCCAATTAATTTTTGATTTAAAAAAAGAACTTGGATTTAAAGATGATTATTTTGAAAAAAAAATAAATTATTTATTTGGATATACAGAAGAACCTGAATTGCTTATTTCAGAAAAAAGTATTTTAGATTTTCATTTAGCCCATAGAACTAACCCAGATTTTATTTTTGAGCCAAAAAAAGATACTCAAAAATTAATTTGGAGATATTTATCAACTTCAAATTTACTTTATAAAACAGAAGAAATAGATATTACAGAATTAGATAAAATATCTATTATTGAAAAAGCTACAAATGATAAAAATTATTCAGAAGACGATTTATTCACTTTATATAAGAGATTTCAATTTAATATTAATCAGCTATTAAATGCTACTGCATCTTATAAAACATTACCTGATATTGAGGCTAGAGCATTAATTTACCAAAAAATCTTATTGGAGTCTGACAAAGAAAAAAAATTAGAGTTAATCAAAATTTTAAAAGATCTTTTTATAAAAGAAAATTTGTCTGGAGCATTTGAAAGTCATCTAAAGAAATTTTTAAAACAAATGAAACCAGAGGAAATTCCATCAAATTATACCTCTTTTTATTCAACATATATTAAAGATGATGAAAAAAAATCAAATAAAAGTATTAAATATAATAAAGAAATATTACATCAATCAAAGCTAGTTAGTTATTTTAATGGAGATTTTGCAAATTCAAAAATTGAAAAAGACTTAAATAACTTTTTGAAAAAAATTAAAAAAAATAAGAAATACTTTATTTCTAAAAAAGACATAATTTTAATTGAGTCACTAAAATCCGATGGAATAAAAATTTCTAAAAAATATGATGATCTATATGAAATAAATGAATCTGAAATTCCCACAGATATCCAGGTGATGATAAATAATAACGAAATTGGAGCAACTATTTTGAGAATTATAGAGGTAATTGGTGAGGATAAATTAGAGGCCCTAGATGAAGATACTTTATATTTTATCATTAGTGCACTTAACCAATTAAACATCGACTACATTAGAAATAAGATTTTATTAAAAGTTCTTCCTTTAAAAGTTTAAAAATTAGTTTATCTATTACTTATGGGCATTAAAGATATCATTACAGTACCTGATGAAACATTAAAAAAAATTTCAGAACCTATTGAAAAAGTTGGAATTAATGAAAAAAGACTTGTTAATGACTTATTTGATACAATGTATAACTCTAAAGGCATTGGTCTTGCTGCAGTGCAAGTAGGAATTCTTAAAAGAATTTTAGTTATTGATGTATCTACAAAAGATGAAAAAAAAGAACCTTTAAGTTTTATTAATCCTACTATTAAAAAGTTAAGTGATGAAACTTCAATTTATGAAGAGGGATGTTTATCAATTCCTGAAACCTTTATAGAAATTGAAAGACCAAAAATCTGTGAAGTGGAATATATTGATATAGGTGGAAAAAAAAGATATCTAAAGTGTGATGGTCTTTTATCAACTTGTCTACAGCATGAAATAAATCATTTAGATGGAAAATTAATAATTGATCATTTATCAAAACTAAAAAGAGATATAATTATTAAAAAAATTTCAAAATCAAAAAAAAATCCTGATAGAATATTGGTTTAAAAATGCCAAAAAAAATTATTTTTATGGGTACCCCTCTTTTTGCTGTACCTATTATGAAATCTTTATATCAAAATGGATATCCAATATCAGTTGTATATACTCAGCCTCCTCAAAAATCAAATAGAGGCCAGAAAATTAATAAATCAGCTATTCAAGGAATTTCAGAAACTTTGAATATAGATTTTAGATCCCCAGAAAGTTTGGAAAATAATATTGAAGAATATGAATTTTTAAAAAAAATGGATGCAGATCTTGCAATCGTTGTTGCGTATGGTCAAATAATTCCTAAAAACTTTTTAAGTTTAACAAAAAAAGGTTTTATTAATATTCACGCATCTATACTCCCAAAATGGAGAGGTGCAGCTCCTATTCAAAGATCAATAATGAATTTAGATGAAGAAACAGGGATAAGTATAATGAGAATTAATGAGGAATTAGATAGTGGACCTATATGCAACGTATATAAAATAAAACTTGATCAAAAAATCAATGCTATGGAGGTCTCAGAAAAACTCTCACTTTTAGCTGCGGATAAAATTTTAGATAATGTAGATGACATTCTCGAGGGAAAATCAAATTTTATAGACCAAGATCATTCTAAAGCAACTTATGCAAAAAAAATTGTTAAGAATGAAGGACAAATTGATTGGAATGATGATCCTTTAAAAATTATAGGAAAAATAAACGGTTTATACCCTTCTCCAGGAGCTTTTTTTAATTTCAATGGTGAGAGATATAAAATTTTAAAAGCAGAAATTTCAAATGGTATTGGAAAAAATGGTGAAGTTATCTCAGATAGTCTTGAAATAGCATGTAGTAACAAAAAATCTATTAAAATTATTGAAATCCAAAGAGAGGGAAAAAAAGCCCAAAAAATTGGAGAGTTTATGCTTGGTTCTCGTATTAGAAAAGGTTCTGTAATATAAAATGTTTAGATACCAGATATTAATTGAATATGTTGGTACTAATTTTAGAGGTTGGCAAATTCAAACAAAAGGAAAAACTATACAAGGACTCCTTCAAGATAAAATTTCAAAACTTTTAAAAGAAAAAATTATTTTATTTGGAGCCGGTAGATTAGATAAGGGAGTTCATGCTATTGAGCAATCTGCACACTTTGAATGTAAAAAAAAAATAATTGATTTAGATAAGTTTATAAAATCTTTAAACTATTTCTTAAACAAACATATGGTGTCAGTTCTTAAAATTAAAAGAAGAGATAAAGATTTTCATGCAAGATTTTCAGCAAAGATGAGAATATACAAGTACGTGATTATTAATCGTTTGAGTAGACCAGTTTTGGATAAAAATAAAGGTTGGCATATCATGAGCAAATTGGATTTAAATATGATGAAAAAGGCAGCAAAGAAATTAGTTGGTACAAAAGATTTTTCTACTTTTCGTGCATCAAGTTGTAGAGCTAAAAGTCCTATTAAAACTATGAAATCCGTTAAAATAAAATACAAAAATAATAAAATTGAAATAGAGTTTCAATCACAATCTTTTTTACAACAACAAGTTCGTTCAATGGTGGGTTGTTTAAAATTTGTAGGTGAAAAAAAATGGACTTTAAAAAAATTTATTTTAGTAATGAAGTCAAAAAAAAGGATTTTGTGTGCACCACCAGCACCTCCTGAAGGACTATATTTAGCTAGAGTTATTTATTAGCCTTTTTTTATTACTCATAGCAAATTTTTTATTTATACGCCATCTAGACTCTTCTCTTACAATATAACCACAACAATTTTTTGAACCACATTTACAAGGAAATTGTTTATAGTCTTCGTCATAGCTAAATCCATAATCGCAAGTAAATTCTTCCCCCTTTTTAATATTGCGTATCGCTGTAATCCAGACTTTAAGGCCTTTGCCATTATAATCACAATTGTTATTGCAACTATGGTTTACTAGTCCAGCAATATTCCAAGAAAAATCTCCATCGAGAGTATATTTTTTATTTAATGTAAATAAGTATATAGGTTTTTTGTTATCAAACTTATTTGACTCATCTACTTCTTTATTTGTAATAATTTTCCCAACATAATTTATAATTTTTGTACCCTCTTTGATATCACGAGTAGCGTAAAGACCTCGCCCTTTGTTATCAATTTTAGATTTTTTTATTTTATACAATTTCATGTGATTGATTTATAATGATTAGGTATTAATCAATTGAATTGTATAAGTGCGTTAATATGTTCATTAGCGCTTTCAGCTAAAGCATTTAAATCATATCCACCTTCAAGTATAGAAACAACTTTGCCTCCGGTAAACTTGTTAGTAGCTGTTAACGTTCTTTTAGTAATCTCATAGAAGTCTTTAGAGCTTAGTTGAAATTGAGCTAGTGGATCATCTTTATGGGCATCAAAGCCTGCAGAGAATAGAAGAAAATCAGGTTTATACTCAATTAATCTATCCAAAACCCTATTAAAAGCATTAAAGTATTGTTCTGAGTTTGTGCCAGCTGGCAATGGTATATTTAAAGAATTGTTAAAGTCACCTTTGTCTTTTTCTGTTCCACCTCCAGGATAAAAAGGATATTGATGAGTAGAAATATATAACGAATTTTTGTTATTACGCATAACATCATAATTCCCATTACCCCAATGCACATCAAAGTCTACACAAGCTATTCTTTTATATTTGTATTTACTTACTAAATAATTAGTGGCCACTCCAGCATTTGATATACAGCAAAATCCCATTGCTTTATTTTTTTCCGCATGATGTCCAGGAGGTCTTGCTAAACAAAATGCATTTTTAAATTGATTATTCTCTATTCCATCAATTGCTCTTATTGTTGAACCTGCAGCATCAAAAACTGCTTTTTTGCTATCAGGCGAAACAACTGTATCTCCATCTAAAAAGTTAAGACCTTTTTGTGGAAAGGAATTTTTTAAATTATCTATATAGTTTTTTGAATGTGTCATTTCCAGTATATCCTCTGGTACATTGTCTGGTATTTCCCAAATTAAATCTTTTCTTTTTTTTAATTTTTCTTTAATAGCTATTACTCTTTTTGGCTGTTCAGGATGGCCATCTCCCGTGATATGTTTTTCGTAAGAGACAGAATTAATTATTGCTGTTTTCATGTAAAGTAATTTTGTAAAATATTTCTATAAATTTTAGTTAAATTTTTTAAATCTTTTAAAGACACTGCCTCATCAACTTTATGCATAGTTTTTCCAACTAAGCCAAATTCTAAACCGGGTGATATAGTTTTTATAAATCTCAAATCTGATGTCCCACCTGTAGTAGATAATTTAGGCTTAATTTTAGTAATTTTTTTTATAGTATTTTGTATCATAAAAGTTGTTTTGTTTGGCTTTGTTAAAAAAGCTTCACCAGAGACCTGATATTCTATCTTATATTTAGAACTATTTTTTTTGTTAATCTGATTAAAAATCTTATTAAGTCTTTTTTTAATAGATTTTGAAGAGTGTTTATTATTAAACCTAATATTAAATGTTGCTTCGGCAGTTGAAGGAATGACATTATCTGCAGTGTTGTTAATATTTATTTTTGTAACCTCTAAGTTTGTAGGCTGAAAATCTTTTGTCCCTTTATCAAATTTAATATCTTTTATTTTTTTCAGAATTTTAACAATTATTGTTGAAGGGTTATTTGCTCTATGAGGATATGCTACATGTCCTTGTAAACCAAATATTGTTAATTTACCGGTTAAACTGCCTCTACGACCAATTTTAATCATTTCTCCTAATTTATTGGGATTTGTAGGCTCTCCAACTAAACAAAAATTTATTTTTTCTCTCTTTCTTTTTAAATATTCTACAACTTTTTTCGTGCCATTAACCGCATCACCCTCTTCATCTCCAGTGATTAACAAACTAATTGATCCATTAAATCTTTTATTTTTTGATAAGAAAGTGCTTACTGCAGAAACAAAAGCTGCAATAGAACTTTTCATGTCATTCGCACCTCTTCCAATTAAATATCCTTTTTTCACAGATGGTTTAAAAGGATTATTCGACCAATCTCTTAAATTTCCTGGAGGTACTACATCCAGATGACCTGCAAATAAAAAATTTGGCTCTTTTTTACCTATTCTTGCATATAAATTTTTAACTGGCTGAAAATTTTTTTCTTTAAACTCTAATATTTTAGTTTTGAAACCTAATTTTTTAAGTTTTTTTTCTAAAAATTTAATCACACCCGCATCAATCGGAGTAATTGATGGAAACTTGATTAGCTCTTTAGCTAACTGTAAGTCGTTTAAAATTGTCATTAATTTATTCTCTTAGCAAATCGTTTACTGAAGTTTTTGATCTTGTTTTTTCATCAACTTGCTTAATAATTACTGCACAATACAATGATGGTTTTGAGGGATCATTTTTATCTGGCAACGAACCAGGAACTACAACGGAGTAGGGTGGAATTTTACCATATGAGATTTCACCAGTTTTTCTATCAACTATTTTAGTTGATTGTCCAATATACATTCCCATACTCAAAACTGATCCCTCACCTACAATTACACCTTCTACTACTTCAGACATTGCTCCTAAAAAAACATTATCTTCAATTATTGTTGGTAGTGCTTGAGCTGGTTCTAGTACCCCACCAACTCCTGAACCAGCAGAAATGTGACAGTTCTTTCCGATCTGACAACAGCTCCCTGCTCTCGCAAAAGTATCAATCATAGTACCTTCGTCGATATAGGCACCTATGTTTACGTAGCAAGGCATTAATACAGCATTTTTTCCAACAAAAGATCCTTTTCTGATAGGTGAATTTGGAACCATCCTAAAGCCAGCTTTTTCATGATCCTCTTTTGACCAACCAGCAGTTTTCCCTTTTAATAAATGTGCTTTGTCATACCAACTACTGTAAGGCCCGTTTAAATTTTCCATTGGATAAATTCTAAAACTTAACATAATTGCTTTTTTTAGGTGTTGGTTGGTAATCCACTCACCATTAATTCTTTCAGCAACACGAGATTTACCACTATCTAAATCAACTATAATTTGATTAATTGCATCCTTAAGTGACTGATCAGAATTCTGGTTTACTTGATCCTTATTTTCCCAGGCTTGATTTATAATTTTTTCTAAAGACATAATTTATTTACTTTTTAATAGCCTTATTTCTTTGAGAAATAAAGATAGATTTTCAATTTTATGAGAAATAAAATCTTTATCAGACTCCATCTTACCGAAATGCTCATCATTGATTAACCAGACAGTTGTACAGCCACGCTTGTGTCCTATACTTAGATTTTTTGCTATATCCTCTATATAAATAGTCTCTTTAGGGTTTATGCCAAATTTTTTAACCATTAAGTCAAAAGTTTTTGCCTCTGGTTTTGGAATATATCCAGCATCTTGAATATCAAAAATTTTATCTCTTCCAAACAAATCGTAAACACCAAGGTGAGTTAAAATATTTTTAGCATGTTCTGCACTTCCGTTAGTAAAAATAAATTTTTCCATGTCTAGTTGTTCTAGTTCATTTCTCATTACTTCATCTTTTTTCATAAATGAAAGATCTATTGTGTGAACAAATTTTAGAAATTCTTGAGGTGGAATATCATGGTGGATCATAAGACCATTTAAACTCGTGTTATACTTATAAAAGTAGTTGGTCTGAAGTTCTTTTGCTGATTTTTCATCTATTTTAAGCCTTTCGGAAATAAATTTTGTCATATTTTGTGATACTTGACCAAAGACTTTTTCTAAAGAATAATTATTATGCTTGCCATAACAAACCCCATCAAGATCTAGTAACAAGTATTTCATTCTTTTAAAGCTCATGATCTTATAAGTGTCCCTGAGCCTTTTTCAGAAAGTAATTCATACAAAATTGAGTGGTTTAAGCGTCCGTCAATTATACAAACACCTTTAACACCATTATTCGCAACATCTAAAGAGTTTTTAATTTTTGGAATCATGCCTCCACTAATTATTTGTTTGTTTATTAACTCATTAATTTTTTCAGTATTTATTTCAGGTATTAATTTTTTGTCATTGTTCAGTACACCTTCAACATCACTCATTATAATTAACCTTCTTGCATTTAGTTTTTTTGCTATAGCCCCAGCAGCTGTATCAGCATTTATATTGAAAACTTGATTGATCTTATTTAAGCCCAGGGGAGCTATCACTGGTACTTTTTTTTCGCTTACTACCTGTTCTATTATTGACTGTTTTACTTCTTTGGGTATTCCCACAAAGCCTAGATCTTTGTCACCTTGTTCAACCATAAGAATATTCTTATTTTTACTATTTAATCCCTCACTGTCGCATTTATTTTTTTTTAAGGACTCTATTATTTCTTTATTTAGATTATTTAATACATCTTCGACAATATTTATAGATTTTTTATCTGTAACTCTTAATCCATTGATAAAATTACTTTTTATTCCTGCATCGTTTAATCTGCTTGAAATCCTTTTTCCACCACCATGAATTATAATTGGGATTAAACCCAATTTATTGAGTATTGAAATATCATTAATAAAATTATTAAATAAATTTTGATCATCTAAAACACTGCCGCCACACTTAATAACAATATATTCATCATTATATTTTTCTAAGTATTTTTTTACCTCTTCTATTGAGGGACCTTCTGATGGTAATATTTTTTTAAGCTCTTCTTTTGTTATTTCAAACATTAAGTGACAGTTTTAACTGTTGTTCTCTTCATGATAAACACTTGTTGGGCCATAGTTAAAATGTTGTTTACAGTCCAATAGATTACCAATCCACTTGGGAATGGAGCAAGTATTACAGTTAAGAAAAGAGGAAAAAACATGAATATTTTTGCCTGCATGGCATCTGTAGGTGCTGGATTTAGTTTTTGTTGTATCCACATCGAAACACCCATAGCTACTGGCCATGCTCCAATAACAAGGAATGAAGGAACATCATAAGGTAACAGGCCAAATAAATTGAAAATACTTGTGGGGTCTTTTTCAGATAAATCTTGTATCCATCCATAAAATGGCATTTGTCTCATCTCAATAGTGACAAATAAAACTTTATATAAAGCAAAAAAGACAGGTATCTGAACTAAAATAGGCAAACATCCTGACATTGGATTAACTTTTTCTTTTTTATAAAGAGCCATCATTTCTTGCTGTAATTTCATTTTATCATCTTTGTGGAGCTCTTTGAGTCTCACCATCTCTGGCTGAAGTGCCTTCATTTTAGCCATGCTTCTAAATGAAAAATTAGCAAGCGGGAAAAAAGCCAGTCGAATACAAATCGTAATAGCTATAATAGCCAAACCATAATTTCCTAGCATTTTGAAGAAATAATCAATTCCAAAAAAAAGAGGTTTAGTAATGAAATATAAAAAACCCCAGTCAATTACTAAATCAAATTTATCAATTTTTAAAGATTCTGCGTAACCGTCAATGACATCTACTCTTTTCGCTGCAACAATAATTTGCAATTTATCTTCAATTTTATCATTTGCTTTTAATTCTATTGGTTCAGTTGTAATAAAATTAGCTCTAAATTTTTTTTTATAATCAAATGTAGTTTTAAACTCTTTATCTTTTGGGGGTATTAATGATGTTATCCAGTATTTATCTCCTACGCCTAACCATCCTTTTTGGGAAGTCCGTGAAAACTTTTGGTCTTGAATATCATCATAATCTTCTTCTATAAGCTCATCATCTAACGTTGCAATGGGACCTTCATGAAGGATATAAAAATTTGATAAACCTTCTGGAATTTTATTTCTTATTATTTGACCATAAGAATAAAAATCATATTTTTTGTTAGTGGAATTAATTACTTTTTGTTTAATGGTGAATAAAAATTTATCATCTAGTGAAATTTCTTTTTCAAAAGTAATCTTTTGATTATTTGTCCATGATAATTTAATTGGTGATTGTTCAGTTAATTTATTGTTTCCGATTACAGACCAAGTTGTCTCTGAATTTGGAATATCGATATTCTTATCAGAGGTTACAAAACCAGTTTCAATTAGATAACCATCTTCAATATTTCTAGGAGCAAGAAGAACAACTTTTTCATTACTTTCAAGTTCTGTATTATAATTTTTAAAAGTTAAATCATCAATTGAAGCTCCTTTTAAAGATATTGATCCAATAATACTTTGATTTTCAAATTGGACTCTTTCACTATCTCTTAAAGCCTCCTCTCTTGAAATTTGGATGATAGGTTCTTTTTGATCTAAACTAGGAGTATCGTTATTTTGTTCTATATTTTCTTTTTTTATTAAATTTTCTTTTTTTGTGGTTTGTTCTGGAACAAAGAATAAAGAATATAGAACAATGACAGCTGAAGATAAGGCAATAGCTGCTATTACATTTTTTGTATCCATTATTTTTTAACTTTCATTTTTTTTTGAACTGGATCATATCCACCATTTCCCCATGGATGACATGATAAAATTCTTTTTAAACTTAAAAATAGACCTTTAAAAAAACCAAAAGTCTTTAGTGCTTCAATACTGTAATCGGAACAGGTAGGTAAATATCTGCAAGAGTGACCTACCAAAGGACTCACAAAAAATTTATAACATTTAATAAATTTAATCAGAATGTAAGTAAAAATATTCATTATTTAATTTTTTTAAAATCTTGAAATATGGTTTCCTTTATATTTTTAAATTCATTATTTAACATAGTTGGCTTAGCAATAACAAGATATGAATATTTAAATTTTAGATATACCTTTTTAATCGCATCATTTGTTAGATTTCTAAGACGTCTTTTAATTTTGTTTCTCTTCACTGCATTACCAATTTTTTTTTTTACCACGAAACTAATATTAAGCTTTTTTGTATCTTTATATTTAAGCTTTCCAAAAAAAATACTTACATATTCATTGGATATTTTTTTTTGTTTTAATAGAAATTTGAATTCTTCATTTTTTGAAAGAGCAATTATTTTGCTTTTCATTTAAGAAAATTTATTTTTTTTTAACAGTTGATGAAACTGTTAAATTTTTTCTACCCCTGGCTCGTCTTCTTTTAAGAAGTTTTCTTCCACCTTTTGTTTTCATTTTAGATCGGAATCCATGCTTTTTTAGTCTACGACCTTTTTTTGGTTGGTATGTTCTTTTCATATAATGTGATTTAATATTTATTAAATTTGGATCTTTATAATAATTAAATATATAAATAGCAAATAGAACATTTTATAATTAACAATTAAATTAATGGAAAAAGCTAGTAAAATTAAATTATTTATAGGTTTATTTTATTTATTTGCTGTAGGACTTTTTTTGTATTTTTTCTTTTCAAAATTTACTTTTCAAGAAATTACCTCATATGAATTTATCAAAAATAATAGAGATTATTTTTATGGGTTGAGACAATCAAATTTGTTTTTCTTAGCTATCTTGTTTATCCTGTTTACAATTCTCTGGGTTTTTGCAGCAGGCTTTGGTAGCCCAATAGCTCTATTTGCAGGATTTATATTTGGGAAATGGTTTGGACTGCTTTTTTTAATAATCGGAATGTCTTTAGGAGCAACAGCATTGTATGTATTTGCTAACTATTTCCTTAAGGAAATAATAAGAGAAAAATTTTTAAACCGATTTCAAAGTTTAGAAGAAAAATTTAAAAAATCAGAATTCTTTTATTTGTTAATTTATAGATTTGTAGGAGGAATACCATTTGCTTTATCAAATGTTTTACCTTGTATGTTTAATGTAAAAATTTCCAATTTTTTTTGGGCAACCTTGATTGCTCCTATCCCACAACTTTTTTTAGTTGTATCGATTGGTAGTGGTTTAGAAAAAATGATAGATCAAAATTTAGAAGCACCAAGTATTATAGAATTGATAACATCCTCAGACATTTATATCCCTTTACTTGCTTTCGCTATTTTAATAATGATTACAATTTTAGTTAGAAGGATATTTTATAAAAAATAAATTGGTGCCCCCATCAAGAATCGAACTTGAAATTTATCCTTACCATGGACACGTTATACCATTTAACTATAAGGGCTTTTGTATTAATTTAGTTTAATTGTTGATAATAAAGCATTTTTTTCAAATTATTGCCTTAATTTTTTTATTAATATGATTTATATCTACTTTAGGAAATTTTATGGGTATTCATTACGACTATAAATCAACTAAAAGCGCAAAGCTTATGGAAAAGCAGGCTAAAAGAGAAAAAAAGCTTGCTGAAAAAAAAGCAAAAAGATTAGCTAAAGAGGGACAAAAAAAAGATGATTTAGAGTCTAAAACTTTGGATACTTCTAAACCAATTACATTAGATTTTTTAACTAATCCAGATAA
>MDSW01013205.1_pt1 | contig 12386 bp, 10 predicted proteins | sample 811171 | NCBI WGS metagenome assembly MDSW01 (sample SAMN05326641, study PRJNA326480) | marine metagenome | isolation source: seawater | place: Atlantic Ocean: North West | collected 2012
TAGTATCAGTTACAATGCAAAAGTCGCCAAACTCCTTAGTTTTGGTCTTTAAAAAATCATGATTCCAAATTCCTCCAATATGCCAGAAATTTCCTTTCATGTCGGTAGTAGCAATATATGCTTTCTTTTTAAGTGATTTAGGTATATCTGTTTTTAATGCTAGTGCATATTTCTTATGTACAGGAATATTATTGAAATGTATGTGATGTACCTTCCCAAAGACTCCGTCTATTGAGTCAGTTGTTTTGTAATTAAACATGATGGATTCATATAAAGAGAATGGTTTCATATGTAAAATAATATCTTTCCGGACAAATAAATTTTCTTCTGAGAATTCAAAAGCTCGTTTTGATGTGTCTTCTTTTAAGATGCATCTATTTAAAAAAGGCTGATTCGTTGATTTTACTTTGAAACTTAGTTTTGATATGTTCTTATAGATATCGCTTATTTCCAATTCAATTTCGTGTTCTAGAGTGTCATTAAAACTAATAATTCCATTATTAACTAAATTACTGTAGTTATCCAATTTGTTATTTGGAAGTTTGTAGCATCTGTGAAATTTATCATTGGTTTTTATTTTCTCACAATAATCTACATGTGCATTAATATATCTGGTAGTTTGAAAGTTCAGCTCATCAACTTTAAACTGATAGTATATAATGCCATCAACATATAGTTTGATTTCATAAACTCCATTTTTGTTATAGCTCTTGTTTGCTTGATCGTATGTCATAACTCCTAAGGAAAAACTACCGTTTATTGTTGGCTTTTCTTTAATGGAGTAGGATTTTTCTTTATTAGATACAAGATAAATTTTACTTGTATTATATCCATTAATAAGAGTTGTATCAGATGGGTAGAGTTTTATTTTCTTTATTTTTGGAGCTATATCATCATCTATTTTGAATCCAAATTTCAGAGGATTTATCGGATGTTGCGTGTGGCTATCCCTAATTTCAAAGTGTAGATGAGCTCCATTACTTCCACCACTATTTCCAGAAAGACCAATTAACTCTCCTTGTTTAACTTGTAATGCATCATCTTCTGGAAAGAAATTAATCTCAAACTCTTCTTTTTTATAATGCTCATCTTTTGTTAGTTTGTTAATCTTATCGCTAAATTTCTGTAGGTGAGCATATACAGAAGTGTGACCTGTTTTAGGGTGTGTTATGTAAATCGCTTTCCCATATCCCCAAGTTGAGACTTTAATTCTAGAAACGTATCCATCAGCAATTGCTTTTACTTTCTGACCTTCAACTCCATCTGTCTTTATATCAATTCCTGCATGGAAGTGATTGCTTCTTAGCTCTCCGAATGTGCCAGAAAGTAATAGATTTATATCAAGTGGAGCAATGTATTCTTGTGCTTTAGCATTATTTATTAGTGAAAACATTGTAGCAAGAAATAAAGACGTGATGTATCGCATTGTTAACTTATTTTTTTAATTAAGCTTGTACAAATATAATGTCAAAATGTATCATTATTAGATTTAAATATTTAAGTTTGTAACAATTATTTTACAGTGAAAGATATTATAAATAGTATAGAGGAAAAGATTGGAAAGCTTGTTGATAAGTCTAATCAAACTCAACTTGAAAGATTGAATTTGCAGGAAAATAATAATGCTTTACTTGCAAAGCTAGAACAAAAAGAAAAAGAAATTATAGCATTGCAGGATAAAGTAAAACTCATGAGTATATCTAGAGCTGTTGACGTTACAAAGGAGGATGCTAAAGCAACAAAGTTAAAGATTAATGAGTATGTACGGGAAATAGATAAATGTATTGCATTATTAAATAAATAGAAGGGTGGAGAATAAGTTGTCAATAAAGTTGCATATTGCTAATAGGATTTATCCTATGAAGATTGAACGTAAATCCGAGGAGCATCTTAGAAATGCGGTTAAGAGAATTGAAGAAAGACTTAAGTTTTATGAGGAGAATTATGCTATTAAAGATAAACAAGATCTTCTTGCTATGTGCCTCATAGAATACGCTTCAAAATTAGAATCTGTTAATAAAAAAAATATTGTTGAGGACGATGGTTTAACGCAGAAGTTAAATAAGATTGAAGCAATATTAGATTGCAATATTTAAATAGTTCTTTAAAATAGTATTATCCCGTATTAATATTTTGTTAAACTCAACACTTAAGACATTGGGGTTTGACTCAATTTATTAAAAACAGGCCTCAGCCCTTTGGGTTCTCATTTGGGACAGTGGAAGTTTGCAATATTTTGGCATCCCTATCTATTTTATTCTGGAGTTTTTCAGTCATTAATACGGGATTTTTTAATAATAAAAATATGAGATAATGATAATAGATATAATAATAGGTGTTTTGGGATTAATTTGTGGAGGTGTTATTACATTTTTTTTGATTAATATTCAGAACTCTAGTAAAGCTAATTTGATTGTTGAAGACGCAAAGAAGGAGGCAGAGCAAATAAAGAAGGAGAAATTGTTGCAGGCAAAGGAAAAATTTATTGAGCTTAAGGCACAGCATGAAAAAGAAATTATTAAAAAGAATAATGATATTAACAATGCTAATCAGCGAGTAAAACAGAAGGAAAATACTCTTAACCAAAAATTAGCAGAAGTTAATAAGAAGGATGCTAAATTTAAGCAGTTACAATCTGATGTTGATTTACAGAAATCTGTTTTAGAGAAAAAACAGAATGAGTTAGATAAGTTGCACAAGAGTCAGGTTGAGCAGTTAGAACAGATTTCTAATCTCTCAGCTGATGATGCTAAGCAACAACTTATAGAATCTTTAAAGGCGAAAGCTAAGACAGATTCTTTAGAAATTATTCAAAAAACTATTGAAGAAGCAAAACTTGCTGCTAAACAGGAAGCAAAGAAGATTGTTATTCAGACAATTCAAAGGATAGCAACAGAAGAGGCTGTTGAGAATGCTGTTTCAGTTTTCAATATAGATAATGATGCGGTGAAAGGTAGGATTATTGGGAGAGAAGGTAGGAATATTAGGGCTATAGAAGCTGCAACAGGAGTAGATATTGTTGTTGATGATACTCCTGGAGCTATTATTCTTTCGTGTTTCGATTCTGTTAGAAGAGAGATTGCTCGCTTGTCATTACATAAGTTAGTTACGGATGGTAGAATTCACCCTGCACGAATTGAAGAGGTTGTACGAAAAACAAAGAATGAGATTGATGGTGAGATAGTTCAAATTGGTAAGAAGACTACTATTGATCTTGGTATTCATGGTTTAAATCCAGAATTGATCAAGATGGTGGGGAGAATGCGTTATCGTTCTTCATATGGTCAGAACCTATTACAGCATTCTCGTGAAACAGCTAATATGTGTGCGACTATGGCTGCTGAGCTTGGTTTAAATACTCAAAATGCTAAAAGGGCAGGTTTGCTTCATGATATAGGAAAAGTCTCTCCAGATGATGCTGAAACTCCACATGCAATTATTGGAATGAAACTTGCACAGAAATATGGTGAGAAAGAGGATGTATGTAATGCAATAGGTGCTCATCATGATGAAGTAGAAATGAAGAGTTTAATCGCACCATTAGTTCAAGTCTGTGATGGTGTGTCAGGTGCAAGGCCTGGGGCAAGAAGAGCAATGACGGATGAATATATTAAGCGTATTAAGGAATTAGAAGAAACTGCACTTGCATATCCGGGCGTTTTGAAATCTTATGCCATACAAGCAGGAAGAGAGTTAAGAGTAGTTGTGGAGAGTGAAAAAGTTACTGATGAAGTGGCCTCAAAGTTAGCATTTCAAATATCTGATAAGATTCAGAATGAGATGACCTATCCTGGCCAGGTGAAAGTTACAGTTATTAGAGAAACAAGAGCTATTAGTTACGCTAAATAGGAGGATATCTTTAAAGTTATCTAAAGTAGAATAATTTCAGATTCTTCTTTAATATTATCTTCCCATTGATTGCTTTCTTCCTTGTTTTCATAGGGTCCAATAAAGACTTTATAAACTTCTTCTGTGCTGTTTGATTTATTTGGAAGATAGAAATAGTCAGCCTTAAAACCTTTAATTTTTAAATTTTCTTTCATCTTCTTAGCAGATTCTTCTTCAATAAATGTAGCTATAATTACAATATTGTGCCCTTTGAGTTTTAAATCATATACTATATCTTGTTTATCTTCAGTTATGACATTTTCTTTATCCTCGCTTAATCTCTTTACATCAATATTTTCTATAGTATATATAGCGAGAAATCCTACAATTACTAATGTAATAAGATACTTAATTGGTCTAGAATACTTTCTACTTTTATCTTTTGATAATTCTCCAATTACATCAGCCGCGTCATCAGTTGGCAGATTTCTTTCCTCTTCTGATTCCTTTAGATTTGCAGAATCCTCCTTTTTCCCTTTAATGTGAGCTAATCTTTCCTGTAAGATTTTTAGCTTTTCTTCATTTGTTTTATCACTCATAAATATAGCTGTAGAATTTGGAACAAATATATTATTTTAATTAATCTTACTTAGACATAAATCAAAAAAATCTGACAAACTAATATTGGCAACTTCTAATTGTTTTGGGATTATACTGTTTTCAGATAATCCGGGTATTGTATTGATTTCAATAATATATACTTTCTTTTTTTCAATAATAAAATCAATTCTGCAGATCCCAGATAGATTCATTTCTTTATATATGTCAATCGTTTTTTGTTGAATTTCTAACGTTAGGTTATTGTCTATCCTTGCAGGCGTTATCTCTTCTGATTCTCCTTCATATTTTGCTTTGTAATCAAAAAAATCATTATTAGTTACAATCTCAGTTATAGGTAATGCGATAATTTCACTGCCATCAAAATAAACACCACAACTCACCTCTGTTCCAGCAATAAGACTTTCAATAATTACTTCTTGGTCATGTTGGAATGCTTTATTTATACTATCAGAGATATTAGTTCTTTCTGTAACTTTCGAGATTCCATAACTTGATCCGGATCCATTTGGCTTAACAAAAAAAGGCAGATTAATTCTTTTGATAATCTGAATATCTGTGTGTTTTTCTGCTGAATTAATTAGTATAGATTTGGGACACCTGAATCCAAGGGTGCGTAGTTTTTTGTTACATTCAAATTTATTAAATGTTAATTTAGATGTTTTAGCATCACAAGAGGTGTATGGTATACCTTTTCTTTCAAAATATTCTTGGATTAGTCCGTTTTCTGCTGGTGGGCCATGTAATGCAATAAATATCTTGTCAAATTTAATTTTTTCATTATTCTTGATATATGAGAAGTCAGAGGTGTCTAATGTGTGTTTTTTGATTGTATATTCACCATCTTTTAGATGAACAATCACACCTTTATACTTGTGCTTATTTAGGTTTTTTAGGACTGTATTGGCACTTAGCAAGGATATATTATATTCTTTTGAGTCACCACCAGTTAGAATAGCTATGTTTTCCATTGTCTTTTATTAAAACAAACTTAAGCTATTTTTATTATTTATTTAATCCAGCATGATTAATTCTTTTATCTTTGTGATATAACTTATATTTTCTACAATGTTGAGAATTATTAAAAATAAAGTTTTCTACAAACATTTCTTTTTTTCAGCTACGTCTCTTTTGTTTTTATTTTTACTTTGGTTAAAGTACTTAGATTTTTATACAGGTCACGATGATGTTATTAAGGTGCCTAATTTTAATGGTGTAGATATTGCAAAATTAGATTCTCTTGTAGATTCTTATGCATTGAGATATCAAATTATTGATTCTATTTTTGATCAATCAAGAGCAAAAGGAGTTGTGGTTAATCAGAATCCTTTGGCTGGTACTGATGTTAAGAAGCATAGAAGAATATATCTAACAATTAATTCCCTGCAAACTAGAAAAGTTGTTCTTCCAGATATATTTGATTTAACATTAAGGCAGGCAGTTGTTAAACTTCAAAAAAGTGGTTTGGAACCTGGAAAATTAGAATATAAATCTGATATTGCAACTAATAAGGTACTGGCTTTTAAAGTTAATGGAATGCCTATTGACATCGGTCAGGAATTATATTATGGGACTATTGTTGATTTAGTAGTGGGACAAGGGCTTAGTGATGAAAAGGTAATTGTTCCTAACCTTATTGGTCTTTCAAGGATAGAAGCGAATATTATTTTAAAGTCAACATCATTAAATATTGGATTAGAGTATTTTAATAAAGAGGTTATTGATTCAAATTCAGCAGTTATCTATAAGCAATTCCCTAAAGCTCTTGATAATAAAAAGATTAGTATTGGTTCTGTCATGGATTTGTATTTTGGTCTTCAAACCAAAAAACCTTTATAATGAAAGGATATATTTTCTTATATTTATTTCTAAGTGTTAATTTGTTGAGTGCTCAGGAGGTGATATCAGACCTTATTCATAATCAGTTAATCTCAGCAAAGCCATTTTTAGCTAGTAATAACAAACAGTCTTTGAGTTTGCCCTTTTTTGATGATTTTTCTTATAATTCTTCTATAGTAGATTCTGCATTATGGCAAGAAAGTAGTGTTTTTGTGAATACAACTTATCCTATTAATCCTCCAACTATTGGTGTTGCTACTTTTGATGGCCTGGATGGAGAAGGTTTAGCAAGGGATCTTTATTCGGTTAATCTATCAGAGCCATCTGATACACTTTTGTCCAAAGTAATAGATTTATCAGCTTCAAGTTCTGTATATTTTATGTTCTATTTTCAAGCAAAAGGAATGGGTGATGCTCCCCAATTAGATGATAAACTTATTTTAGAGTTTTTGAATGATACTTCTGGATGGGAGCAAGTCTGGTCTTCATTTGACACTATATCTACAGAGTTTATAAAAGTTATTGAAGTAATTAGTGCCTCTAAGTTCCTACATGATTCTTTTCAGTTTAGATTTAGGAATTATGCTACAATATCTGGTAATTTTGATCATTGGCATCTTGATTATATAAAACTAGATGAACTTCTAAGTGTTTCTGATACAACACTATTAAATGATGTTGCATTTGTATATAATTCTCCTTCATTGTTAGAGAGATACTATGAAATGCCTTGGAAACATTTCTTAAATAATGAGGATTCTGAGTTGAAAGATTCTATTGATCTTAAGTTGCGAAATAATCATGCGAGTACTAATGTTGATTATCAATATAATGTCTTTGAGAATAATAATCAGATATTTCATTATCCAACAGTAGGATTCAGCCGGAATGTCTCTATTTTAGATTATGATTCAATAGGTAATTTTTCATTTGAAAATCCACCAATTGATATACAAGCAGATGTATTTAGTTCTTTTCAGAACGATAGTACTTCTTTTATTATTCAAAATATTATTGGAACAGCATTATCTGATAATAAATTAAATGATACTCTATATCATGCCCAGCATTTTTATTCTCATTTCTCCTATGATGATGGAACAGCAGAGTCTGCTTATGGTATTAATATAAATGGAGCAAAGTTGGCCTATGAGTTTAAGTTAAATAGGCCAGATACATTAAGAGCTGTTCAGATGTATTTTCCTCAAATGTTAGATACTGTTAATCATATACCTTTTAAATTAACTATTTGGGATAATATATCTGGTTCAGGTAATATAATTTATCAGCAAGAGGTTTCTCCCGTGCATACAGAGAATGGTGCTTATCATACGTATTATTTAGATTCTCTCTTTCAATTAGTTGGGACATTCTATGTGGGCTGGGAACAGATGACAAATGATCTTTTAAATATAGGTTTAGATAAAAATAATGAAGCAAATGATTATATGTATTACAACGTGGGGGCTGGATGGGTTATGTCCTCATATCCAGGGAGTTGGATGATAAGACCTCTGTTGAGCATGGATGAAATTGTATCAAGCATAAAATCTACTAAATATACTTCTAACATTTATCCAAATCCAGCTTCATCAACCTTATTCATTGAAACATCTAATCCAAATAATACCATTTCAATTTATTCTATGCAAGGATTATTGGTTCATAGTGTTGTCTCGCATTCTAGTATAACTATCTTGAATATTAGTGGTTTTTTATCCGGAGTATATTTTGTAGAGATATTAAATCATGAAACTAGAGAATTTCAAAAAATTATTATAAGGTAATGACTGATAAACAAGAGTTTGAACACTATAAGTTTATTGCTGATAAAGGACAGAATCCATTAAGGGTAGATCTTTTTTTGTTAAATTTTGTAGAGTTTGCTACTAGAAATAAGATACAGCAATCAGTAAAAGCAGGTAATATAAAAGTAAATGGTAAGGTAGTGAAATCAAACTACAAGGTAAAGAGCAAAGATGTAGTTACTGTAGTGCTAGATTATCCAAAAGAAGTTAATCAGTTAATTCCTCAAAATATACCATTAGATATTACCTATGAGGATAATGATTTTCTTATTGTCAATAAACAGGCCGGTATGGTGGTACATCCCGGTTTTGGGAATTATGATGGTACTTTGGTTAATGCACTCGCTTTTCATTTTAATAATTTACCAGATATGGGTAATAAAAATCGTCCAGGATTAGTTCATCGTTTAGATAAAAATACATCAGGAATATTGGTGATTGCTAAGACAGAAATGGCCATGAACGATCTGGCTAAAAAGTTTGCTGATAGAGATTTAGATAGAAGATATATTGCCCTGGTTTGGGGGAATGTGAAAGAGGATAATGGAACAATAACAGGTCATATTGGGAGACATCTAAAAAATAGGAAAGTGATGGATGTCTTTCCTGATGGAGAATACGGGAAGCATGCTGTTTCTCATTATAGCGTTTTAGAGAGATTTGGGTATACTACATTAATAGAATGTAAGTTGGAAACAGGACGGACTCATCAGATAAGAGCACATTTTAGACATATCGGACATCCTATATTTAATGATGATGAATATGGGGGTAATGTTATATTAAAAGGTACTACTTTTACTAAGTATAGGCAATTTGTACAGAATTGTTTTAAAATTTGTGATAGGCAAGCACTTCATGCCAAATCATTAGAGTTCTTACATCCCAGTACAAATAAAGATATGTCTTTTGATTCTGAATTAGCGGAGGACATGCAAAAGTTAATTGCTAAATGGCGTAAGTATGCAATTCATCAGGCTCTTTAATATGCTTTGATTGTATTATATAGAGTATCTCTTTGGATAGGGTCTCTACCGACACTCTTAATTAGTTTTATAATCTCTTCTGTAGTCATTGTTGGATGTTGGTCCTCTACTCCTGCCATAGAATATATCTTAGTAGTGTCATCAATAGTACCATCAATATCATCTACCCCGAAAGCTAGTGAGTTTTGTGTTGTCTTTTTCCCAATCATTGGCCAGTATGCTTTTAAATGGTTGAAATTATCTAAGAATATACTAGAGAATGCATATAATTTTATGTCATTTATTACACTTCCTTCTTCAATATGTGACATTTGATTATTTCCATTTCGATATTTTAATGGTATAAAGGTATTAAATCCATTAGTTCTATCTTGTAATTTTCTTAATCTGCTTAGATGATCAATGATGTGAATAGGTTCTTCGATATGACCATAAAGAATAGTTGCATTAGATGGCATTCCTATATTATGTGCTGTTTCATGGATTTCTAGCCATGTTTTACTGTTGCATTTGTCTGCACAAATTTCATTTCTTATTTTTTCATCAAATATTTCAGCTCCCCCTCCAGGAAGAGAGTCCTGTCCAGCATTTTTCAACATTGTTAATCCTTCCTTATAGCTTACTTTTGCTTTGCGGCACATATATTCAAGTTCAACAGCAGTAAATGCCTTGACATGGATGTCAGGTCGTATAGTCTTTATTTTCTTAATTAAATTAATAAAATAATGAAGACCCATTTTAGGATGAACACCTCCGACTAAATGTACCTCTGTAATATCTTTTTCACTATAGGCTTTTAATTTATCCACCATTTCATCGATTGTAAATTCCCAAGCTTCTATCTTTTTACTTAGTTTTCTTGAGTAGGAACAGAATTTACAATCAAATACGCAGATGTTAGTTGGTTCAATATGTATATTTTTATTAAAGAATGTTTTATTGCCATTTTTCTTCTCTCTAATAGCATTAGCTAGAATACCTAAGGTAGGTAGAGTTGCCTTTGTATATAATAATAGCCCTTCTTGTTCAGATATTCTCTCCTCATTAATTATTTTTTTAATGATAGGTTGTAGATTTTTGGCGAAAGAGCCAATTGGTAAAGATATGTTTAGCATTATTTACAGAGAATAATTTTTTTAGTAGACATTCCTTTTTCTGTAGTAATATTAACATAGTAGATGCCATTGATTAGTTTGCGGAGGTCTAATATGTTATTCTTTTCCACCATCTCAGATGTTATTTCTTCCCCAATAAGATTATAGATAGTTATAGATAAGATATCGTCATTAGTATTAATGATTAGTTCTCCAGTAGTTGGATTAGGTGAGATACTGATATTTATCTTTGTGTTTATGTTTTCTAAGTAAGAAATTATTCCGCTACAGTTAGAAGAAACATTAGAATTCTTGAGGTTTAATCGTCCGGCTAACCAATCCTCTCTATTGAGTGTGTTTAGCATAACATTTGTTTGGCCTTGGGAAAACATCCATGTATTTGCTGAATAAGCCATAAAGTTTTCGTCCATATCTAATAAATCTGTGTTAAATCCATAATTTAAATCATTACAAGTATTGTTGTTGGTACTTGCATTAACTGGGCCAAAATAAATATCTTTAGTTGCTGGTGTATCATCAACATAACCACCCCAGTTAGTATTATCATTATCACAACATAGCCAATTTCCTTGGGCATCTGTTTCTTCACAAAAAGTATGCATAAGTCCTAGGTAATGACCTATTTCATGTGTTGCTGTTCTTCCATCTGAAGAGGGTGCTGCAACCCCAGTTGTTCCAAAGTATCGATAATCAACTACTAGCCCATCTTTATAATCATTCGAAGAATTGAAATCTGCTAATAATCCTGGAAGATATGCATATCCTAGAGTCATGCCATTACTTTGTGAGTTGATAAGGTCACAAACCCATATGTTTAAATACCTAGAAGGGTCCCATCCATCTTTTCCACCACATGAGTTCTTTTTCATTCCATTTGCTTCGTGACATGGATTGCTACTGTCATCATCAGCATCCCAGTTAACTTGAGAGGTTGCAGTTCTTGTGATTCCAGTAGTAGGATTTCCATTAGGGTCAGTTGTGGCTAAACAGAATTTTAAATCAGGGTTGCCCCAATAATTAGAGAAAGTTGTTCTTGGAGGGTTTGTAAATTCAGGGTTGGTTCTACTGTAATCTTCATTTAAGATTTGTAATTGACTTTCAATTTGTTCATTGGATATGTTTGTTCCAGTTCCAATTGTTGAATGAGATATTTTGTGAACAATATGAATTACAATAGGAATTGTGATTGTTGTTTTCTCAAAGTTGGTATTATTTAGATTCGGAATATTATTTCTTGCTTTTAGATAATTAACATTGTTTTTTAATTCATTGTTAACTAATTTAGTAGTATTACATTTACTGTAGTTCTCTTGGCATATTAATGCGTCTGCATTTATAAATAAGATAATCACGATAATAATTTTTTTCATGTTTGGTATTTTTCAAAGAAGTTACAAATATAGTTTATAGAATGTTAAAAAAGTGATTATCTAAGTTATTTACTAATAAAATTATTATCAGATAATGTTTTTAAAAAAGCAATTAGATCTTCCTTTTCCTGGTTACTTAATTGTAGTCCAACACCTATTTTTTTCATTAATGGATCTACCGTAGAAGAATAGTTTCCTCCAGAATTATAGTGTTCAATCACTTCTTCAAGTGTTGCAAATCTGCCGTCATGCATGTATGGCGCAGAGAATTCAATATTTCGTAAGGTTGGAGTTTTAAATTTCCCATAATCATTTATATTATCTGTAGTATTTGCTAGCCCTATATCAATAAAGGGTTCGGTATCTAATGCATTATTATGGAATTGATTATCCATAAACATTTGTGTTCCATGACAATGAAAACAGTCTCCTTTTTCTGTGTTGAATATAGCATATCCACTTAATTCAGAGGGTGTCAGTTGTTCTTCTCCTGCTATAAATCTATCAAATTTACTATTTGCAGATATGAGTGTTCTTTCAAATTGTGCAATTGCTTTTACAACATGATTTGAATCAATATAGTCAATGTTAAATGCTTCTTTAAAAAGATTAGGATATTCATTGTGTGCATTTAATGATAACTCAACATTTTCCCATGTATTATGCATCTCGATAGGATTTCTAATTGGTTCTAAAGCTTGTTCTTCTAAGGACATTGCGCTACCATCCCAGTTAAAACTATTGTTCCATCCTATATTTATTAATGCAGATGCATTTCTGGTTCCTTCAATATTATCAATACCTGTACTAAACTGATTAGGA
>MDSW01112101.1_pt1 | contig 12386 bp, 13 predicted proteins | sample 811171 | NCBI WGS metagenome assembly MDSW01 (sample SAMN05326641, study PRJNA326480) | marine metagenome | isolation source: seawater | place: Atlantic Ocean: North West | collected 2012
AATCCTGAGGGAAGTTCCCTTACTGGCAACTTCCAAAAAACAAAAATTCCAAATACAATTAAGATTAAAGACATTACCCATGAGACAACAGGTCTTCTAATGCTTAATTCAGTTATGAACATTTATTTTTTTATTATTTTTAGCTTTCAATAGGTTTAATTTTACTTCTTGGGTAGACTTTTTTTAATCCTTCAGCAACAATAACGTCTCCAATATTTAATCCAGATAAAACTTCAATATTTCCGTCTTGTCTTATTCCAATTTTTATTTCAATTTTATTTGCTATATTATCTTTTGATATTTTATAGACGAAAGCTTTTCCACCTTCCATCATTACACTTGTATCAGGTATACTTAGTGAATTTCTTTTATTATAATTTACAGATACTTCTAAAAGAGATCCTGGAATAATTTCAAAATCTTCATTATTAATTTTTATTCTAGTTAAAAGGCTTCTGGTATCTGCATTGATTCTACTTGAAACAGCATCTACTTTTCCATTATATATTTTATCTTTATACCCTGAAAAACTTGCTTCAATAGATAACCCTTTTTTTATCTGTGGAGCAAAAGTTTCTGGAATTTTTATGTCAGAATAAATAATTGAACTATCATCCAGAGTTATAATAATTGAACTATCTGATCCAAGAATATCTTCAGTTATTCCTCTATATCCCAAGATACCATCAAAGGGTGCTATAATATTTGAGCCTTTAAGTTTTACTATTAAATCTCCTTTATTAACATATTTTGCAAGTTTTAGATCAGACACTAATTCGTTTTTTTGTATTCTAAAAGTTTCAGTTTTCTTTGATATAGCAGTACCGAAACTTTCAATTTTTTCTGAAAATTCTTTTTGAACAACTTCAGTTACAATTATCCCGGGAGGTGGTCTTTTGCTAAATTTTTTTGCAAAATGAGCACCAATCATAGTTCTACCAACAATAACGCCAGCAATTACTAAAAAAAATATTATTATTATTATTGTAACTTTACTTGATCTTTTCATTTTTATATTTTTCCATATTCTGCCCAAGAACCATCATAAATAGTTGGAACATATTTAATATTTATTAAAGAATAAGCAAGAGCTAAAACTGATGCTGTAATTCCAGAACCACATGAAAAAACAACGTCCTGAGGTAATTTGGGTCCAAAAATATTATTAAACTTTATAGATATTTCATTAAGGTCTTTAAAAGTGTGATTTTCATTTATTAAATCTCCAAAAGGTAAACAAAAAGAGTTTTTAATGGATCCGCTCCTTATACCTTCTCTAGGTTCTGGATCTTTTCCTTCGAAACGTCTTTTACTTCTTGCATCAATAACTTCAAATTTTTTATTGATTATATTCTGATCAATTTGTTTTTTATTTTTAACCAACTCTTTTCTTTCTTTTGCTACGTAGTTTGAAATTTTTATTTTAGTAGAGTCGTTTGTTATAGGTTTTTTTTCTAATTTCCATTTTTTTAGTCCTCCATTGAGTACCTTAACAAGTTTTGGATCATGACCAAAATAGATAAAATTATACCAACATCTACAAGAACTAATTACATCTGAATTGTCATATATAACTATTTTGTCGTTATTAGATATACCGGTTAGTGAAATGATTTTTTCCCAGCTTGTTCTCTTTGGAAGCATATGAGGAAGGTTTGAATCTTGATCAGAATTTTTATCTAAATCAAAAAAAATAGCATTCTTAATATGTTCCAAAAGATATTCTTTATAAGGATCTCGGTTTAAATTAGGCATATGCCATGAACAATCTATTATTTTAACATTATTCTTGTTTTTAGATAACCACTCTGTTGAAACAACTGACATTAATAATTTTTTTCTAAATATTTTTGATGATATTCCTCGGCTATACAATAATTCTTTACCGGCGAAATTTTTGTGGATATTTTTCCATTATATTTTTCGTTATATTTTACTAGCATTTTTTGAGCTATTTCTTTTTGTTCGGGGTTTAAGAAGAATATTTCACTTCTATACTGAGTTCCAATATCTGGTCCTTGTCTATTTAAAGTAGTTGGATCATGAATTTCAAAAAAATAGTTTAAAATGTTTTCATAAGATATTTTACTTTTGTCATATTCAATCTTTACAACTTCAGCATGATTTGTATTTCCCGAACAAACCTCTCTATAATTTGTATTACTAGAATTTCCACCGCAGTATCCTACTTCCGTTCTCGTAACTCCATTTAATTTATCAAATTTAATTTCTGGTCCCCAGAAACACCCCAAAGCTAAAATTGCTATTTCCATTGATTATTAATTTAATTAATTTAAAGTTATTCCTATGCTTTCCAAAAATCAATTAGGCTTTTTGTACATGTTTATATCTGTATGTGCCTTTTCAGCCATGGATTTAATTGTAAAATGGTCAGAAAATTACCCTGTAGGTGAAGTTTTATTTTTTCGAGGTTTTTGTGGGATAATACCTTTAATTTTTTTAATTCCAAAAAAAAGATACTTTGATTTCTATAAAACTAATAGGCCTTTTCTACATTTTAAAAGATGTTTTGCAGGACTAATAGCTATAGTTGCAATTTTTATAGCTTTAAGAAATCTTCCGTTGGCAACAGTTGTGAGCATTACATTTGCTGCCCCAATATTTACAACAATATTATCAATTTTTTTATTAAGTGAAAAAGTGGGTTTGTATAGATGGTTAGCAGTGATTGTAGGTTTTATTGGAATATTAATAATTTCAGAGCCTGGATTTAATTCATTAAATTTTTATTATATTTATCCTATAATTTTTTGTTTAGGACTTTCATATGTTGCAATTGCAATTAAACAGCTATCGTCTTCTGAGCCAGTTTGGTTAATAAGTTTTTACTTTTCTTTATCTATTATGATTCTTAGTTTTTTCACAGTTACTCAAGGATGGATTTTACCATCTATAAAAGATTTTATTTTATTATCCCTATTAGGAATTTTGGGTGGACTAGCAAATTTATGGCTTACCCAATCATATAAATTTGCTGACGTTTCTTTAGTTACACCTTTAAAATATTTAGCATTAGTTTTTGCAATTATTTTTGGTTATGTTATTTGGGGAGAAATACCAACTTTAAAAACATTAGCAGGATCAAGTCTAGTAATTATTTCTTCATTAATTATCTTTAGAAGAGAAATTTTTTATAAAAAACAAGTTTCTACTACAAGACATGAATAAACCGCCAAAGTATTGGTACAAAGCAAAAAAAGTTCTTTGTAATAGAGATCCAATCTTAAAAAAAATTATTAGAAAATATAATTCAGGACATTTAACTACAAGAAATAAACCTTTCTTTTCACTTTGTAGAACAATTATAGGACAGCAAATTTCAACAAAAGCTGCGGATTCAATTTGGTTAAAATTTGAAAAAAAATGTAAAAGAAAAATTTTACCGCAAGTTGTAATTAAATTAAAATCAAGCAGCTTAAAGAAAGCTGGATTATCAAGACAAAAAGTAACTTATTTAAAAAATATTGCAAAAAGTTTTAAAAATAAAACTTTTAATATCACAGTGCTTAAAAAAATGAATGATGAAAAAGCTATTGAGTATATCACCCAATTAAAGGGTTTAGGCATATGGAGTGCCCAAATGTTTTTAATGTTTAATTTAAATAGACCAGATATTTTTCCAACAAAAGATATCGGATTATTAAGGGCAATATCTAAAAATTATAAGGTTTCTTATCCACCAAGTGAAAAATTTTTAAAAAAAATTTCTAAATTAAACTCTGGATACAGAACTGTTTTCACTTGGTATATGTGGAGAAGTATTGATCCAGTTGATGTTGAATATTAATCTATCCACTCGTTATACTTATTCTTATTTTCTTGAATATAAATTGGTAATTTTTTTAATTCAAACTTTTTAAGTTTACTTCCAACACCAATTTTATTTATTCTTTTATCTAATTTAAGGTCGTAAATTGCTTGTTTATTATTTATTATTTCCTCAATTTGATTGGCTGATAAAGGTTCTAGATCAAACTCTCTATGATGAAGGTAAGATTTTAATTTATATTCAATTTCTTTTGCCGTTTTTATGTTTGAAAAGTGCCAACCTCCATCTTCAATAATTTTTATATCTATATATTTTTTTTTAGAAAAAAAAGTATCTAACCTTAAAATTGAATATTTATGATCTTTAATATTTCTTAACCATTGAGGGTTAATTAAATCCTTTTTTTTACAAGCCTTTGTTCCTGTCCATTTGAAGTCTTCAAAATGTAAGTTAAATTTGTAATAAAACATATCTTGTTTAAACATTATTATTTTTTGTTTTATTTTGGCCAAATCTAAATTATTAAGATTTGGTATTTCATCTACGTCAGATATTAAAATTAAATCATTATCTTTTGCTAGATCCAAACCTTTTTGAATAAAATTTCTTTGCCCATTTTCCCTATATGCTGCATTTAAAATATATTTGCCTGAGTTTATGGCTTCATCATCAGCAGGATTTATACTTTCAATTTGATTTGGTTGTTCTTCATAAATTAAATAAATAATTTTATTTTTGAATTTTTCAAATTTTGTGTGATTAAATTTTAAATCTCTTTTATCTCCCCTATGGGTAAATTTACTTTCTACAATAACAAAATAATCAACAAAATTATCCAATATATTTAGTCTTGCTTCTAGTACGATTTCTTCATCGAAGTACATAAAGCAGTCAAATATTTTCATACAATTTTATTTAATATCTTGTTAAGTCTAATAGTACCTATTTTTTTTACTTGAGCTTTTGCTTCTTTAAATTCTTCATCAATATTTTTTTTTATTCTATTCCTAAAAATGTCTAAAATTTGTCTTTTATTTAAATTGGCTACAGCTATTATAAATGGAAAATTAAATTTTTTTTTGTAATCATTATTAAGTTTAATAAATTCTTCAAACTCTTCTTTTGTGCAACTATCTAGTTGTGATCCACTTTGCTCTTCTTTAGAGTTTTTAGTCATAATTTTTTCAATAGCTAATTGTGGATGAGAATTAAAAATTATTAAATATTGTTCATTATCGCATTTATCATAGATAGACATAAAAATATTTATCAGAATATTAAAATCTAAAAAAGGTTTTAGGCCATAGGCTTTTTCAGCAATCCAGTCATTTTTTTCAAAAACATTTCCAAAGACAGATATAAAATCGGATTTACTTAAATTATTAACTTTATCTACTTTATCCATGTATGAATTTTCTCATTTTAGTTTTATTATTTTAATTATACAATTATTGTATAATATATAGACAGTTATATGACAAAATTAACTACACATGTATTAGATGTTTACTCGGGTAAACCTGGCAAGGGGATTAAAGTTGATCTTTATTTTATAGAAAATAAAGAAAGAAAGAAGATTATTAGTACAGAATTAAATGAGGATGGTAGGACAAGAGAACCTTTGGCTGAGGGTGTAAATTTTAAAGAGGGAAAATATGAACTTGTTTTTTTTGTTGGAGACTATTTTAGCAATATAACAAAATTACCTAAAATTCGATTTTTAGATGATGTAGTTATAAAATTTGGTATATCAGATCCAAAAGAGCATTATCATGTTCCTTTACTTGTTTCACCTTGGAGTTATTCAACATATAGAGGAAGCTAAATGACTTCCAATATAGTTAAGTTTATTTATAAAAATAAAATAGTAGAGATAGAAAATCCTGATACTAATGAAACAATACTTAATTATGTTAGAACAAAATTAAAAAAAACAGGAACAAAAGAAGGATGTTCGGAAGGAGGATGTGGAGCGTGCACAATTGTAATAGGAGAATTAGAAAAAAATAATATTAAATATAAAGCTATAAATTCTTGTATAGCCTTCCTTCCAAGTTTAGAGGGTAAACAGCTTATATTAGTTGAAGATTTAATTTATAAAAGCGAACTACATCCAGTCCAAAAAGCCATGGTTAGTTATCATGGATCACAGTGTGGTTTTTGTACTCCAGGATTTGTAATGTCTTTATTTGCAATGTATAAAAACTTTTCTTTGTATAAAGATCAAATTATTAAAGATTCTATTCAAGGAAATCTTTGTCGTTGTACTGGTTACAGGCCAATTGTTAACGCAGCTAAAAGTTTAAATAATGTCAATAAAATAGATTTTTTTGCTAAAGATAAAAAAAATACCTTAAAACTTTTAAAAAAAATAAGAAAAAGAAGCATTAAGATTACTAATAGTAATAAAAAATATTTTGCCCCTAAATCTATTAGTGAATTAAATAAAATTTTAAAATCTGAACCTAATTCTAAATTAATAAGTGGTGGTACAGATGTTTCATTAATTGTTACAAAAGAAAGAAAAGATTTAAATTCTTTGGTTTATCTTAATTCGATTGATGAGCTAAATTATATAAAAGAACATAATGGATTTATTGAAGTAGGTGCTTCAACACCACTAATAAAGTTTGAGTCATTTATAGGAAAATATTTTCCAGACTTTTCTGAAATTTTGAAAAGGTATGGCTCTGTTCAGATTAGAAATGTGTGTACTATTGCTGGAAATATTGCAACTGCAAGTCCAATTGGAGATACACTGCCCTTATTATTGACATTGGACGGTCAAATTGTAGTTAAAGGTAAAAATAAAACTCAAGTATTGCCCCTTAATGGTTTCTTCAGAAATTATCGAAAAACTAAACTTAAAAAAGGGCAATTTATACATTCAATAAGAATTCCCTTTTTAAAAAAAAATATATTCAAGGCTTATAAAATATCAAAAAGAATTGATGATGATATTTCATCAGTTTGTGCTTCATTTAATATTGATATTAATAAAGATAAAATAAAAAAAATCAAAATAGCTTTTGGTGGAATGTCTAATCTTCCCAAAAGAGCTTTTAATTGTGAAAAAGTACTAGCTAATTCATATTTGTCATACAAGATAATTAATAAAGCAAAAAAATGTTTGGAAAAGGATTTTAAACCTATAACTGATGCAAGAGCTACTCAAAAGTACCGTATGGAAGTAGCAAAAAATTTATTAGAAAAATGCTTTTTAGAAGTTAAAAGAAAAAAAAATATAAGGATAAATGGTTAAAATAAATAAAAATTCTTTTATTGAACAGACAAGACCCCATGAAAGTGGAGCAAAACATGTTAGCGGATATGCTAATTATATAGATGATATCGTAGAGCCTGATGGAACATTATATGGTGCAATTGGCTATAGCAAAAGGGCTAATGCAATTATTACCAAATTAGATTTGAAAGATGTGAACAGAAGTGAAGGAGTTGTTTCAGTAGTTACTTCTAGAGACATTCCTGGAAGAAATGATGTTGGTGCAGTATATGATGGAGATCCAATTTTTACAGATAAACCAAAATATTTTGGTCAACCACTCTTTGCTGTTGCTGCAACGACAACTGAGCTTGCCAGAAAAGCTGTTTTAAAAGCTAAAATAACTTACAAAACATCAAAACCCGTTATAGATGTGAAAGAAGCATTAAAAAAGAAATTATTTGTTTTAAAAGGAAAAAAAATAAAAAGAGGAAATCCTATAAAAAAAATTAAGAAGGCAAAAAATTATATTAAAGATACCTTTGGGTTAGGAAGTCAGGAACATTTCTATCTTGAAGGTCAAATTGCTTTTGTAATTCCTCAAGAAGACAATGATTTTAAAATTTACTCAAGCACGCAACACCCAAGCGAAACTCAACAAATAATTGCAAAAATGCTTAATCAAAAAAATAATACTATAAAAGTTGATGTAAGAAGAATTGGTGGAGGATTTGGAGGAAAAGAAACTCAAAGTTTTATTTTTGCTGCAATTTGTACTTTATTATCAAAAAAAACGAACTGTCCAATTAAACTTAGAATGGATCGTGATGACGATATATTAATTACAGGTAAACGACATGATTTTTATTCTGATTATGAAGTAGGCTTTAATGATAAAGGAATAATTGAAGGACTAAAAATAAAATTACTATCTAGATGTGGAATTTCACCAGATTTATCAGGAGCTATAAATGGAAGAGCCTTGCTACATATTGATAATGCCTACTATCTTTCTGATGTTTTGGTAGAAAATTATCTTTGTAAAACAAATACTTCTTCATCTACAGCCTTTAGAGGTTTTGGAGGAAACCAAGGAATGATGATCATAGAAAATATTATAGATAATGTTGCAAAATATTTAAAAAAAGATCCCGCTGTAATAAGAAAATTAAATTTTTATCAAAAAAATAAAAAAAATATCACACACTATGGTATGAAAATCCAGGATAATGTTATTAATGAAATTTTTAATAAATTAATTAAATCCTCAAATTACAATAAAAGAAAATTATTAATAGAAAAATTTAATTCAAAAAGTTTATACTTAAAAAAAGGGATAGCAATAACTCCAGTTAAATTTGGAATCTCTTTTACAACAACCCATCTTAATCAAGCTGGGGCTTTAGTCCATATTTATTATGCAGATGGAAGTGTTCATATATCTACTGGAGCAATTGAAATGGGACAAGGTACGTATACAAAAATTGCTCAATTGATTGCTAATGAACTAGGTTTAAATTTTAATAAAATTAAAGTTTCTTCTACTCGTACTGATAAGGTTCCTAATACATCTGCCTCTGCAGCAAGCTCAACAACAGATTTAAATGGAGCAGCCGCAATTGATGCAGTAAATAAAATAAAAAAAAATTTAGGTTTATTTGTAAAAAAAAAATATAAATTAAAAAGTGATAAAGGCATCTATAAAAATGGGATGGTTAAATTTAAAGGAAAAATATTCTCATTTAACTCATTAGTAAAAGAGGCTTATTTAAATAGAATCTCTTTGTCATCTTCGGGATTTTATTCTACCCCAAAAATATTCTTCAATAATAAGACTTTTAGAGGAAGACCATTTCTTTATTTTTGTTATGGTGCTGCTGTTTCTGAAGTTTTAATTGATACTTTAACAGGAGAAAATAAAATTTTAAGAGTAGATATTCTTCATGATCATGGTAGGGCAATTAATCCAGCTATTGAAAAAGGTCAAATTGAAGGAGGATTTGTCCAAGGTGCTGGCTGGCTTACAGTAGAAGAAGTAATTTGGAAACAAAACGGAGAACTTGCTACACACTCGCCTTCTACCTATAAAATACCAGCTGTAAACGATATGCCAAAAAAATTTAACGTAAAAATTTTTAAAAATTTAAATAAAGAAAATGTTGTAAATAAATCTAAAACGACTGGAGAACCTCCATTAATGTTAGGAATGTCAGTTTTTTTTGCAATTAAAGATGCAATTTCTTCAACCACAAAACATAAAATTATTCCAAATTTGAATGCTCCAGCTACACCAGAGGCAATTTTATTAAGTATAAATGATATAAAAAAAAAATATGAAAAATAAATTTATGAAAAGGGCAATTGAGCTTTCAATTGAAAGTATTAATACCGGAGGAGGTCCATTTGGCTCAGTAGTTGTTAAAGATGGCAAAATTATTTCAGAGGGAATGAATAGGGTAACAGTTAACAACGATCCTACTGCACATGGTGAAATAGTAGCAATAAGAAATGCCTGCAAAATACTCAACACTTTTAATCTTTCTGATTGTTCTTTGTATTCAAGTTGCGAACCTTGTCCCATGTGTATGTCTGCAATATATTGGTCACGTATTGGTAAAGTCTTTTATGGAAACACTAGAGAAGATGCAAAAAAAATAGAATTTGATGACTCATTTATATATTCAGAAATTTCTAAAAAAAATGAAGATAGATCAGTTTTAATGGAACAAATATCTAGGAATGAAGCTATAGAAGCTTTTGAAATATGGAATAACAAAACTGATAAGACTAAGTATTAATTTATGGATATTTTACCTTACACACTTAAATGGTTAGAAATAGTTTTAAGATGGAGTCACGTACTATTTGCAATTTTATGGGTCGGCAATAGTTTTTTGTTTAACTACTTAGATAATAAGCTAAATAAAAATATTTCAAGTGAAGATATTGATGGAGAAGGTTATTTAATGCACTCAGGACAATATTATAAATTAACTAGATTAAAAAAATCTCCACCTATTCATTATCTTAACAACTTAGTAATTTTTAAATGGCAGAGTTATTTAACATTTATAACTGGAGTCCTTTTGCTAATTATAATTTATTACTATAATTCTGGAGTATTAATGGTTGATAAGAGAATTTTAAAAATATCGCCAATTTATGCAATTTTTATATCGATATCTTCTCTCGTAGTTTTCTGGTTTATTTATGATTACTTGTGTAAGTCTAAATTAATTAATAATAATACTTTATTTTTATTAATTATTTTTATTTTATTAATTATTGTATCTTTTGTTTTTACAAAAATATTTGGACCAAAATTTGCATTTCTTAGTGTTGGTTTAATAATTGGGACAAATATGTTTGGCAATGTATTTACTGTAATAATACCTAATCAAATGAATATAATTAACAGTAGTAAAAAAAATGAAAAGTTTGACACCAGCTTGTCTTTATCAGCAAAACAAAGGTCGATTCATAATAATTATTCAACTTTCTTAGTTCTATTTATTATGCTTTCTGGTCATTATAGTTTTATAGTTTATCATAAGTATAATTGGTTAATTTTGTGCTCTGTAGCACTGATTTCAGTTGCAGCAAGACATTATTTTAATTTAAGAGGAAGAAACATTCATAGGTTGTATATTTTAATAATTTCAATTTTATCTTTATTTGTTCTTGCTGTTTTACTTTTAATTTTTAAAAGTTAATATTATAAAAATATATGTCTGAAAAATTAATTATAAGTTGGGATGAATATAACAAAACAGTAGAAAAGTTAGCAATTCAAATAGATAATAGCGGATATAAGCCGACAATATTAGTAGGTATTATGCGTGGCGCTGCACCAATGATAGATGTATTAAGTAGAGTGTTTAAATTAAAATGTGCATATTTAGCCGTTGAATCATATAGTGGTGAAGGGATTGAAGACGAACAAGGCGACATCGTATTTTCAAGGGAAATGAGTTCCATAGCTCCAAATATGGGAGGAAGAATTCTTCTATGTGATGATTTATCAGATACAGGTATAACTTTTAATAAAAGTATTGATTGGTTACAAAAGTATAAACCAATAAAAGATAAAATTCAGGATATTAAAACTGCTACACTTTGGAAGAAAAAAAAATCAACATTTGATCCAGATTATTGTGCGGTTAAATTAAACTCAAATCCCTGGATAGTTCAGCCTTTTGAAGTTTATGAAGAAATAAGAATTGAAGACATAAAAAAAAAGCACCATCAGAAATAAAAAAGGCGACCTAAAAAGATCGCCTTTTAAAAGTTAATTAAAAAAATATTCGTTAAGCTACTGCAAAACTAACTACACTTAGTAGTGCAATTACCCATATTGCTGGGCTTATATCAATTTTACCAGTAAGTATTTTTATTGCTGCATACGAAATAAACGCCAAGGCTATTCCATGAGAAATAGAATAAGTAAATGGCATTGCAATCATGGCAAGCACTGCTGGCCCAGATTCTGCAATATCATCCCATTCTATATCAACAATATTTCTTACAAATAGCGTTGCTATGTATATTAAAGCAGCACCATCAATTTCTTTTGGTAAACTGGTTGCTAGTGGGCTGAAAAATAAGCAAAGTAAAAATAAAAGACCTATTACTAATGATGTCATTCCAGTTTTTCCACCAGCTTTAACACCGGCGGCAGACTCTACATAAGTAGTTACTGTAGAAGTCCCCATCATTGCTCCTGCAACAGTAGATACACTGTCTGAAAGCATCGCTTTATCGATATCTTCAATCTTTCCATCTTTTCCAATTTTTCCTGACACATTGGCAACACTAGTTAATGTTCCAGCAGTATCAAAAAAGTCGATAAAAAATAATGTAAATATTACAGTTACCATCGATGCAGATAGTGCAGCACCTAAATCAAACTTAAACAAGTAAGTCATTGGAGGAGGTGATGAGACCACCCCATTAAACTTAGCTAATCCAGTAATCCAAGCAATTGCACTAAAAACGATTATACCAATTATGATGTTTCCTTTAATTCCTTTTTTTTCCATTACGATCATGGAAATAAAAGCTCCAGCACCTAGTAATAAAAGTGGATTAGAAACATCTCCTAGCTGAACTAAAGTTACAGGATTGTCTGCAGTTAATCCCATAATTTCAAATCCAATTATTGCTAAAAATAATCCAATACCAGCTCCTATACCAAGCTTTAAGCTTTTAGGAATTGAGTTAATTAACCAAGCTCTGATTGGTGTAAGTGATATTATTAAGAACACAACACCAGCAACTAATACAGCACCCAATGCCTCTTCAGGTGTATATTTCATTCCTAAACAAACACCATAGGCAATAAATGCATTTATTCCCATTCCCGGTGCAAGTCCA
>MDSW01167437.1_pt1 | contig 12386 bp, 13 predicted proteins | sample 811171 | NCBI WGS metagenome assembly MDSW01 (sample SAMN05326641, study PRJNA326480) | marine metagenome | isolation source: seawater | place: Atlantic Ocean: North West | collected 2012
GCAGGGGCCGAGCCAGCACCACCAGCAGCCCCAGGATCAGCAATGAGCTCTGATTGACGATGCCGACCCAGGCGGCGGTGTTCAGCTCACTACCCATCCAGGTGCCCGCCAGCACCGCCAGCGGAAACAGCAGCAGGACTTTGCGGGCCAGTGCGGAATGCTGCAGGCCCGCCAGCAAACCCACCGCCAGCCAGGGCACCAGATGACCCAGGGTGGTGACCGGGTGCAGCATGCCGGCGTAAAACTCCCCAAAGCGGGTGGACACCAGATGGGCGGAAGCCGGAACCGGAATCAGCAGGGCAAGCCACAGTAGACGGCGCATGGGGACTCCGGGTTACAGCCAGCCGAAACTGGCAACGGAAAAATACACCCCCAGGGCGGTGATGCAACCTCCCAGCCCTTTCACCGCCCGCACTCCGGCCGGCCACAGGGTCAGCACACCCAGCACGATGCCCGCCAGGTGCAACAGACCGGTGCTTACCACAAAGCCCACCCCATAGGCCAATGGGTTGGCGGCATCCGGTAGTTCAGTACCGTGGGCGTGGCCATGGAAAATGGCGAAGAAACCCACGATGACTGCTGCCACCACCAGGGGTGGGCGGACACTGAACAACACCATCAGACCCAGAATCAGCGCCGACAGGGCAATACCCACCTCAATCCCCGGCACCGGCACCCCGAACAACCCCAGCACCGCGCCCATGGCCATCAACAACGGAAACGTGATGGGCAGCAACCAGATGGCCGGCTTCTGCAACTGAGCGCCCCAGAGCCCCACCGCCACCATGGCCACCAGGTGATCCAGCCCCAACAACGGATGCAGAAAGCCGCTGATCAGGCCGCCGGCAACGCCGGTTTCCGCATGGGCCTGGGCCTGGCCGGCACACAGGGTCAAAAGCAGAAAAGTAAGGAGTGTGGCGGGCTGTAAGGCGGTTGGCTTGTTCATTGTTAGATCCTCGGGAAGTTTCAAATGGTCATTAACAGGTCCAGGCGGGACAGGAACCAGAAGCTGCCGACGGTACCCACCGCGTAAATGGCCGCCGTCTCGCTCCAACGGGGGAATTGCGCCTGCAAAGCCCGATGGCTCCACAACAGCGCCAACACCGCCAGCACAAAGCCAATCTGACCCAGCTCCACGCCCACGTTAAAGAACAGCAGCGCCGCCGGCAGGTTTTCCGGTGGCAGGCCGATATCGGTAAGGGCTCCGGCGAAGCCAAACCCGTGCAGCAGGCCAAAACCAAAGGCGATAACCCAGGGCATGCGGGCACTGAGGCTGGGTTCTCCGCGCCGGGCTTTCAACACCTCCACCGCCACGATGGCAATGCTGAGGGCGATGGCAGCGTTCACCGGCTGTTCCGGCACGCCAACCCAGCCCAGGGTTACCGCCGCCAGAGTGATGCTGTGGGCCACGGTAAAGGCGGTAATGGTTTTGATCAGCATCCAGGTGTTGCCCACCAGCCACATCAGACCCAGCACAAACAACAGATGATCCACCCCCAGCATAATGTGCTCAAATCCCAGGGGCACATACGAGGCCATGATCTGCTGCCAGGGTAGTACGCCGCTGGGGGTGATACTGACTGCGGGATTGGCTCCGGTCAGGGTATAGGTGAGGGACTTGGCATTGAGGCGATGAATCTGCACCACGGCGGCGGAGTAGCGCTCCCCCAGTTGTTGCAGTGACAGCCGCCCCTGCAACCCGGTTTCGCCACACTGCAGGCGAGGGTGGTCGTATTGACAATGGTCGGGGAATACCGGCGTCGGTGGGGGCAGATTGAGGGCCGAGGAAAAAGTCCATTCCACGTTATACAAGCCCTGCTGGCGTTCACTCAGGGTCAGCAGGGCAATGGGGGTGTCGTGGGCCCACAGGCTGCCAGCCGCCTGCAACAGCAACACGGCGGTCAGAACTTTTAACAGAGTCCGGGTGCCCAGCTGCATCTCAGTTCACCATCACGTCCGCCGGGCGGAACCGGTCGCTGATCTGATGGATGCGGCTGGCGTCACTGTCTTCCGGTAACCGCTCACTCATTTCCCGGCTCAGATCCAGCCGGATCCGATAACGGTCCGCCATGGCTTTGGTCTGATCCGCCAGCTGCATCTCGTTACTGAACTGTTTCCAGTGCCGGATCACCTGGCTCTTTACCTGTTCCAGTTGCGCCGGTTGTGCCGGATATCGGGCCACCACCCGCACCAGGTGGCGCTCCCGGTCGTGCTCAACCACCTGCCAGTCATTGCCTGGGTCATCCAGCAAAGGGGCGATAGCGGCATCACCGAACAGGGCTTCAAGGTTGGATCGGGGCCGGCTTTCATAGTTGTGTACGGGATTATCCAGCGCGTTCAATGTCAGTGTGCCGGTATTGAGCTCCCTGGCCAGTTGCCCCGCCTGTTGTGCCAGTGCCGGGTCAGTGAGCGGTACCACTTCCAGATCATAGCGGGCGGGGGTGTCGTAGCGCTGCCGGTTGAACTCGAAAAATTCCTCCAGTTCCCCAGGGCTTGGTGCATCCACCACTACCCGGTTGAACAATACATTACGCATCTTCAGGATCAGCCGGTTGCGGATCATCTCATCCCCCTGATCCATCCGCAGCTGTTGTGCCTCCCGGTACAAAATTTCGTTTTGCGACCACTTGATAATGAGATTTTGAACCTCCTGGGGGGACGGTTCCCGGCCCTGTCCCTCTTTAAAGATCGCGATCAGCTCTGCCACCCGCTCATCGTCGATGACAATACGCCGGGGATCGTCGCGGTTGGCCAGCACATACGCGTCCACCGCGAATAACATGGCCCCCAGGATTAAAAACTGGATCAGGGGTTCGCGAAAGAGGTTCAGGCGCTGAGTTACGGGCATGCTGTGGTCACTGGTCGTAATGGCTGGATAAGAACTGTCGACCCCCGACAAACCGCAATGCCTGCTCTAGAGCCGCGCTTGGCCTGCGTTGGGGGAAGGGCTATTAATAAAACGGATTTGCTACAAAAACATGACGAGTCGGATCAAAAAGGCCGGCTGCCGACCACCAGCTTGCTGGATACCAGAAAGTTGAGGTCGAAGAGGGCTGACATAAAAAATGTCATGAAATTTAAAGAAACCATAACCTAAGTGACATTTGTCCCCGGTAAAACTTCTCCCTGACGATTATGGGCTGCTGCCCTGCCACGGACCGGCGTGATCGTTCATCATCCATTAACAAACTGCCTAGCTAATTGAACTTTGACACCTCGGGGGTGCATCAATGAACAAGAATGTTATGTCTGCCGCCCTGGCGGCTGCCGTGGCCAGTGCGGCCGGTGGCGCCAGTGCCGGCCAGTATCTGGCCGGTGACTTCCATAACCACACCACCTGTTCCGACGGTTCCACGTCGGTGAAAACCCTGACCCGCAAATCCCTGGAATACCTGGATTGGTTTATTCACGTGGGCCACAGTGGCCGGGGTTCACGGGACTGTCGCGTCAGTGACTTCCTGTACCTGAACCGTGACAGCGAATACAACCGGGGTCTGTGGGTGAACTCCCTGCCCGCCGGCGCCGCGGATATCAAGGGCGACGTCAGCTACGAAACCATGCGTAATGGTTCACAGGTGCAGGCCATGTGGCGCTGGCAGAGTCTGCAGGAATACAACCTGGGGGGCATCGTTGATGAGCGCGAACTGCCCGGCAACGAAGAAAAAACCGCATTCCTGGGTCTGGAATGGGTGGTGCCCGGTCACGAGCACTCCAGTAACTCCATCAGCACCGGTCAGTACGGTGAAACCCCCAACTCCGACGCTCTGGCGCAGTTTGAATACTGTTTTGCCCGCAACTCCGATGACACCAGTCAGGGTGGCGGTCAGGGCTGGACCTGCGAACTGAGCCCCGCCGGCAATGACACCATCAAATCCCTGTTCGCCGGCCGTCCGGAGGAAGGCATCGCTGATTACAACGCCACGCTCAGCGGCGGCATTAATATCAATGACGGTGGCGAGCACGTGAAATCCACCGCCGCGGTACTGTGGATGCAGGAAAACTTCCCCGGCGAGAGCTTTGCGGTACAGGCCCACGTAGAGCGGCAGGGTGCCTTTATCGAAGACGATGACGAAGGCTACAACGTGGAGCATATGCGGGACTGGAACACGGTGGCGCCGGATATCGCCTTTGGTTTCGAGAGCCAGCCCGGCCACCAGGGTCAGTACAGCCGTGGCAGCTATAACGCTGGCCGTCCCTCCGCGGGTCTGTTCACGTTTGGCGGCACCGGTTGTTATGGTGCGGCGGAAGCCGCTAAACCCGGACTGGATTTTGACGGCACACCGTTGACCCAGGCGGACTTTGCCCCCGGTGCTGAGTACGAAATCATCCCCGACAATATGGATCCCGCCAAAGTGACTCTGTGTCGCCCCGGCGTGCGCACCATGTGGGATGCCATGCTCAGCGAAGGCCGTCGCTTCTGGTTCTTCGCCAGCTCCGACTGGCACAGCCGCGGCAGCTTCGGTCCCCTGGATTACGAAACCACCAATGACTTCTGGCCCGGTGAGTACCAGGAGAATTATGTGTGGATCGAGGACGAGTATGTGGATGACCGGGCCCAGGCCATCGTGGACGGTCTGCGCAGCGGTAATTCCTACACCGTGCAGGGTCAGCTGATCAGTGGTGACCTGGAGTTCAAGGCCTGTACCCGCAACCAGTGCGCCACCATGGGTGAAACCCTGAAAGTACGTAAGGGGCAGATGGTATTTGTGGCTCTGGAAGTGACCGATCCTTCCGGCAAAAACAACAGCAAGTACGCCTTTGACAACCCCTCGCTGTTGCAGATCGGCAAGCACGTGCCCATCAACGAACCGGAACTGGCCCAGGTGGACCTGATCATGGGTGAGGTGACAGAGATCATTGCGCCCACGGATCCCGAGTACTACAACCCGCTGGCACCTGCCACCACCCGTATTGTCAAGAGCTGGGATGACTTTGGTCACCCGGGCCGGGATCGCGGTCGCACCTGGATTCCGGAAAAGCTGAAGAAGGACAAGCGTGAGCGCATGTTCTATGCCTTCCGCGCCACCCAGGATGCTTATGTGCGGGCCCGGGGTTCCAACATCCCCGCCGGTACTCCCAACGAGCGAGACCTGTACGGCAACCCGCTGTCCGATCATCTGAGCGATAATATCGCCTGTGATGATGCAGCCTGTCCTCCGCACGTGGGTGGTGTGCTGACCGCCGACGTGGAAGCCTGGGCGGACATCTGGTTCCACACCAACCCGATCTTTATCGAGGTCAAATAACCACAGCAAGACGGCAACACTTGGGGCCCCTCGGGGCCCTTTTTTTTGGGGTTTCAGTCGCTCTCGCCCCAAAGATATTCATCAATCTCCCGCATCACGAATGGGTTGTCCTTGACATTGCGGGCGATTTGTTCGGCTTCCTGTTGATCATAGCCGTGAAGATTGAAACTGGTGCTGCCGGCGGGGTGACCCTGGTAAAACAACTGGATCTCCATTTTCCAGTCCCGCGCCTGTTGTTCGTCCGGCAGCAACCGGATATGAGCTTTCAGATTGCGTTCCAGTTGGGAAATAAGGTTCAGTGTGTCCATAGACAGTGATTAGTCCCAGTCCTCGTCGGCCATGGCATCGAACCGGTCTGCACTCTGCCCGGTTTTTTTCTTCATTATATTGGCCAGCCAGAATGCCGGCGTACCGGATAATTCCTGCTGAATGGTTTCGATCAGTTCGTCCACGTCCGGGCCCCCGGTAACTTTCATCGGGGTGATACCCAGGGCAATCAACTGGCGGCTGGCGGAGCCGCCTACGGAACCGCAGTAAACCACATCAGCCCCCACCAGCCACGCCAGCTTGGGTTTCAGTTTGTCTTCGTTGCCATCTTTCTTGGCATGACCGAAGTGTTTGCTGGCGATTATTTCGGCTTCGTCGGCGGAGACGCGGTAGACAAAAAACGCTTCCGCGGAACCAAAGTGCTGATCCACCAGTTCACCATCGGAAGAGGCAAAGGCCACCACCAGGTCATTGGTATCGGTCACCGCCTCGGCGATGCTGGCGCAATCGGCGGGTAGAGCCTGTTGTTGCATGGACATGATAGTTTCCTGTTCAGGGGTGTTGTCTAAGCCCGGTTGCGGTACCGCGCTGCAAGGGGCGCACCAGCCCGGGGGCACGGGGTCATGCCGGAAAGGATGAATAAAAAAGCAATTATTTCAGCTGGTTGGATAGCCCGCCGTGGCTTTGAAGTGGTCCCTGCCGGGTTCCGGTTTTGGCCGGTAACGGACATTGTAAGGTTTCAGACAACGACCAGCGGTGCGTGGGAACCGGCAAGTCATTTGTATTACCATGGGGCTGTAGTCAACCAGCAGCAGAGGCAGAATGATGAACATAGAACAAGCCACTCTGGCGGAATGCTTTTCAGCGGTGGTACGGCAGCGCCGTTCGGTGCGTGGCTTTCGTCAGCAGGCGGTGGACCAGGGGTTACTGGAGCAGGTATTCACCCTGGCGGGGCGCGCTCCCTCCAATTGCAATACCCAGCCCTGGCGCACGCACGTGGTCAGCGGTGAGAAACTGGAACGGCTGCGGGAGATTCTGCCCCTGAATACCACACGCGGTCTGATGACACTGGACTATCCCTACGAACCCAAGTACCAGGGGGTGTACCAGGAGCGGCAGTTTGACGCCGCCAATCGCATGTACCAGGCGGTGGGGCTGGAGCGCAAGGACAAACAGGAGCGGCAGGCGGTGTTTATGCGTAACTACCGGTTTTTCGGTGCCCCCCACGTGGCGTTTCTGTTTTTACCGGCGCAGTTCGGGCTGCGGGAGGCCGCGGATCTGGGTATGTACGCCCAGACCCTGATGCTGGCGCTCACCGCCCATGGCCTGGCCAGTTGCCCGCAGACTTCCCTGGGTTTCCATGCGGATGCGGTGCGAGAAGTCCTGGAGCTGGATGCCGACTGGAAGCTGGTGTTCGGTATATCGTTTGGCTATGAAGACAGCAGTGACCCGATTAACGCCGCACGAATGGGGCGCGCGGCCCTGGAGGACACCACTGTATTCCATTCCTGAACAGCATCGATTTTCCCGCAGAATTTGGGTAGGGTAGTAAATAACCAAATTGTGGGAGAGTGTATGACTTTTTGGCTGCGCCACTGTCGATGGCTGGTTTTGTTGATGGGTTCAGGGCTGTTGGCGGCCTGTTCGTCACCGGATAACCCAAAACAGGAAGCCGGCCGGTCGTTACAGGAAATTCGTGACGCCGGCAAACTGGTGGTTCTCACCCGCAACGCCCCCACCACTTATTATATTGGTCGGGATGGCGAACCCACCGGGCCTGAGTTGGAAATGGTGAACGCTTTTGCCGATCATCTGGGGTTGGAAGTGGAATTTTTGGTGAAGGATTCCATTCAGGAAATTATCAGTGGTATTGAGCAGGCGGAGGGGGATCTGGCGGCGGCGGGCCTGACCATGACCCCGGTGCGACAGGAAGCCTTTCATTTTGGGCCCTCCTACCAGGATGTTACACAGCAGGTGGTGTGTCGCCGGGATAATGTGCAACCGGAGTCGGTGACGGAGCTGGTGGGGCTGGAGATCAAAGTTATCGCGGCCTCCAGCTACGCGGCGCAGTTGGCACGTCTCCGGCAGGAGCATCCGGAGTTAAGCTGGGAGGAGACCGACAGTCTGTCCACCGAGCAGCTGCTGTATTCGGTCTGGCAGCGGGAACTGGACTGCACAGTGGCGGACTCCAACATCGTGGACATCAACCGTCGCTACTTCCCGGAGTTGATTGCCCCCATGAATCTGAGCCGGGCTGAACCCCTGGCCTGGATGATGTCTTCGCAGCAGGATGAATTGCAGAGCGCGGTCAGTGACTGGTTTGACGAGTATCAGGGTTCGGGTCGGCTTTCCGCGTTGCAGGACAAGTATTATGGCTTCTTCACCGAGTTCGACTATGTGGACATCCGTAAGCTGATCCGCCGCATTGATCAACGCCTGCCAAATTATAATGACTATTTCAAAACCGCTGGTGCCAAGTACCAGTTGTCGCCTCTTTTGTTGGCGGCCCAGGCCTATCAGGAGTCGCACTGGCGCGCGGATGCGGTCAGTCCCACCGGGGTGCGGGGGATCATGATGCTCACCCAGAACACCGCCCGGGCCATGGGGGTGAGCAATCGGCTCGACCCACGCCAAAGCATTTTCGGGGGTGCCAAGTACCTGGCGCAACTGAAGCGGGACCGCTTTGACGAAGCGGTGACGGAGCCGGATCTGACCTGGTTGGCGCTGGCGTCCTACAATATCGGGCGCGCCCACATGCATGATGCTCAGGTGTTGGCGCGGCGCCAGGGGCTGGATCCCCATCGCTGGCGGGATATCAAACAGGTGCTGCCCCTGCTATCGGATAAGCGCTATTATAAAGATCTCAAATACGGCTATGCCCGGGGCATGGAGCCGGTACGTTATGTGCAGCGAATTCGGGAGTACCTGCACGTGATCCAGAACGAGCTGGCGCAGGCGCAGTAGGTCATGCTGACCCTGTAACGGTTCTCTGGATCTGTCAGGCAGGGGGGATGGCGGTGGTGGTTAAAGACGAGATCCTGTTGCGGGACTTTGAGATCCGGCGTAATGACATCCTGCAGCGCATCCAGCGGATCGAAGCCGACATGCGCAACGGTATGCTGGTGACCGGCGGTCTCTGGGCCTGGATCATCACTCATATTCAACAGGATCTGGTGCGCTTTTACGTGATCTGGATTCCGCTGGCTTTCGTGATCTTTTCTTACATCAAGTACTTTGCCCAGGACGGTGCTATTCGCATTTCAGCGGCTTATCTGGTGCAACTGGAGCGGAATTTCGGGCTGGATCAGGGCGGCTCTCCGTTGGCCTGGGAACACTTCCTACGGGCCCGGGAGCAGGATCACCGGTTGATGCGGGGCTTGCTGCAGCATCACAACAATCTGTTCTGGCTGGCGCTGATTCTGATCAATGGCGCCGGCGCCCTGTACTTTTCACCGGCCTTTATCGGGATGTCATGAAAAATGACGAATATCAGTTAATATAGTGCACTCCAACAGTGAGCGGATCAGTTCAGGAGCCACAGTATGCAGGGTTTTTTTGAGTTTCTTGTCATTATGTGTTGCGCGGTATTTGCCGGGGCAGCCATTTACATCAACCTGGTGGAGCATCCCGCGCGCATGACCTGTGATATCAGGGCGGCCTGGCAACAATGGCAAGCCAGTTATCAGCGTGCGGTTTCCATGCAGGCGCCACTGGCTCTGGCCGGCCTGGTGTTCGCGGTGCTGGCCTGGTTGTTTGGCGCCAGTGGTTGGGTACTGATCGGCGGCCTGCTGCTGGGGGCGGTGGTGCCCTTCACCTTGAAAGTCATCATGCCGGTGAACGATGAACTCAAGTCCCTTACCGGGGAGCAGGCGGAGGCGCAGGCCGAGCCATTGCTGCGGCGCTGGAACGAGCTGCATCAGGTGCGCAGCGGGCTCAGCCTGCTGGCGCTAATCATACTGGTGGCACAGGCCTGAAGCCGGCGGGCTTTGGGCAGCTGCAGTAAAGCGGGATTCTCAAACCCCGCGGCCGGGAGTATACTGCCCTGAACCTATACAATCAGAGGCAGGAACACCGCAGATGAAGCAGGCTTTTCTAGGGTCCCTGGTGGTGTTGCTGACCGCTGTGACGTGCCTGACCCGGGCCGGCACTGATGAGCCGCTGCAGGCTGCGCTTCGCTTTATTCAGGAAATTACCCACGAGAAATCCATCGGTGATTATTCCGGCTTCTGGTACAAGGCGGTTCGCGAGCATGTCCTGGCCTCGCCGGAGCAGTTAAAGCGGGAGTACGCCGCCAGTGCCAGGGTCCATTCACTGCTGATCCGTCACGGTGGCCTGGAGCAGCCCCCCCACAAGCTGGTAACGCCCGCTGGCGATATTACTTATACTTTTCCCCTCACCAGGCCCATCATCGTGTTGCAGCCTGATGAAGTGGCGCTCCTGTTTCCGGGGCGGACCTACCGGGAGTACCAAATCACGCTGGTGGCGGAACAGGGACAGTGGAAAGTGGCCGGTGAAACCTTCGTCGGCGAGGAAAACAGCCCTGGAGTGCCTGCTTCGTGAACCACGGGCTGAGCCACGGCTCAGGGGTGTGCGGTTTGCGCGTCACTGCCGCCATCGGGCTGGTACATCACGCACTGATTCCGGCCCAGTCCCTTGGCGGTGTACAGGGCTTTGTCCGCGGCATTCACCAGGGTGTCGGGGTGTGTGTCCGGCCCCGGAATCCGGCTGACGATTCCCAGGCTGGCGGTAACCGGAATCGACTGCTCCTGGTGCGCGAGGGTAAGACTTTCTATGGCCTGGCGTAGCTTTTCCGCCACCCTGGCAGCGGCCTCGGTATCAGCGCCCGGCAACAACACCACAAACTCCCCCCCCGTAACGGGCTACCAGATCCGTACTTCGTGTCACCACTTTGGTCAGGGTATCACTCACCTGACGCAGACACTCGTCCCCCAGGGTGTGGCCATAGCGATCGTTGAATTGCTTAAAATGATCAATATCCAACATGATCAATCCCAGGGGCTGTCGGGTGCGGCTGGCGCGGGCGATCTCCTCCTGTAACACCTGGTCGAAATGGCGGCGGTTGTAAGCCTGGGTCAAGGCATCGGTCACTGACATACGGGCCATTTCATCGTTCACCGCCCGCAGTTTGCTCATCACCTGCTCCAGGGTTTCGGTGCGCTCCAGTACCCGCATCTCCAGTTCCTGTTTGGCCTCCTGCTCCATCCGCAATACCTGCTGCTGGGCCTCAATGGTATTTTCCCGTTCCCGGTTGATTTCCATTTGTAACAGCAGATTTTTACTTTGCTCTGCCGCGTGCTGGCGCCGCTCCCGGTTAATTCGTTCCGCCAGGGCCACGGATAGCAGCAGCATTTCGCTGACGAACCCCACCATCTGACCGTATTCCGCAGTTTCGCTGTAGGGCAGGTGGCCGGCAACCATCATCAGGGTCGCCATGGTGAAGAACAGCAAAGCGGCCCATCCCATGGCGTAGTAGCGGGCCGACACATTGCCCCAGTACAGCAGTATGACGGTGCCACCCACGGCCAGAACACAGGTACCCAGCGCATTGTACACACCGCTGGGGGCCGCCCACTCAAAAAGGAGTAGCAGCACCAGGCTGACAAACCAATAGGCGATGACCGCATTGCAGCTCCACAGCATCCAGCGGGGGTAAGCCTTCAGATTCAGGAATTCCCGGAAGAACAGGGCGCCACTCATAAAGCTTAAGTTGACGCCCAGCAGCATGCCATTTTGCTGCAGCCATTGGGACTGACTCCATAGATAGTGGTGCCCGAGGCCGGTCATGCAGAGCTGATAAATGATGATGGAGAACGCGTAAAACGAATAATAAAGATAGGTTCTGTCCCGGGTGAAAACAAACAGTGAAAAATTGTACAGAGTGAGCGCGGCCAACGCGCCAAACGCCAGGAAGTACCAGTTGTAGCGCAGGGTCTGGTTTGCCTGAAACGCTTCAGGTTGCCAGACGAAGATCGGCGCATAAAACTGTATATCGGACCGTACCCGCAGGAAGAACCTCTTGCTGGCGCCGGCTGCCAGTTCAATCCGATACAGGTGGCTGGATCCCTCGGGGCCGGTGGGAACCGGGGTTAAGTGGCTGGTGTGAGCATCGGAGGGCTTTTCAAACAACCCGATCTCGCGAAAGTTGACCCAGCGAATTTCCAGCAGGCGCTGAAGCTGGTGGGGGGGTGTCATTGCGCAATTCGAAGTGCAGCCACACCGGTTCGCCGATTTGGCCGATGGTGACGGCTTTACGCTCGATCGGCTGCCATTGGCTGGCGGGCTGGTTGATGACCTCTAATAGCGTCTCATATTGCCGTTCAACGTGATAAACAATATGCTCAGCATCCACCATAATCCGCCCGCTGGAATCCAGAGCCAGCACCGGCACGCCAGCGGGTTGAGCCACAAGCGGAACCGTGCTCAGCAGCAGCGGGAGCAAGACCAGCAGGCGGCGAATGAGTGGAAAGGGATTCGAAAGCACAGTGACCGTTGTCGTGTTGGTTACAGTTTGTTCAAAGTATAGAATCTGCCGTTCTCTCCGATATATTGCTAAAGTTTTTTATTGTTACCAGGTTGTAGCCGTTACCGGAATCGGCGCAAACACTGGTATTTGCCGGCAGATTTTTGGCATTTCGACAAGGCGGTTACAAAAGCCATTTCGAAACCGTCAGATTGATGGCAAGGGGATTGGCCTTTCGGGTTGAGCGCCTGGCTGATACCCAACTAAATCCAATGAGATCACCACACAGGAATGAGCAACATGATGAATCTATTAACCCGGCTTAGTAATATCTCTGATATAATGCGCGGATGACTAAAAAAATAGATACCCGCAAATTACCTTTTGAAGCC
>MDSW01089841.1_pt1 | contig 12385 bp, 13 predicted proteins | sample 811171 | NCBI WGS metagenome assembly MDSW01 (sample SAMN05326641, study PRJNA326480) | marine metagenome | isolation source: seawater | place: Atlantic Ocean: North West | collected 2012
AAAAAGAAAAAAAAATAATTTAAATAAAAGAATATATATATATATATTATAATGTATAAAACAATTTATCTTTTATATTTTTTATTGAATTTTTTTTTAAGTGTTTCTAGTTATTCTATTTCTTTTCCTACATTTACAAAAAATAAAGCTATTATTTCTAATATAGATGTTAAAACTGCTTCTTCATATGAAATTAGCGAATTTAAAAAAATTATGAAAAAAATTCCTGTTATTATTTTTAAAAATCAAAAAATAACACCAGAACAATATTATAACTTTGTTAAAAAATTTGATAATAATCATAATAAAGATATATCACTATATAGTCATACTGAAAATACAATACCATCAGTACCACAGGTTGAATTAATACAACATAAAAATAAAAATAATAGATTTATTAACATGGATGATGAATTTAATTATTTATGGCATCAAGATGTTACTGGATCTAATAAATATATTACACCTATTATTAGTAGTATGTATATGTTATCATCACCAACGCATGGTGATGATACAACATTTGCAAGTTATGAGGATGCTTATGATTCAATGGACATAACTTTAAAAAAATATATTCAAAATTTAATTGTTATTCATTCAACATCAAAACAAAGACAAGATAATGCTATATATGATTATACTGGTTTAAGAAATGATTTAAAATATAGATATGATGATGATATTTTTACAGAGAATCCATTTGTTATATATTCAGATGAATATGTTAATAAAAAAACTTTTGCTTTAAATCCTAAAAAATTTTTAAGATTTAAACAATTAAATTATGAAGATAGTAATAATTTATATCGTCATATTATGAAAAAATATGTTACACGCACAGATAATATAATATCACACCATTGGGATGATTATGATTTATGTATATTTAATAATAGAAAATTAATTCACACATCTTCGCCAAAAGCTGTATATAAAAATAAAGATAGAATTTATTTACAATGTAGATTAGCAACTAAAAGTTCTTTATTAAAATTAATTAATTAAAATATATAAAAAAATGATTATAATATATTTTAAAATTAAAAATTAATATAATGAAGTTTTTAATTGCAACTGTTCTATGTTTTATTCAAGGTGTTTATACATTTAGTCCAATGAATTATAATAAACCAATTAAATATAATTCAATTTATAAAAATTATAAATGTACTTTATCAAATAATAATAAAGAAAATATTTTAAGTAATGCTATTAAAGTACTTAATACAGCCGTATCAGTACATAATAATAAAAAAAAATGGAATCCACCCGTCGGTTATGTTCCCGATAGAATTAAAAGAAGTAATAATAAATTTAAAAAATGGAATCCCCCCGTTGGTTATATTCCAGAATCATTAAAAAATAAAAAAATTGTAAATGAAATTGATAATCAAATTTCAAATGTAAAAAATCAAGATCTATTATTTAGTAATATAAATGATGAAACAAAATATATTAAAGAACAAGCAAATAAATTAGAAGAAGAAACTAAAATTTTAAAAGATATTATTAAAAAAATAAATTATCACACTAATAATATTGCTACTGTTACATTATATCGTAATGAAGATAGTAATAATGAATATTTTCCTCCTTCTAATAATTATTGGCATGGAAATATTCCATAATCAAACTACATTAAAATTATTTTTATATAAAAATTATTTATTTATTTAATAAATAATATGAAATTTTTAAAAACCTTTTTTATTTTTAATTTAATATATTTTGTAAATTCTTTTACTGTTAATTTTCCTACTTTTACTAATAATAAAGCTATTATTTCTAATATAGATGTTAAAAAATTAACTGATGTTGATAAATCAGAATTACAAAAATTATTTAATATTGTTCCTATGTTGGTTTTTAAAAATCAAAAAATTAATCCACAAGAATATTATGATCTATGTAAAATTTTTGATAAAAATTATAAAAAAGATATATTACACCCATGGTATACTGCAATCCCTTCTGTTCCACAAGTCTCTATTAGAGGCAATATGAATACTTCTGGTATATTTGGCACTAGCAATATAAATCTTAATGATGTTACTTCATATTTTATATATAATTATGTATGGCACCAAGATTTAGTAGGTCATTCTAAACATTTACCACCTATTGTAAGTAGTATGTATATGTTAAAAACTCCTAAAAAAAATAAAATTAGTACTATATATGCAAGTCTTGAAGATGCTTATGATAGTTTAGATTTATCACTTAAAAAAGAATTAAATGATTATAATGTAATTAATGTTAATTCATTAAATAGATTAAATGATGTAACATATGATTATTCTGGTTATATTAGAAAAGATAAAAAAAAATATTATGATGATGATATTTTTACTAAGGATCCATTTGTTATATATTCTGATAAAAATAAATATAGAAAATCTATACTAATTAATCCTAATAGATTTTTTAAATTTGATAAACTCGATTATGATGATAGTTTAGAATTATTTAGACATATTATGAAAAATAATGTTTTCACTAATAGAAATATTTTTCATCATAATTGGGACGATAATGATATAATAATATGGAATAATCGTAAATTAATACATACATCAACTCCAACAATTGAATATAATAATAAAGATGAGAAAAGAAACAGAATGTTTATTCAATGTTTTTTAGCCACAAGAGAACCTTTATTGTCATCATCTTTAAATAATTCAGAACCCATTTTCCATCCAATAAGAATTGATAAATCAATTATTTAAAAAAATAATTATTATATTATTTATACATATAATGATTAATTATATTTTATTACTTTTAACATATTTAAATCTAGATTTATTTTATTATAATAAATATGATTCTATTAATTTCATAATTTGGAAAGGATATAATAAAGCAAATATTGATTATATAAATTTTAGTAATATTTTAATTAAATATGGAAAAAAACATAATATTAATTTTAATGTTACTATTTCTGATAATTATGATTTAAATGAAATTAAGTATAATACTATATTATTTGGACATTCTTATGGTGGTTTTAAATGTCTAGAATATAATAATTCAAAATTAATTGCTAAAATTGTTTATGGTGCAACTCATAATACTTATAAAAAAATAAAACATGTTACTAAAATTGATAAGGATAATATACCTACTCTAACAATGATTGGAAATAAAGATGGTATTTTTTCACCATCTCATTTAAATGATGAAATATATGATAACTATATTTTTAAAAAAAAAAAATCAACATACTATTCTTGTTAATAATACTAATCATTTATGTATCTGTAATAATAAAGATAGTTATTTATCTAAATTTTTAGGTATTAAAGATAATAATTTAGATATTGATCCAAATTTAATGATAAATGCTATTTGTAATATTATTATTTATTATATTAAATTTATATTATAATATCATCCATGATATTCGGTTTATTACTGGTAATAATAACATATTTTTTATAATTACATTAATTAAAAATACTAATATTATTGATATAATACTGACTGCTATATAATGTTTTAAAATTATTAATAATTTATCTGGAAATTCTTTTGTATCACTTTTAACATTTTTTAATAATGGTATCCATGACGATGTTCCATAACCAGGTTGTGTTGTTATTGCTGTTAATGTACTATTTTTAACATTTGGATGTGTTATACAATCTAAACATAAATTTGCTATTTTACTATATGATATTTTAGTTGGATGCAAAAACATACCATTGTCTCTTAATATTAATGAAAAATCAGTATCAATATCATTATGCATTATTCCTGGGCGTATAATTGTATATGTTATATTTGAATCTCTTAATTCACATTCACCAGCATAATTCCATGCTTTATGCATTGATCCAAATAAATTTATAATGATAGATGGAATAGACCATGGTTTTTCTCCATTTCCTGTTACACGAATAATATGTTTAGTTTTAGTTATTTTAGCCGCATTTATAATATTAATCATTCCCAAATAATTAACATTTACAGGATGATTTAAATCATTTACATTTCTTCTTATTATATCCGTTAACCTTGTTTTTCTTTTTGAGCCATGTACTGCAATACATGTATCAACTCCTTCTAATAGTTTTACAATACTTTCATAATTATTAACATCACCATTAACTATTTTTATATTAGGATATTCATTATATAAATTAATTAAATTTGATGAATTATTTTGTCTATTTAATATTTTTGTTGATATTTTATTTTTACATAATTCATGTACTACTGCTTTTCCTAAATTACCCGTCGCACCTATTACTGCTACATTCCCATATGAAAAAGCATTTGTTAAACTAAATAAACACAATATTATAATATATAACATGTAAATATATAGTTTATTATATTACATTTTTTTATATAAATTAAAAAAATGATTATTTTTATTTAATTTTTTATTTAATAAAATGAACTCTTTTCTTAAATCTTACCTATTTTGCTTTATCTTTATTATTTATATTAATTATACTACCGGATTTGATTGTACTCGTTTTCCTATTATTAAAAAACTGTTTCAAAAAACTGATAATTACAATAATTATAAAAAAAAAGATTTTATTACTAGAGAAACTGCACTAAGAAATCGTAGATATAAATTTTCTAAATTTCAAATTGATAAAACTGCTTCTGATATTGTTGGTCCTAAAAAAAATAAAAATTATACTGTAACTGATGATAATATTATGCCATCAAATTATAATTATTTATTTATTTAAATAATATTTCTCTTTGGTGGATATTTCCCCACTTTCATTTTTATTTGTAATTGATTACAAATAAACCATACAATACTTGTTGATATTAATAATGAAAATGTTATTAATCTATTTATATATATTTTTGTTGGATTATAATATGATAATAACGGCCATACTAAAATAAATATTAGTGGTTTCAAATAAACTATTATTTTTTTTATAGATTCTAAATTTTTATAAGCATTTTGACATATTTTACAGTGTTTTAAATGATATTCTTCTCTATTTATTAATTCGTCTTTCTTATTAAAATTTTTTATAATTTTATTTTTACCCCATGGTATTGGTCCTGCTTTTTTTAACCATTTTCTCCATAATAATACTGGTGTATCCGCTGTTGTTCCTAAATTATAATGTTTTAAAGTTGAATTATAATTATAATAATTATTATCTCTTAATAATAATTCTTTTTCTTGTTCGTGTAAAAATATTGTATCTTCTTCTAATACTTCATTTCGTCCCATATGTCTTATAAAACTGGGTTTACTAAATAATAAAAATTTTGTGAATAAATTATTTGGTGTTTGCATTGGAAATCTTGCTATTATTCTAGAATATCCTGGTGATTTTGGTATAGCATATGCTACAACCCATGCATTAATTAATGTTTTTATACTATTATCTCTATTTTTTTTATGACTTTTAAATATATTAAATGGATTTATTGTTTTTATCTGTAAATTTGTATGTTGATAACATGGTGCTTTAAATTCTGTATGATTACCAAAACCTTTTATTATATCTATTTTAAAACCTTTATTTGATATATCATTTCTTATATTATATTTAATTGGTTTTGCTAAATTTCTATTACCTTGAGAACCGTGATGTGTAAATGGAACATGACTTATATCTATTATATTTTCCAATAATATACTATAATCATATGGTAAATCTAATGAAAAATCATCTGTTAATACACCATTATCAATAGGTGGACTCGTTGGTATTAATTTTGTTGATGGTTTATAACCATTTATATATTTTTCCGGCCATATCCATATAATTCCTTGTTTTGTAACAATATTATATGAATTTATATTAAATCTATTATTATTTTCACAATATGGTTTTTCTCTTTGTGGCATTTTTACACAATTACCTATTGAATTAAAACACCATCCATGATAAGGACATTCTACATCTCCTTTCTCTGTAATTCTACCTTCTGATAATGGCGCAAGTCTATGAGAACATTTATTATCTGTTGCACACCATTTATTATTTAATTTGTCCCACCAAATAACTAAACTATTACCTAGTAATGTAAATTCAAATGGTTTATTTTTATCTGTTCTATCTTCTAGAGCAATTGGATACCAATTTTTTTTCCAATCAAAATTATCAAATTTTTTATTATTATTTATATTTTTTTTTTCATATATCATTTTAATATTACTTTTTTTTATTCCACATACATTTATTCGATTTTGTTTATTATAATATTTATTTATTTCTAATGGATTATTTAATCTTAATATATTACTAAAACATAACACATTTTGTAATATAATTAATCCTATAAATATCCTTTTATACATTTTTTATTATATAATATAAAAAAACTTTATATATTAATTAATTATTTAAACTTGGTGCATTTATTCCCTGTGCTGTTAATATTCCTGTTATTAAACCTACAAATACACAAGTTATTACCCATCCAAACATTGTTTTATATACTATTTTTTTGTTTATACCAGATACATTATCTTTCCATGAACTTTCTAATAAACCCACACCACATGTTGCACCTACTTGACAATGAGTCGTTGATAATGGTATTTTTAATCTACTTCCAAATATTGTCACTAATGCAGCACTTAATTCTATTATTGTACCCCTTGATGGTGTTATTTTACATAATTTTATACCTATTGCTCTTATAATTTTATAACCATATAATAATAATCCTATTGATATACCAACACCTCCTAGACTTAATATCCAATATGCATTATTATCCATTACTGAATTTTTTCTAACATCACCATCTATATATATTGTTAAAATTGCTGCAAATGGTCCTATAGCATTTGCAACATCATTTGCACCATGACTAAAAGCAGCACATGCTGCTGAAAAAATTTGTAAATATTTAAAAAAATTTTCTGTTCTTATATCAAATTTTTCTGCATTATTATGTAAAGCATTTACAATATCCTCATCATGTTTATCAATTTTATCATATTTATTTATATCTATATTTTTTATTTTTTTTATAATATTAAATGAACTATTATTTTCATTTATTGATTCTCCCAATACGTTATTATTTAATTCTATTTCATTTAATACTATTTCATTCATTTCTATTTCATTCATTTCATGTGGTAATTTTTTAGAAACTATTGCTGTATTATTACCATAAACATATGTATATGTATTATTTGCATTATGTGTATATGATATAAGTTTATTTTGATTATTTTCTATATTATCATTATTTTCTATATTATCATTATTTTCTATATTATCATTATTTTCTAAATCATTATTATTTTTAAATTTTTCATTAATTTTATTATATATTTTTGGCATAAATGGTAATATTATTAATCCTGAAAATATACCAGTACTAAATGATATTCCTAATACTATTTCTAATGGTGTTTTATGTAATCCTAATCCTTTTGCGCCTTTATAAAAAATAAAAAATGAATTTAATAACATTGTTATTCCAACTAATAAAGGAAATCCATAGTAAATATATTTATCTTCATATTTTTTTCTTAATATAAAATATCTTATTGTTGTATATAATGATGATGATATTAATCCTGATAATATAGGTGATACAAACCATGATATTATCATACCTATTACACCTCCAATATATGGAAATGTATCTTTTGATACATACCATATTACACAATCACCTCCTTTAATTGCTATTGTCATTCCTATCATTCCGCCTATACATGAATGTGTTGTTGATACTGGCATTTCTAAATATGATGCTGTAAATAACCATGATGCAACTGAAAAACATACCCACATACAACCATACATAAGTGTATATGGATCATTTTGAAAACATTCATAATCCGCTATCCCTTTTCTAATTGTTTCAGATACATGTGATCCCATTAATATGGCACCCCCCGTTTCAAATATACATGCAAGGACAACCGCTTGTTTAATTGTTAATGATTTTGCACCAACCGATGTTGCAAAAGAATTTGCAACATCATTAGCACCAATTCCCATTGCAGCTATAAATGAAAATATTCCACCAAACAATACTATCCATAAATAATCCTCCATATATATAAATTCTAATTATATATTTTAATTTAATTATTATATAATTAAAAAAAAAAAATAACACCTTTTAAATTTATTTAATAGACGTAACTTTTATAAATAATCATACTTATATTTATAACTATATTTTTTTATTAATGGTATTTTAATAAATTTTTGATTATATTTATTATTTTTTGATAATTCTTTTATTGTTTTATTTTTATAATTTATATCATTTACTATAGCACTTGAAGGCATATAGTTAATAATATATCTTCTTATATTTTTTTTTGCATTTGGATTATTAAATTCACTAGTACGTTTAAATAAATATCTTGTTGATAATATTACATCGCCTTCATTTAAAATGGGGGCATATATTATTTTGTCTAAATCTTTTATTATGTTATTATTTATATTATTGCGATAATTAATATATTTATGAGTATGTGATTTAATTGCTAGACATATACCACCACCATTTTCATCTACATTATCTAATGCTAAATATGCATTTATTCCAGGACCCAATGTATTTTCACAAATTGGAACTTTATTTATATGCCAATTAAATCCTTTTGATTTTCCATTTATTCCTCCATTAAATTTTAATAATTTATTATTAATTACATATAATTCATTATCATTATTATTAACTTGGGGTGTTAATTGTGCTACTGCTTTTCCAATTTCATATACAACTTTTTTAAAATCAAAATCATTATTTAATGGATTAAATATAATACTACCATATTCTTTTAGATTGTATTCATTTTTAAATTTTTTTTTTTTAATACTATATAATAACTCATCTGAAATTAAATTTTCTATAATTATATATCCTTCATTATAAAATTTATCAATTTGTTTATTATTTAGAGGTCCTTCTAATAAATATTTACTATTCTCTTTATACAATTCAAATCCACGTGGCAAAAAACCTTTATTAATATATTTATTTAATTCTCTATTTGTTAAAAACAAATTTAGATAATTAGAATATGATAAACAATAATTAATTTTTAAAATAAAAAGAATAAATTTTATTAACATTTTTACATTATTAATTTAAATTATTATTATATAATTTAATTATATTATTTTATATTAAGAGTATTTATTAAATGTCTAAACTTAAAGGGGAAAAAGATATTTTAAAACGTTTAGATAGATTATACCAAAAAGATGATGGTGAAACAATTAAAGAATGGTTAAATTCATTAAAAATATATAACATTGGTCTCGATTCAAGAGTTCCTGGATTATTAAATGAAAGTACTAGAATTGCTACTGAAACTAAATCTCAGGACGGTGCTTATAATATAATTATGAAATGGATTTCTATAAATTTAGATAAGTTTGATGATTTTGATTTTGAACATGTTCCACCTAGTATTGTAAATGGTGACGAAGTAATTAATTTATTTGATATACAAACTGAAAGAGGTTCGCCCTTCAAAGACCCATCACAAGCTAAAGAAAAAAAAAAGACTTTTAAAGATGATGCTGATGTTTATAGATGGTTTCATAATCCAGAAAAACATCCTATATATGATACTTATTTGTCACCAGTTAGTCCAGAATATGCTGATTTTTATAGTAAATCTGTTAAAATTATGAAAAAAAAATATGGTAGAGAATTTAATATTTATGCTAGTTTTCCTGATAATCATAGATTATTTAATATTGATTTTTTGTATTACACTTTTGTATCTAAAGATAGAGGAGGTTCGAGTGGTATGCCTATACAAGATACTATAATATGTGAATTGCTTAAATCAGGTATTGATAATACAGTAGATAAAGATACTATTCTTGAAACCGAAGTTGAATTAATAAGAAACAGATTTAGTAAAACAAGAATTCAATATACAACAAATAATAATTTTGATTTATATAGAGATTTATTATCATCATTGCAAGAACAAATGATTCTTACTTTGCTAAAAGGAAATAATGGCGATTTTAAAGATATAACTATTCATACTATCACGCAACGAGTTAATGAATATTCTAAATTAGGGCGAGATTATCTCAAACAAGCTTTAAATTTAGTTCAATTTTTTAAAACTTATAGATTTAGTAATCGCAAAATTGTTATTAATTATATTAATGAAATAGTAAGAGATGGATTATACGATGCTGATACTAGAAAATCATTAGAAGATGGATTAGTATTATATAATGCTTTTCAATTAGTATATCAAGATATTGAAGATTTATTAAATGAAGATTCTGATATTGTTGATAATTATGAAAATAAACAATTTAATATAATTCCAGATCCTCTAGATCAATATTTTAATAAATATGAAGATGCTTTAAAAGTAATTCAAAATCCTAAATATAGAAACTTAATTAATTTAGCAACATATAAACCAACTGATACAAAAATGTTTTTAACTGAAAGTCAATATAAAAAATTTTTAAAAAATAAAGAAAAAATGTCACAACAATATGCAGTATCTAAAAGAGATTATGATACGAGTTTAGTCAAGTATAATTCTATACCACGCGCCGAAAGACCTTCTAAATCACCTTCTCCTCCTAAGAGACCTACTTTAAAATTAGAAAATGGAAAAATATATCAACTTGGTCTTAGAGATCCTGAATATATAAAAAAATCTTTATTAAAAGAATTCAATGAAGAATATCAAAAAGTAAGTCATTTAATTGATGAATATAATAAAGTTAAAAATATGGGTTATTTAGAATTACTCAAATATGAAACTAAAAAATCACCAAATAAAGAAATCAAAGATATTGCTAAAGAAAATATATTATTACAAATGAATAAAGAACAAATAACTGATGATATATTATATGATTATTCTGAACTAGAAAATAAATGTAATGATGAAACAGATGTCATATCTAATGAAACTATCGATGAATATCCTTTAGCAAAATTACAGTTACTTGTTAGATTAAAAGTATGGAATAGCAATAGAACAAAATATAAAACTGAATGTATATATGCACCTAAATTATATAATTATCTTGTAGAATCTGTTAATAGTAAAAAATTATTTCTAAATCCTGTAACAAAACAACAATATAGTGCTGAAAATGTTGATGAATTAATGAAAGTTATGAAATTAATAAATCCAAGAATAGAAAAACCTATATTTTTAAAACCAATAAATGATACAGAATTAAAAATTGATTATAGGCAATTTTATGTTAATAATATGAATTGGTTTCAAATTTTTATTTATAGACAATTTGGCGGGGAAACTCATATGATACATAGATTATGTACTATACCAGCAGATATGGATGCAGTAGTGCAACCATGGGTGACAAATTCAACAGATTTAACATCACCTGTAATGTTATTTAGAATATTTGCATTATTTAGACGCGGTAGTTTATTAGAAAATTATGTACCACCTTATTATAATGAACGTACTAATAAAGTTGTAAAACTAGCTATACATTTTAATAGATATAAAGAAGTTAGTCAATGGCTTAGAGATCAAGAAACTGGAACACATAGAAACACAGCAGGTATAATAGAAATGTTTAAACATTATGCAAGTGAAATTAATGATTTTCATTAATAATAAATTAAAATATTTTCTATTATTAATAATGCCAGAAACATTAAGAATACCAGAATCTAAAATAAATTGGGATACTATAAATACTACTTTTGTAGATTCTATTGAATATTATGATACAAAAAAAGACTTAAATTTAATTAAATTTAAAACTGAACCCAAAGCTAAAAGTTTATCAAAATCAAACTCAAAATCAAACTCAAAATCAAAATCAAAATCAAAATCAAAATCAAAATCTAGATCTAGATGACTATAATAATTTGATTTTTATTATTACTATTATTTATCTATAGTAATAATAAAAAAAATTGTATTTAATACATACAATTTTTTTTTCTTACTCTTACTCTTAATCTTGTTTCTCTATAATTTCTAGTATAATTGCCTTGAAAATTTCAGCTTGTTTTTCTCCCCCATTCAAGGACATTATCCTAAGAGTATCTTTCAACCCACTTATTTTTTTGGGATTCTTCACAAAGAGCTTCTGCACATCATAAAAGTGCTTCGAGAACTTTGTAGTCTTAATCTCAAACATGAGATCATCGGGTTGCGGGTAGACTATCTTCTGGTAGATTTTCTCCTGCAAATCAGTAGGCAAAGTGTTGAAAAGAGCGTTCATCTTGAACTGTCTGTCTACTTGTTGATAGAACTGTTGAACTAGAATTTATGTCCTGTTTTATGCGCGTATATACTCTGATCTGTGTTAAATTTTCTGTCAATTTTTCTTGAATCCCTGTTTTTTTTCGTCCATTTTTAAAAAATAAAAAACATATAATTATATAATACACACACAGACACAGATCAGACATA
>MDSW01015906.1_pt1 | contig 12384 bp, 11 predicted proteins | sample 811171 | NCBI WGS metagenome assembly MDSW01 (sample SAMN05326641, study PRJNA326480) | marine metagenome | isolation source: seawater | place: Atlantic Ocean: North West | collected 2012
AGATAGATGAAATTTGCCAAACAGAAACAGATATAAACAAACTTAAAATTCTACTAGCTAATGAGGCAACTAAAATTCTTCATGGTAAGCAAAAATCAGAAGAGTCAGAGAAAATAGCTTCTGAAACTTTTAAACTAGGAAAATTGAGCGACAGATTACCAGAGATTCAAATTAAAAATGACCATTTAAAGGATGGAGCTCTTTTGTTAAATATTTTAGTAGAAAATAATATTTCATCCTCGAAAAGCGAGGCCAGACGAATGATAAAAGGGAGAGGTATTAAATTAAATAATATTATTGTAAGTGATGAAGAGAAAAAAATTAATTTAGTTGATTTTCAAAATAAAAAAAATTTAAAATTGTCTTTTGGTAAAAAAAAACATTTTTTAATAAAGATTACTTAGTTTTATTTAGAGCTTTTTGGATAAATCTAGGCGTAAGAGTTTTAATTGGATTTACACTAGTCTTCATTTCACCTGGCAACCCTTTCATTTTAAAACTAATACCAAATAAACCCTCTCCAACATCTTTAGGTATAACAATATCTCCAACTATCGGAATTTTTGAAATAAGGGTATTTAAAGTTTTTGCAGGAACCATGGTTCCTCGAATACTAGTTAGACCAGTTTTATTCTCAACATAACCATCCATCAAAATTGATATACTAGGACCGATAGCATACAATTCCTCGATTTTAAGAATTTTTTTGTCTTTAGAAAATTTAATTTCCATTTTTTCAAAACTAAGGCCATCTCCAGATACCAAATCAGCCATTCCACCAAGATCGGCTAAAGATAAAAGTTTTACAAAACCTGGAGCATTTTTCACTTTAAAGTTCTCTATAGAAATATTTGACTCGGATGAATTTTCATCAAAGTTAGAAATAAAAAGCATATTTCCACCAGTCAAGCCTTTAAAAAATTTATAATTAGACAAAAGCGGCTCTGGTTCTCCTGAAAAGATTTCAAGATATTTTTTTCTTGTATCTCTATTAAAGTGTAATGATATATCCAAAAATTTGTCATCAGAAAATTCTCCTTTTGAATTAATTTTTATAAATTTTCCTTTTTCTATTTTTCCTAGCAAGTTAAAGCTTTTAATTTGTTTGGGCAATGATGTTTTAATTTCAGCTAATCTGATCAAAACATCTTTATTGAGATTTTTAAGAAAATTATTTTCATTTGTATTGTCTAGAATTTTTGACAAATTGCTCGCATCATATTTATCACCAATAATTGATACTTTATCATCTAGTGCTATCGTAAAATTGTTGTTCTTAGTGTCTATTTTAATTTTTTTAACAGAAATAAATTGTTTTACTTTGTTTAGCTTTAAGTCTTTGATAACTATAGAATTATTTTTTTCAGTAAAAATGAAATTTTTAATTAAAAAAAAGTTTTTATTAAAGTTAAACTCAGATTCAATTTTAGAGTTTACTCCAATATTTTTTTTATAATTTATAATTTCAATATCAATTGGTTCTAAAAGATTTAAATTTAATTTTGTTAAGTTATTTGACGATTTTAAATCATTATTAATTTTAAAATTACTAAAATTTTTATTATCTAAACTATATTTTCCTTTAAATGATATCAAATTTTGATTTTTTGAATTGTATCTTAATTCAAATTTTGTCTCTTTAAAGTCTATTGAGTCGATTTTTTTTTTGTAAATGGATTTAATAAAATCTTATTTGGTTTTAAATATGATCTTTCAATGTCACCATTAGTGGCTATGCTAAAATTTTCTAATTTAAGAGTTTTATCTAAAGTAAGATCTAATTCGCTTCTTGCTTTTAAATTCAATCTTATCTTATTATCGAAAAACTTTTTATTAACAAATTTTTTGAAAAGTTGTCTAGATTTGACTTCATCCAGTTCAATTTTAGACACAAAATCACTCAAAATTTTTATTTTGTTATTGTGAGAAAATTGCAAATTTCCTTTTTCAATTATTAAATTATCTATTTTACCACTAAAATTGTCCAAATAACCTTTATCTTTTTCAATTAAAAAAATAAATTTTGCGTTATTTATGTTTTTATTGTCAAAAAAACTTGCATTTAATTTTTTTACGTATCCATCTAATTGAAAATTTTTTAAATTGGACTCATCATCAAATAAAAGTTCTGTTTTACTTTTAATAATACCTGTAGATATATTATTCATTAATATACTTTTGAGGTTTGATGGTTTAATATTTTTTACGATCTTTTTAATATCCTCAATTTTAGTCTCATTAGTGCTAACAAATATTTTTTCAATTTTTATTGCTGGTTTAATAATTGAATTAATTTTTGTATAGGCGTTTATCTCACTTATTGGAATATCTACATCAAAGTATTGAACTTCTGGGTTTTTTGTAAATAAATAAAAAGTAAGACTTTTAATATCTAATTTGAGTTTGATTGTTTTTAGATCTATTGAAATTTTATCATCAAATTCTTTAATTTTTTCAGAAACTAGATTATTAAATCTTTTTGTCTCATAACCGATCTGAGATAAATATATAATACCAAAAAAAAATACTATGAAGGATAGAATTAGAGAATTTATTAAAAACTTTTTCATTTTATCTGCTTATTATTCCAGCCTCGATAAACTCATCAATGTTTCCGTTTAATACATCTGTCGGATTAGTGTTTTCTACTTTATTTCTTAAATCTTTCACTAATTGATAGGGTTGAAGGATATAAGATCGAATTTGGTGGCCCCAGCCTATATCTGTCTTGGAGCTTAAACTCGCTTGGTTTTCCTCTGCTTTTTTTTGCAATTCATATTCGTAAAGCCTTGATCGTAACATTTTAAAACATGTTTCTTTATTTTTATGTTGAGATCTTTCATTCTGACACTGTACAACTATTTTCGATGGCAAATGAGTTATTCGAACTGCGCTATCAGTTGTATTCACATGTTGTCCGCCTGCTCCGCTAGATCTATATGTATCTATTCTAATATCTTTGTCTTCGATTTTAATATTAATATCGTCATTTAAATCAGGGTATACCCACACGCTTGCAAAACTTGTGTGTCTCCTTGCGCCGCTATCAAATGGAGAAATTCTTACTAATCTATGAACTCCAGACTCGTTTTTCATAAAACCATATAAATGTTTTCCTGTAACTTTCAGTGTTGAAGATTTAATGCCTGCCTCCTCACCTTTATGTTCGCTAATTACAGAATAATTAAAACCTTTTTTATCAAACCATTTTAGATACATTCTTCTTAGCATATCAGCCCAATCTTGACTTTCAGTGCCTCCAGCACCAGCGTGTATCTCCATGTAGATATCTAATTCGTCGTTTTCTCCTGACAAAAAGCAATTGATCTCAATCTCCTTTACATTTTTTTCAAGATCTTTAATTTTTTTTTCACAATCCTCCACAATAAAGTGATCTTTTTCTTTTTTAGCCAAACTATGTAGTTCAACTAAATTTTCAAGTTCAGAGGATGAAGATTTGAATTGTGATACCAAATCTTCTTTGAACTTTCTTTCTTTGACAATTTTTTTTACTTTTTTGTTATCCTTCCAAAAATTTTCTGAGGATGATATATTTTCTATTTCTTTAAGACGTTCGGTAATTTTGTTTTTATCAAAGATACCCCCTGATATTATTCAAAATTTTTTTGACTCTTAGGTTAATATTTTCAAAATTTTGCATTAATAAAATTGTCTAAATTTAATTAATTTATCATAATTTAAACTTTTAAAAGAGTCTTTATCGCTTTGGTTGTTTATATCTCTTTCTTTAAAAGCTTCCACGATTGCTTTTTTATCACCAAAATTCGCTTTATTTCCAGTATCGTAATTTATAGGTGCAAAAAATATTCCATTTGGAACATTAAAAGACTTAAATTCATCCTTGAATAAAGCAGTTTGAATAAAATTTTTAAAAATTGGTAAAGCTGCTTTTGATCCCGTTTCAAATTTTCCAAGTGTTTTTGGATTGTCAAAACCGATATAAACACCCACTAGTAGATCAGAACTATAACCGATAAACCAAGCATCAAAATTATCATTTGTGGTCCCTGTTTTTCCAGCCAGAGGAACATTTAGATTTTTTAGTTTTTTTCCAGTACCTCTTTTAACTACACCTTCAAGTATAGATGTAATTTGATAGGCTGTTTCTTTCGATAACACTTGTTTTTCAGTAGATTGAATAAATGGTAATTCATTTGAGTCTGCAGAAAATCTATCACAGCCAACACATTTATCAGAAAATGAGTTGTAGATTGTTTTGCCTCTTCTGTCTTGAATTTTATTTATTAACTTTGGTTTTATTTTTTTTCCTCCATTAACAAATGATGCATATGCAGAAGTAATATTCAGTAAAGAAGTTTCCGCTGATCCTAAAGATACAGATAAAAGTTCAGGAATTTCATCATAAATTTCCAACTTTTTAGATAAACTTAATATCTTTTTTAAACCTAGGGTTTCAGCTATTCTAACAGTCATAAGATTTCTTGAATATTCTACACCTTTCCTCAAAGTCGAAGGCCCATAAAATTTTTTTCCGTAATTTTCTGGTTTCCAATCTTTTAAACCTTGACCTTGTTCAATGACAAATGGTGCGTCTAATACTATTGAGTTAGGCGAATATCCACTCTCTAATGCTGCAGCATAAACTATGGGCTTAAAAGCCGATCCTGGTTGTCTTTTTGCTTGAGTTACTCTATTAAATTCACTCGAACTATAACTAAATCCACCAACTAATGCTTTTATATTTCCAGTGTAAGGATCCATCACAACAATACCACCATTAACCTTAGGATATTGTTTTAAGAGCCAGTTACTATTTTTTTTTTTTACAAAAATTAAGTCACCAATTGAAAAATTTTTTCTAAGGTCGGATTTGTTTAGACCCCAATTTAAATTATTTTTATAAATGACATCGACTACTTTATTTAGTGTTTTAAATTTTAGCTCTGTTTCACTAATTTCTGATATCTCTGCAATGTCCCATTTTAGAGTTGGGTCTAAATTAATATTTTTTATTTTTTCTCCCCAATTTTTGTCTTTTAATTTATTTGTGATTGGGCCTCTCCAATTATGTCTTCTATCATATGCTTCTATACCGTCTCTAAGAGCTTTAATGGCTTTTTTTTGATAGTTTGCATTAAGTGGAGTTTTTATACTTAAACCTTCCTCATAAAGTTTTTTAAAACCGTACTCATTTTTTATTATTCTTCTCACCTCTTCAGTAAAAGAGTTTGCCTCATGTAAAATTTTTATCTTTCTCCTTTTAATTCTTATGTCATCAACTTTAATTTTGTTAAACTGATCTTCAGTAATATATGAATTCTCATATAAGTTTTTTAAGACAAGGTTTCTTCTGAATTTAGCTTCTTCTGGGTATCTTACAGGATTATACTTGCTTGGAGCTTTAGGCAAAGCAGCTAAAAGAGCTGCCTCCGCATAATTAAGTTCTTTCACAGATTTATTAAAATATTCTAAGCTTGCTGCAGCGATTCCATATGTTCCTTGACCAAGATAAATTTGATTAAGGTAAAGCTCTAAAATTCTCTCTTTAGAGTATGCTCTCTCTATCCTAAATGCTAAAATTGCCTCCTTAATTTTCCTTTTAAGAGTCACTTCATTTGTTAATAAAAAGTTCTTAGCAACTTGTTGCGTGATGGTAGATGCACCTTCTAATCTTTCATCGTTTATAATATTTTTTAAATTATTAAAAACCGCTCTTAAAATTCCTTTAGCATCCACTCCCGGATGTTTAAAAAAATTTTTATCTTCTGCTGATAAAAAAGAATTGATAACCTCTTTTGGAATTGAGTCATAAGGTATAAATAGTCGTTTTTCGACGGCATACTCGGCGATTATTTCACCGTCCTTAGAGTAAACTCTGCTTGAAATTGGAGGTTCATAATTATTTAATTTTTTGAAATCTGGTAAACCGGATGAAAAATACCAAAATGCTGAAAAAATAACAAAAAAAATTAAAATCAGACCTGTGATTGTAGCTTTAACCGAAAAATCAACAACTTTTTTCATTTAAACCATCTTATAAGTTAAATTTTGGCTATCTTAAGGCATAGTAAGAGCGTTATTTGCTGTAAAAAAGTATTAAAAATTGTATAATAATATCATGCAACATTCACTCAAAAAAATTATTACATTAAAAGGAATTCAGATTAAATGGAAAAAAATTTATATATTGACGCCTCTCATCCAGAGGAAACTAGAATTGTTCTTAAATCAAGTTCTTCAGTTGAAGAATATGAATATGAAGATAAGAATAAATTAAATTTTAAGAATAATATTTACTTAGGAACTATCAGTAGGGTTGAACCCTCCCTTCAGGCAGCATTTGTAGATTTTGGAAGAACTCGTCATGGTTTTTTAGCTTTTAACGATATTCAAACCGATTATTATCAAATTCCGGCAGAGGATAAAGAAAAAATTAAAACTGTAGAGGAAAAAATTAGAGAAGAACTTAAGAATAATAATTTAGCAGATAATAATGCAGTTCAAGAGAGTAATTCAATTGAAACTAAAGAGAATAATGAAAATGTTGAAGAAAAAACAAGAACTGAGGTTGAAAAAAATAAAAGTGAATATAGAGAAAAAATTAAAGACACATACGGTATTAAAAAATATAGAATTCAAGAAGTCATTAAGCCTGGACAAGTAATCTTAGTTCAAGTGCTCAAGGAGGAAAGAGGTCAAAAAGGTGCCGCTCTAACGTCATTTATATCTTTAGCTGGAAAATATATAGTTCTAATGCCTAATACTGCTAAAGGAGGTGGTATTTCAAGAAAAATTTTTAATGCACAAGATAGACAAAAGATAAGAGGTATACTTAATCAAATTGAAATACCTGGAAGTATGGGCGTAATAGTTAGAACTGCTGGTGCAAATAAAACTAAAAATGAAATAGAAAAAGATTTTCAAAATACGATCAAAACTTGGTCTGAAATAAGGGATAAAGCTTTGAATTCTAGCGCCCCTTCTTTGATATATGCTGAGGGCGATATCATTAAAAGGGCTTTAAGAGATATTTACGATAATGATACGAAATTTATATATGTCGACGGAAATGAGGGGTATCAAAAAGCTAAAAAATTCATGAAAGAATTAATACCCAAAAATGTCAAATTTATTAAAAAGTATAGAGGAAAAATACCTCTTTTTCATGACTCAGGTATCGAGAAAGAATTAAATAAAATTTTTGAGCCCGTTGTAAAACTTAAGTCTGGCGGCTACATCGTAATTAATCCAACTGAGGCGCTTGTGGCTATTGATATAAATTCTGGACAATCAACTAAACAAATGAATATTGAAAAAACTGCACTTAACACAAATCTTGAGGCAGCAGAGGAAATAGCACGACAACTTAAGTTGAGAGATTTATCTGGTTTAATTGTTATAGACTTCATCGATATGATTAATTTTTATAATAGAAGAATTGTGGAAAAAAAGCTAAGAGAAAGCATTAGAAAAGATAGAGCTAGAGTTCAAGTTGGTAGAATTAGTAATTTTGGCTTGCTTGAGATGACAAGACAAAGATTAAGAGAAGCCTCTATTAATTGGGAAACAATTTTATCAATTGAGTCTTTTTCTCAAAAAATTGTTAAAAAAATTGAAACTTTAGCATTCTCAGATAAAACAAAAATAATAAAAGCATTTATCCCTGAAAAAGTAAAAATTTATATAGATACAATTTTAGCTAAGGAAATTACTTATTTTCAAAAAAAATATCAGTTTAAAATTGATTTAATTCCAGACTCAAAATTAATTATTCCAGAGTTTAAGATTGAATTACTTAACAAATCAAAAAAAATAATAAATGTGATTGAGAAAATTAAAAAAGTGAATGCAATAGAGAAATTAGAAATTTATAAGAAAAAATCAGATCTCGAGAAAGGAAAAAAAGATATTAAGAAAAAGCCGCTTAAATTAAAAAGTAAATCAAAAAAAGTTTCTTCTCCTAAAACTCTTTGGGTTAGAAGAAAAAAAGCAAGTTAAAATATTTTTTTAGTTGGTGAACTAGCTATCGCAAAAGTGTTTTTTTTCATTCTTCCCGCTAAAAAAGACTCTCTTCCAGATATAACGGCATTTTTGAATGCATTTGCCATTAATATAGGATTTTTAGAATTAGCTATTGCGCTATTTACTAAAACACCATCGCAACCCATCTCCATAGCTATTGTTGCGTCCGACGCTGTGCCTAAACCTGCGTCAACAATAACAGGAACTTTGGATTGCTTTATTATAATTGAAAGGTTTGTTTTATTTTGTATACCTAAACCAGAGCCTATAGGCGATGCCAAAGGCATAACAGCTGATGCACCTACGTCTTCCAATTTTTTAGCTTGCAACGGATCATCTGTACAGTAAACCATAACTTTAAATCCCTCTTTGACCAAAACCTTGGTTGATTTAATTGTCTCGATCATATCTGGATACAAAGTTTTTTTATCTCCTAACACTTCTAATTTTACTATTTTCCAACCTCCCATTTCTCGCGCAAGCCTTAAAGCTCTAAGTGCATCCTTAGAACTAAAACAACCAGCTGTATTTGGTAGATAACAAATTTTTTTTGGATCAATATAATCCATTAACAACGGTTTTTTTTTATCTAAAATATTTACTCGTCGAATAGCAACTGTAACCATATCCGCTCCTGAAGCTTTAATAGCATCACTTGTTTGTTTAAGATTTTTATACTTGCCAGTTCCAACTATAAGTCTCGATTTTAATAATTTATTTGCTACTTTGAAAATATCTTTATTTTTTTTTAACAAATCAACCTCCTCCAATAAACTGGACTAGTTCCACTTTATCTTTATTCTTTAAAAGTTTTCTCTTAAATAAATACTTTGGTATTATTTTCCCATTTAGTTCAACTGCAATTTTTTTCTCACTTATTTTATATTTTTTTAGAAGCTCACTTAGGGAAATCTTGTTTTTAAGCAGTATTTTTCTTCCATTTAATTGTATTTTTGCCATAATTAAGTTATGTAACTTATTTATATCATACTAAATATGACATCTAATATTAAAATAATAAATGGTCCAAATTTAAATTTGTTGGGAGAAAGAGAAAAAGAAGAATACGGGGTTTCCACATTAAGTGAAATAAAAGAACAATGTGAGAAATTTGCACAAAACAACGACCAGAAACTTACATTTTTTCAATCTAATATAGAAGGTGAAATTGTTGACGAAATTCAAAAATGTAGAAAAAACTGTAATGGATTGATAATTAATGCTGGAGGTTATACCCATACATCAGTTGCAATACATGATGCTCTTAAAATTATCAAAATTCCAATTATTGAATTGCATATCACTAACATCTATAATAGAGAGTCTTTTAGACATAAGTCTTTAATAAGTAGTGTTGCAAAAGGAATTATATGTGGTTTTGGAGTAAACGGATATACAATGTCATTAACAGCTTTAAAAAATTTAATAAATAATGAAAATAAATAAAAAATTAATCAAAGAACTGGTTGATAACATGAATGAGTTTGGTCTTTCAGAGCTTGAATACCAGGAAAACGAAATTAAAATTAAAGTTTCAAAAGCTTCTAAAGGAATAATAGAAACAAGTAAAAGTGGAGCTATTATGTCCGGAAATAAAGCAGTTTTATCTAGTAAAGAAGACACGAACGGAATAAGAGTAAAATCTCCAATAATTGGAACAGCTTATTTAGCGCCAGAGCCAGGTGCAAAGAAATTTGTTGAAGTTGGTGCTAAGGTAAAAAAAGGTCAAACTATCATGATAGTTGAAGCCATGAAAACTATGAACCATATTCCTTCTTCATCAGATGGAGTTGTAAAAAAAGTTCTTGTTAACGATGGTCAACCTGTTGAGTTTGGGCAAACTTTAGTGATCTTAGAATAGCTTAATGTTCAAAAAAGTTTTAATAGCAAATCGAGGTGAAATAGCTGTAAGAGTTATAAGGGCATGTAAAGAATGGGGAATCAACACCGTTGCAGTTCACTCTGACGTCGACTCTGACTCTATGCATGTAAGGCTTGCGGATGAAAGCGTGTGTATCGGATCGCATCAACCACAAAACAGCTATTTGAATATTTCATCTATCATGTCTGCTGTTGATCTTACTGGAGCAGAAGCAATACACCCTGGTTACGGTTTCTTATCAGAAAACGCAAAATTTGCAGATGTTGTTACAAAGCATGGTATTAAATTTATTGGACCTAACGCAAATTTAATAAAAAAAATGGGCGATAAAATTGAAGCCAAAAGAATAGCAAAGCAAAATGGACTTCCAATTATAGAAGGTTCTGAGGGTGGTGTAAAAGATTTTAAAGAGGCAAAAGAAATTTGCAATCAGATTGGTTATCCAGTTTTAATTAAGGCTGCAGGTGGCGGGGGTGGGAAAGGAATGAAAATTGTTGATAAAGAGAGTGATCTTGAAAATCTTTTTATTACAGCAAAAAACGAGGCAAAGAAATATTTTGGAAACGACGAGTTATATATAGAAAAATATTTTAAAAACCCGAGACATATCGAGGTACAAATTATGTCTGGTAAAAACCGAACCGTGCACTTAGGTGAGAGAGATTGTTCTGTTCAGCGAAAGCATCAAAAATTAATAGAGGAAACTCCAAGTCCAGTTTTAAGTGAAGCACAAAGATCGGACTTATTGAAAAAAACTGTGGCTATGGTAGAGAAAATTGGTTATGAGGGAGCAGGAACTGTGGAATTTATTTTTGAAGATGGTAAGTTTTACTTTTTAGAGATGAATACTAGAGTTCAAGTAGAGCATCCAGTCACTGAGGTTCAAACAGGTATAGATATCGTAAAAGAGCAACTTTGGATCGCATTTTCTGGCGATACAGCTTTAAAACAAAGTGATATAAATCCACGAGGTCATTCAATAGAATGTAGAATTAATGCAGAAGATCCATCAAAAGATTTTAGACCAAGCCCTGGTGTTTTAAGTGTTTGTCACCAACCGTCTGGTTTCAGAACAAGGGTAGATGGTTCTATTTTTCAAGGATGCAAAATTACTCCTTATTACGACAGCCTAATTGCGAAAATTATTTGTAAAGGACGAAATAGAACAGAAGCGATACAAAGAACCTTGAGATCTTTAGATGAGTTTGTTTTGGAGGGGATAACAACAACTGTTGACCTACATAAAAAAATTTTAAATCATGTTAAATTTAAAGAGTCAAAATTTGATACAAATTGGCTTTCTAAAGAAAAATTTTATTAAACCTTATCGCACCCAGTTAGCCAAATATCATAAATTGCATGATCTATAGGTGAAACATTTTGATCGGTTGAGAATGTCCAACCGTTAAAAATAAATATTTTTTCATTATTAGTATCTTTTAAATCTCTTACTTGTATATATGCAGCGTCTTTAGTTGAATTAAAGTAGTCAATTTTCCCACATTTGAGTGCTTTTATTTCTAGTTCTCCAAAATTTTTCACCTCACCTATCTTAATCTTAATTTTAGAAGTTTTTGCTGTAATTTTGTCTAGGCCCAATAAATTTACAGTTGAGAACTTGGGTTCAATACTATTAGTTTTTTTCTCTTTAATAATAATTTTGTTGTTTTCTTTTTTATTATCTGAAATTTCTTCCTCTTCGTAACTTGGCTTTAACTCTTCTAAGTTTATTAATGGTGAAGTTGTTATTCTATCCTCTGCTGATAAATTAGAAAAAAAAATTAAACAAAAAATAATTATTTTTTTAATGCTTCCAAGTTTCATACTTTTTATATTGATCAGATTTTTTTATTTTACTTGGCTTATATGCTTTATTTGTTCCAGATAAATTTCCAGAATGTTCCTTCTGCCATGAAAATTTTTTAATTTGTTCTTTTGTGGGAGGATTTTCAATAGTTCCGTGCATCCAAAGGAACCACTCTGATGTTATCTTTGAAGCTTCTACATCTTGCGCGTATACAACCCATCTTTTTTTTTTATACTGGTAGTACTTGTTTCCCAAATAATCCTTGCCAACAAATTTTCCAAAAAAAATTGTATTGATTAAAGTTCCAAAAGTTTGTCTATTCCACCATGTAAATATTTGTTTCAAAAGATTCATATTTTAAATCCACACAAGTAATAAGTGTATAAAAAATTATAGACACTTTTTTCAAAACATATATATCATAAACTTACGATTCCTAAAATTATGAAAAAATATATTATTGAGACATTTTATACATGTACTTTTAAAACGGTACATAAACTCGATGAGATTTCTGATGCGGAGCTTAAAAAGATCGATACTCAGAATGATGGGGATGTTGAACTTATTGAAGTAAAGATGAACAATAGAAAAACCAGAAGATTGGACAAATCTACTAAAGCCAAAAATCCTCAAAAAATTGATAAATTTTCAAGTTTCGAAAATAACGTTGTTAAAAAAGGGTTAGACC
>MDSW01156366.1_pt1 | contig 12384 bp, 8 predicted proteins | sample 811171 | NCBI WGS metagenome assembly MDSW01 (sample SAMN05326641, study PRJNA326480) | marine metagenome | isolation source: seawater | place: Atlantic Ocean: North West | collected 2012
CTTTTTTTTTGGAATTTCAATAAATTGCGGGAGTAGCTCAGTTGGTAGAGCGTCAGCCTTCCAAGCTGAATGTCGCCGGTTCGAACCCGGTCTCCCGCTCAAAATGAGTTACAAGTTGTAAAGTTGCAAGTTACAGGTTGGAGTAACCTGAAGCTCGAAACCTGAAACCTGAAACCAAAAACGCCGGTGTAGCTCAGGGGTAGAGCGTTTCCTTGGTAAGGAAGAGGTCATGGGTTCAATTCCCATCATTGGCTCAAGTTTAGAATACAATAGATCACTAATATATAACTAAGATTAAAATAAATACAAAATGGCAAAAGCAACATTCGATCGTTCAAAACCACACTTAAATGTTGGTACAATTGGACACGTAGATCACGGTAAAACAACTTTAACAGCTGCAATTACTAAAGTAATGGCGGATGCTGGTTTCTCTGAAGCACGTTCATTCGATCAGATTGACAACGCACCAGAAGAAAAAGAAAGAGGTATAACAATTAACTCTTCACACGTAGAGTACCAAACAGCTAACCGCCACTATGCGCACGTTGACTGTCCTGGTCACGCGGATTATGTAAAAAACATGGTAACAGGTGCTGCCCAAATGGACGGTGCTATTCTAGTTGTTGCTGCTACAGACGGACCTATGCCGCAAACTCGCGAGCACATCCTTCTTGGTCGCCAAGTAGGTATTCCACGTATCGTTGTATTTATGAATAAGGTAGATATGGTAGATGATGAGGAATTATTAGAGTTAGTTGAGATGGAAATTCGTGACCTTCTTAACTTCTACGAATATGATGGTGATAATGGGCCTGTGGTTCAAGGTTCAGCTCTTGGAGCTCTTAACGGAGAACAAAAATGGGTTGATACAGTTTTGAAATTGATGGAAGAAGTTGATTCTTGGATTGAACTTCCAACCCGTGATGTTGATAAGCCTTTCCTTATGCCTATTGAAGATGTATTCTCTATTACAGGTCGTGGTACTGTTGCGACTGGTCGTATTGAAACTGGTATCGCAAAAACTGGGGATCCTGTAGAAATCATCGGCATGGGTGCTGAAAAATTAACTTCTACTATTACCGGTATTGAGATGTTCCGTCAAATCCTTGATAGAGGTGAGGCTGGAGATAATGCTGGTATCTTGTTAAGAGGTATTGAAAAATCACAGATTTCTAGAGGTATGGTTATTACTAAACCTGGATCTGTAACACCACACGCTAAATTTAAAGCTGAGGTTTATATCCTTAAAAAAGAAGAAGGTGGACGTCACACTCCATTCCACAACAACTACCGTCCACAGTTCTACGTTCGTACAACTGATGTAACTGGAACAATTTCGCTTCCTGATGGTGTTGAAATGGTTATGCCTGGTGATAACTTGACTATCCACGTTGAGTTGCTTCAACCAATTGCAATGAACGTAGGTCTTCGTTTCGCAATCCGTGAAGGTGGGCGTACTGTAGGTGCGGGTCAGGTAACTGAAATTTTAGACTAATTATATAATTATAAAAAGCACTGGGTGTCCCGAATTAACTTCGGGATACCTTGGCTTTTATAGCGGGTTTAGCATATTGGCCTTTAAATGGTGCTAATCCTTATAGACGGGTTTAGCTCAGTTGGTAGAGCACTGGTCTCCAAAACCAGGTGTCGGGAGTTCGAGTCTCTCAACCCGTGCAAAAGATGAAAACCTTTGTTACATCTATAAAATCTTAAACTGCGACAAAATGGTAAATTATATTACAGAATCGTATAAAGAACTTAAAAATCACGTTACTTGGCCTACTTGGGCAGAAGCACAGAAGTTAACTGTTATTGTAGCGGTGTTCTCTGTTTTATTGGCTTTGGCAGTTTGGGGCGTAGATACCGTTTTCAGTAAAATGGTTGGTTTATATTTTGATTGGATCAAGTCGTAAGCAATGACCGAAACAACAAGTACAAAAAAGTGGTATGTGGTCCGTTCAGTAAGTGGACAGGAAAACAAGATCAAATCGTATATCGAAAATGAGATAAAACGATTGGAACTTGAGGATTATATTGACCAAGTGCTAGTGCCCACTGAAAAAGTAATACAGATTCGTAACGGAAAGAAAGTAAACAAAGAACGCGTTTATTTTCCCGGTTATATAATGATACAGGCAAATCTGGGTGGAGAAATTCCACACATCATAAAATCTATCAACGGAGTAATCGGCTTTTTGGGTGAAACCAAAGGAGGAGATCCCGTGCCGCTTAGACAATCTGAAGTAAACAGAATGTTAGGTAAGGTTGATGAACTTTCAGTGAAAGATGATAGTGTTAACATCCCTTACACAATTGGCGAAACCGTAAAAGTAATAGACGGACCGTTCAACGGATTTAACGGAACCGTGGAAAAGATAAATGAAGAGAAACGCAAGCTCGAAGTAATGGTGAAAATTTTCGGAAGAAAAACACCATTAGAGTTGAGCTATATGCAAGTAGAAAAAGTTTAATTGTTACGCTTAATAGGTTTTTCGGAGGCTTCCACTTTTGAATAACCACATTTAAAAATTAGAAATGGCAAAAGAAATCAGTAAAGTAGTTAAGTTGCAAGTTCGCGGAGGTGCTGCCAATCCATCACCCCCAGTTGGACCTGCTCTTGGTGCTGCCGGTGTTAACATCATGGAGTTCTGTAAGCAATTCAACGCTAGAACCCAGGATAAGCAGGGGAAAGTATTGCCAGTAGCGATCACAGTGTATAAAGACAAGTCTTTTGACTTTGTAATTAAAACACCACCCGCTGCAGTACAAATACTAGAAGCTGCAAAAGCGAAAAAGGGCTCCGGTGAACCACACGCAAAAAAAGTAGCCACAATCTCTTGGGACCAAATTAAAACGATCGCGGAAGATAAAATGCCCGATCTTAACGCATTTACCGTAGAGTCTGCTATGAAAATGGTAGCCGGTACTGCACGTTCCATGGGAATAAAAGTAAAAGGTGACGCACCTTTTTAATCTGAAAAAAGAATCTATAAAATGGCACGATTAACTAAAAAGCAAAAGGAAGCCGCATCAAAAATAGAGCCTAACAAGGCCTATTCTGTAGCTGAGGCTTCTGCTTTAATAAAAGAAATCACCAGCGTAAAGTTTGATGCTTCCGTTGACCTTGCAGTACGTCTTAACGTGGATCCACGTAAAGCGAACCAAATGGTCCGTGGCGTTGTTACCCTTCCGCACGGAACTGGTAAGGACGTAAAAGTATTGGCATTGGTAACTCCCGATAAGGAAGCCGAAGCCAAAGAAGCCGGAGCAGATTACGTAGGTCTTGATGAGTACCTCGATAAAATTAAAGGAGGATGGACAGATGTTGACGTAATTGTAACTATGCCAAGCGTAATGGGTAAATTAGGTCCTTTAGGACGTGTACTAGGTCCTCGTGGCCTTATGCCAAACCCAAAAACAGGTACAGTAACAATGGACGTTGCTAAAGCAGTTTCTGATGTAAAAGCTGGTAAAATCGACTTCAAAGTTGACAAGACTGGTATCGTACACGCAGCAATCGGGAAAGCATCTTTTGATGCCGAAAAGATTGCAGGAAACGCAAGAGAATTATTAACAACCCTCGTTAAACTTAAACCTCAGGCCGCAAAAGGTGTTTACATTAAGAGTATCTTCATGTCAAGCACAATGAGCCCAGGAGTTGAAGTGGATACAAAAAGGTTTACTGAGCAGTAAAAACTGGAAATTATGACAAGAAAAGAAAAATCACAAGTAATTGAAACGTTGACTGCACAGTTGTCTGATAATGCCAATATCTATCTGGCAGACATTTCAGGCCTTGATGCAGGGAATACTACCAACCTTCGCCGCGCTTGTTTCAAAGCAGGGGTTCAATTGGCAGTTGTTAAGAACACATTGCTTAAAAAAGCGATGGAGAGTTCAGATAAGGATTTCGGTGAGCTTACAAATATCCTGAAAGGAAATACATCTTTGATGATTTCTGAAACAGGAAACGCGCCTGCCAAAGTAATTAAGGAATTCAGAAAGAAATCTGATAAGCCTCTTTTGAAGGGAGCCTATATCCAAGAGTCAATTTATGTTGGCGACAATCAATTGGATAGTCTGGTTGAACTTAAGTCGAAAGACGAACTTATTGGAGAAATTATCGGGTTGTTGCAATCGCCTGCTAAAAATGTTGTTTCAGCACTTAAATCAAGTGGTGGAAAGCTTGCGGGAATTGTTAAGACCTTATCCGAAAGAGAAGGATAAAAAACCCCTTTTGTCTTCCTTTAAAGGGAGATATAGAGGAATGTTATTGCACTAATTAATTTATATAAACACAATTATTTTAAAAACGATAGAAATGGCAGATTTGAAAGATTTCGCAGAAAAATTGGTTAACCTAACAGTAAAAGAAGTTAATGAGTTAGCTACAATATTAAAAGATGAGTATGGCATTGAGCCTGCTGCTGCAGCTGTTGCTGTTGCTGCTGGTGGTGCTGCTGCAGGTGGCGAAGCCGCTGATGAGCAATCAGAATTCACAGTAATGTTGAAAGCTGCTGGTGCATCTAAACTTGCAGTTGTAAAACTAGTTAAGGAATTAACTGGTGCTGGTCTTAAAGAAGCAAAAGAAATGGTAGATAACGCTCCTTCTCCAATTAAAGAAGGCGTTTCTAAAGACGAAGCTGAAGCTTTAAAAGCTCAATTAGAAGAAGCTGGAGCTGAGGTTGAGCTTAAGTAAGCTCCTTACGTTCCAAACCTTAAGGTTTAGGTCTTCCGTTTCGGCGGAAAGACCTAAACCATTTTGCGTATATAATGGTTAATGCCTTTTTATACGATTATTTCATTTTCATTTTAATTAAAATTCCGTCCATAGATGTCAGCAACGCAAACTGAAAGATTGAATTTTTCCTCTGTAAAAAATAAGCCGGAATATCCCGACTTTTTGGACATTCAGATTAAATCCTTTCAGGATTTTTTCCAGTTGGAAACCAAATCAGAAGAAAGAGGCCAAGAAGGATTGTACAAAACCTTTTTGGAAAATTTCCCGATTACCGATACCCGCAACCAATTCGTTTTAGAGTTTTTAGACTATTTCGTAGATCCCCCAAGATATTCCATACAGGAGTGTATTGAGCGCGGACTTACCTATAGCGTCCCTCTAAAAGCGCGATTGAAACTGTACTGTACAGACGCCGAGCACGAAGATTTTGAAACCATCGTACAAGATGTCTATCTCGGTACCATCCCATATATGACCCCCAGCGGAACGTTCTGCATCAACGGGGCCGAGCGTGTTGTTGTTTCACAGCTTCACCGTTCTCCAGGGGTGTTCTTTGGCCAATCCTTCCACGCAAATGGAACGAAGCTTTACTCTGCCCGCGTAATTCCTTTCAAAGGTTCATGGATTGAGTTTGCCACAGATATCAACAGCGTGATGTACGCGTACATTGACCGTAAGAAAAAATTGCCCGTAACCACACTTTTCCGCGCCATCGGTTTTGAAAGGGATAAGGATATTCTTGAAATATTCGACCTTGCGGAAGAAGTTAAAGCTTCAAAAACGGGGCTTAAAAAATATATTGGCCGCAAATTGGCGGCACGTGTGCTGAAAACTTGGCACGAGGATTTCGTGGATGAAGATACAGGCGAGGTGGTTTCCATCGAGCGTAACGAGATTATTTTGGACCGCGATACCGTTCTTGAAAAAGAGCATATTGACGAAATTATTGATTCCGGAACAAAAACAATCTTGTTGCACAAAGAGGATAACCTTCAGGCAGATTACGCCATTATCCACAATACACTGCAAAAAGACCCTACCAACTCAGAAAAGGAAGCGGTAGAACACATATACAGACAACTTCGTAATGCCGAACCACCCGATGAGGAAACGGCTCGTGGTATTATCCACAAGCTATTCTTCAGCGACCAAAGATATAATCTTGGTGAGGTAGGGCGTTACAGAATGAACAAGAAACTGGGTCTTGATATCCCAATGGACAAGCAAGTGCTTACCAAGGAAGATATTATAACCATAGTTAAATATTTGATCGAGCTTATTAACTCTAAAGCTGAGATTGATGATATTGACCACCTTAGTAACCGTCGTGTACGTACTGTGGGTGAGCAATTGTCGCAACAGTTTGGCGTTGGTCTTGCCCGTATGGCACGTACCATCCGCGAGCGTATGAACGTTCGTGACAACGAGGTATTTACACCTATCGATTTGATTAATGCGAAAACACTTTCGTCAGTAATCAACTCATTCTTTGGTACCAACCAGCTTTCACAGTTTATGGACCAGACCAACCCACTGGCAGAGATTACGCATAAGCGTCGTCTTTCGGCACTTGGGCCAGGTGGTCTTTCCCGTGAAAGAGCAGGTTTCGAGGTTCGTGACGTTCACTATACGCATTACGGACGTCTTTGCCCGATTGAAACACCTGAAGGACCAAATATTGGTCTTATTTCTTCACTTGCAGTTTATGCGAAAGTGAATAACCTTGGTTTCATCGAGACACCATACCGTAAAGTTACGGATGGTAAAATTGACTTGAAACATGAGCCTGTTTATCTTTCTGCCGAGGAAGAAGAAGAAAAACACATTGCACAGGCAAACATTCCATTGTCTGACAAAGGTGAAATTGAAACCGACAAGGTAATTGCACGTATGGAAGGTGACTTCCCTCTTGTGGAACCAACGGTTGTAAATTACGCTGACGTTGCGCCAAACCAGATTGCATCTATCTCAGCATCGCTGATTCCATTCTTGGAGCACGATGACGCTAACCGTGCACTGATGGGCTCAAACATGATGCGCCAGGCGGTACCTTTATTGATTGCAGATTCACCAATCGTGGGAACTGGTTTAGAAAGACAAGTTGCTTCCGATAGTCGTGTATTGATAAATGCTGAAGGAGACGGTGTAGTAGAGTATGTTGACGCAAATGAAATTACAATCAAATATGACCGTACCGAGAACGAACGCATGGTGAGTTTTGATTCTGATGAAAAAACATATCAACTGGTAAAATTCAGAAAGACAAACCAGAGTACTTCCATTAACTTGAAGCCAATTGTTCGCAAAGGCGATAGAGTGAAAAAAGGACAGGTGCTTTGTCAAGGATATGCTACTGAAAAAGGAGAATTGGCCTTAGGCCGAAACATGAAGGTTGCCTTCATGCCTTGGAAAGGGTATAACTTTGAGGATGCGATCGTTATTTCTGAAAAAGTAGTTCGCGAAGATATTTTCACTTCCATACATATAGATGAATACTCTTTGGAGGTTCGCGATACCAAATTGGGTAACGAGGAATTGACAAACGATATTCCAAACGTATCTGAAGAAGCTACAAAAGATTTGGATGAATTCGGTATGATCCGAATTGGCGCCGAGGTAAAACCTGGCGATATCCTTATCGGGAAAATTACGCCTAAAGGTGAAAGCGACCCAACGCCAGAAGAAAAACTGCTTCGTGCCATTTTTGGTGACAAAGCAGGTGACGTTAAGGATGCTTCGCTAAAAGCTTCGCCTTCGTTGAACGGGGTGGTGATAGACAAGAAATTGTTTGCCCGTGCCGTAAAAGATAAGCGCAAGCGTGCAAAAGATAAAGAGGACATCGCAGAACTTGAAGCAAAATACGAAGCAAAATTCGTAGCACTGCAAGATGTTTTGGTTGAAAAACTTTTCGCAATTGTAGGTGGAAAAACTGCTCAAGGTGTAAATAACGATCTTGGCGAAGTAGTTTTCCCTAAAGGTAAAAAGTTCACATTAAAAATGCTTCACGCGGTTGATGATTATACCCACTTAACGGGAGGTACTTGGACGACTGATGATGAAACCAACGTGTTGGTGGCAGATTTAATGCACAACTATAAAATTAAGGAAAACGACCTTCAAGGTAACTTGCGTCGTGAGAAGTTTACAATCTCTGTAGGAGATGAGCTACCTTCCGGAATTTTGAAACTTGCCAAAGTTTACATCGCTAAAAAGCGTAAACTAAAAGTAGGGGACAAGATGGCGGGACGTCACGGAAACAAAGGTATTGTAGCACGTATTGTACGTGAGGAAGATATGCCTTTCCTTGAAGACGGAACTCCTGTAGATATCGTGTTGAACCCACTTGGGGTACCATCGCGTATGAACATTGGACAGATTTATGAAACCGTTCTTGGATGGGCCGGACAAAAGTTAGGTCGCAAATATGCAACCCCAATTTTTGACGGTGCAACTATTGACCAAATAAATGAATTGACCGATGAGGCTGGAATTCCAAGATTTGGACACACCTATCTATTTGATGGTGGCACCGGGAAGCGTTTTGACCAACCTGCAACTGTAGGGGTTATCTATATGCTGAAACTGGGCCATATGGTAGATGACAAGATGCACGCACGTTCCATCGGACCGTACTCGCTTATTACGCAACAACCTCTTGGTGGTAAAGCACAATTTGGTGGTCAGCGTTTTGGGGAGATGGAAGTTTGGGCCTTGGAAGCATACGGTGCATCCAGCACGCTTAGAGAAATATTGACTGTTAAATCTGATGATGTTATTGGAAGGGCGAAAACCTACGAAGCAATCGTAAAAGGGGAAACCATGCCAGAACCAGGATTACCGGAATCTTTCAATGTACTTATGCACGAATTGAAAGGATTGGGTCTTGACATTAGATTAGAGGAATAGCCCACGGGGTCATTCCGATACCGTAGGCGCGCGATTAATCGCGCGCCTACAAACAAAAATTAATTTTTTTTCAACATGATGAACAGAAATAAAGAAAACACAGTACAGAAATTCGACAAGATTTCTATTGGTTTGGCTTCCCCTGAATCCATTTTGGCGGAATCACGCGGCGAAGTATTAAAGCCCGAAACAATCAACTACCGTACGCACAAGCCTGAGCGTGACGGTCTTTTCTGTGAGCGCATCTTTGGTCCGGTAAAGGATTACGAATGTGCCTGTGGTAAATATAAAAGAATCCGCTACAAAGGTATCGTTTGCGACCGTTGCGGGGTGGAAGTAACCGAGAAGAAAGTACGCCGTGACCGCGTGGGGCATATCAATTTGGTAGTTCCCGTGGCACACATTTGGTATTTCCGAAGCCTTCCTAACAAAATTGGTTACCTTCTTGGATTACCTTCCAAGAAATTGGATATGATTATTTACTACGAGCGTTATGTAGTAATTCAACCAGGTATTGCAACATACGAAGGCGGAGAAGCTGTTAAGAAAATGGATTTCCTTACTGAAGAGGAATATCTAGCCATACTTGATTCACTTCCGCAGGAAAACCAGTATTTGGAAGAAACAGATCCAAATAAATTCATAGCGAAGATGGGAGCGGAGTGCTTGATCGATCTTTTGCAAAGAATCGACCTTGACCAACTTTCATACAACCTGCGCCACAAAGCAAACAACGAAACCTCAAAGCAACGTAAAACAGAGGCTTTAAAGCGTCTTCAAGTCGTGGAGGCTTTGCGCGAGGCAAATTTGAACCGCGAAAACAAAGCCGAATGGATGATTATGAAAGTAATCCCAGTAATTCCACCAGAATTACGTCCGTTGGTGCCGCTTGACGGTGGTCGTTTTGCAACTTCCGATTTGAACGATTTGTATCGTCGTGTAATCATCCGTAACAACCGTTTGAAGCGATTGATGGAAATTAAAGCTCCGGAAGTAATCCTTCGAAACGAAAAACGTATGCTTCAGGAATCGGTAGATTCATTGTTTGACAACACGCGTAAATCTTCAGCAGTTAAAACTGATAGTAACCGTCCATTGAAATCCCTTTCAGATTCATTGAAAGGTAAGCAAGGGCGTTTCCGTCAAAACCTGCTTGGTAAGCGTGTGGATTATTCGGCGCGTTCGGTAATTGTCGTTGGGCCCGAATTGAAATTATACGAGTGCGGTCTTCCAAAAGATATGGCTGCAGAGCTTTACAAGCCTTTCGTAATCCGTAAATTGATTGAAAGAGGAATTGTAAAAACAGTAAAATCTGCAAAGAAAATTATAGATAAAAAGGAGCCCGTAGTTTGGGATATTCTTGAAAATGTATTGAAAGGTCACCCAGTTATGCTTAACCGGGCCCCAACTTTGCACAGACTTGGTATCCAGGCATTTCAGCCTAAATTGATTGAAGGAAAAGCGATTCAGCTTCACCCATTGGTTTGTACTGCATTTAACGCGGATTTCGATGGTGACCAGATGGCTGTTCACCTTCCATTGGGGCCAGAGGCTATTTTGGAATGCCAGCTTTTGATGCTTGCTTCCCATAACATTTTGAACCCAGCAAACGGTAGTCCGGTTGCGGTTCCTTCACAGGATATGGTTTTGGGTCTATACTATATGACCAAACTAAAGAAAACGATGGGCGATGTAGTTGTGAAAGGAGAAGGCTTAACTTTCTATTCAGCGGAAGAAGCTATTATTGCCTATAATGAAGGCAATGTAGATCTTAATGCCGAAATAAAAATCAGAACCAAGGATTTCAATGAAAACGGTGAGTTGGTAAATCAAATCATCACCACCACTTTGGGAAGGGTAATCTTTAACGAGAAAGTTCCTGAAGAAGCTGGTTTCATAAACGAAGTATTGACCAAAAAGTCGCTTCGTGATATTATCGGTAAAATTTTGAAAGTTACTTCTGTTCCAGTAACATCAGCGTTCCTTGACGAAATTAAAGGTCTTGGGTATAAATTCGCTTTTGAAGGTGGTTTGTCTTTCAGCTTGGGTGACATTATTATCCCTGCCGAAAAGCAAAGCATGATTGATAACGCCAACGAACAAGTTGACGGTATTATCAACAGCTACAACATGGGGCTTATTACGAACAACGAACGTTACAACCAGGTAATTGATATTTGGACCGCAACGAATGCTGAACTTACCGAGCTTTCTATGAAGCGTATTCGCGAGGATCAGCAAGGATTCAACTCTGTGTATATGATGCTTGACTCTGGGGCGAGGGGTTCTAAGGAACAAATCCGCCAGTTAACAGGTATGCGTGGGTTGATGGCGAAACCAAAAAAATCAAACTCCGGTGGAGGTGAAATTATCGAGAACCCGATTCTTTCCAACTTTAAGGAAGGACTTTCAATTCTTGAATACTTTATCTCTACCCACGGGGCGCGTAAAGGACTTGCGGATACGGCTCTTAAAACTGCGGATGCTGGTTACCTAACACGTCGTTTGGTGGATGTTTCACAGGATGTTATTATCAATATTGAAGATTGCTACACCCTTCGTGGAATTGAGGTTTCTGCCTTGAAGAAGAACGAAGAGATTGTGGAATCCCTTCGCGATAGAATTGTAGGACGTACAGCACTTAACGATATTGTTAACCCATTGACTAAGGAATTGCTTGTTGCATCTGGTGATCATATTACGGAAGAAATAGCCGATGCTATTGGCAAATCTCCGTTGGATAGCGTAGAAGTACGTTCTGCACTAACCTGCGAAGCTAAGCAAGGAATCTGTTCACAATGTTACGGCCGTAACCTTGCTACCAATAAAATGGTTCAGCGTGGGGAAGCTGTGGGTGTTGTGGCTGCACAATCCATTGGGGAACCAGGAACCCAGCTTACACTCCGTACGTTCCACGTGGGAGGTATTGCGGGGAACATTTCCGAAGAGAACAAATTGGTTGTTAGATTTGACGGTAAAGCAGAGATCGAAGATCTTAAAACCGTTAAAGGTGAAGATAGCCAAGGCAAAACAGTTGATATTGTAATTTCACGTACTTCTGAAATTAAACTAGTTGACAAGAAAACCGGTATTACATTAAGTACCAATAACATTCCATACGGTTCCACCCTTTACGTAAAGGATGGCGATAGCCTGAATGCTGGTGATGTGGTTTGTTCTTGGGATCCGTACAACGGTGTAATTATTTCAGAATTTGCTGGGAAAATTAAATACGAAAACATTGTTCAAGGTTTAACCTATCAGGTAGAGATTGATGAGCAAACTGGTTTCCAAGAAAAAGTAATTTCTGAATCGAGAGATAAAAAGCGTATTCCAACCCTTCAAATTTTAGGGAAGAAAGACGAAGTTATCCGTAGCTATAACTTGCCTGTTGGAGCCCACTTGATGGTGGACGATGGCGACAAAATTAAGATCGGTAAAATTCTTGTGAAGATACCACGTAAATCTGCGAAAGCGGGTGATATTACGGGAGGTCTTCCGCGAGTTACCGAGCTTTTTGAAGCGCGTAACCCTTCAAACCCAGCAGTTGTTAGCGAGATTGACGGTGTAGTTTCCTTCGGAAAAATAAAACGTGGTAACCGTGAGATTATCGTTGAGTCCAAATTGGGCGAAGTGAAAAAGTATTTGGTGAAACTTTCAAACCAAATTCTTGTTCAGGAAAACGATTACGTACGTGCAGGTATGCCACTTTCCGATGGTTCCATTACGCCGGA
>MDSW01189447.1_pt1 | contig 12384 bp, 13 predicted proteins | sample 811171 | NCBI WGS metagenome assembly MDSW01 (sample SAMN05326641, study PRJNA326480) | marine metagenome | isolation source: seawater | place: Atlantic Ocean: North West | collected 2012
ATAATTACTGTTTTTTTAAAATTTTCAAGTGCATTTTGTTCACCTAGAAATTTTGATTTTTGATAAAGAGATTTTGATTTATCATTAGCTCCAATAGCACTGACGTGAATAAATTTTTTTACATCTGAGTCTGAACAAATTTTTGCAACAGCTTCAGGAATTTTGGAATGAATATTAAAAAATTTTTGTTTTCTACTTTCAAAGAGAATACCAATTAAATTCACGACAACATCTGAATTTTTAATGGCTTCTTTTAAATCTGAAAAATTATTTGGTTTCCAGTTTAATAGCTCGATAGCACCTGGTGTGGCCTGGGTCTTTAAATAGCCTTTTTGAAAGGTGTTTCGAGTTGTAATGATGCATCTATAGTTTTTCTTTGTCAAATTTCGAACAAGATATCTGCCTATAAAACCACCACCACCTAAGATTGTGCAAATTTGATTTTTCATGGTATTTAAACTTATATATGAAAATAAATAAGATAAAAGAGGACATAACTTCAGAAATAGCGAGCTCATTCAAAAATAGCATTGCAATAGACACCGAAGCAACAGGGCTTCAAATACCAGAACGAGATAAACTTAGCTTAATTCAAATTTGTGATGAAAAGGGAAATGTTTTCATTATACAACCAAATAAAAATAATTTTAGAGCACCAAACTTAGTATCGGTTTTAGAAAATAATAAAATTTTAAAAATTGGACATTTTTTAAGATTTGATAAGAGTGCCTTAGAATTTTTTTTAAAGTGTAAAGTAAAAAATATTTTTGACACTAAGATTGCTTCAAAAATTGTACGAACATATACAGACGCACACGGATTAAAAAACTTAACTCAAGAATTCTGTAATAAATCTTTAGATAAAAGACAAGGAAGCAGTGATTGGAATAAAGATATAAATGAGTTATCCGACAAACAATTAGAGTATGCGGCAAACGATGTAATCTATTTACATAAAATTAAATTAGAATTAGAGAACATGCTTATAAGAGAGAAGAGGATGGAAATCTTCAAAAAATGTTTGGATTTTTTAGATACAAGAGTTGAACTTGACCAAAAGGGTTTTAAAGAAGACATATTTGAGCACTAATGAATAAAAAAAATTATTTAAAAGAGGCAAAAAGAACTGCAGATATTCAAATTAAAGAGCTTAAGAAAATAAAAAAAATTTTTAATAAATCATTTATTAAAGCAATAGACCTTATTTTAAATTGTAAAGGAAAAGTAATTTTTGCCGGAATAGGAAAATCCGGCCTTATTGCAAAAAAAATTTCAGCAACTTTTTCAAGCGTAGGTATACCAAGTTTTTTTTGTGATCCTGCACAGGCTCTTCATGGTGATATGGGTCAAATAGAAAAAAAAGATATATTAATTATTTTTTCTTACTCGGGAAACACTTCAGAATTAACAAATATGCTTAAATACGCAAATAGATATCGAATTAAAATTATTGGTGTAGCGTCAAAGCCAGAAAGTATTTTATTAAAAGCGAGTGATATTAAATTGCTTTTACCAAAGGTAAAAGAGGCTGATAGAACAGGTTTAGTACCTACTACAAGTACCTCTTTAACTTTAATTTTAGGTGATTGTTTAGCAACAACTGTAATGCAGCAAAAAAAATTCTCTAAAGAAAAATTTAAAGTTTTTCACCCAGGTGGAAATATTGGTAACTCTCTGCTTTTAGCAAAGGATATAATGGTAACTGGAAAAAAAATGCCAATAATAAATTATAATAAAAATTTTAAAGAAGCTATTAAAATAATGAGTCAAAAAAAACTTGGAATTATAGTTATCCTAAAAAAAAAATTTGTAAAAGGTTTGCTTACTGACGGAGATTTAAGAAGGGAGTTGAAAAACTATTCTGAAAGAGAGAGTTTGAATAAATTTATGAATAGAAGCCCTTTAGTAGTAAATGAGAATATGCCTGCCTCAAAAGCTTTAGCTATTATGAGCGAAAAGAAAATCACAAGTTTATTGGTAGTATCCGACAAAGATTTGACAAAGAAAAATAAAATTTTAAAAGGAATTATTCATATTCATTTTCTTTTAAGAAACGGTATTCAATAATGGGATTTAGGAAAAAAAAACTCAGAATAATTCAATTAAGTCTTTTATTATTTGGATCATTAGTAATATTTTTTACTTACACAAACAAGAATGAAATTACTAATCAAAGAATTTTAACAAAAGAATCACAAGAAAAAGTTCGAGAACAAATTTCAAATCAAAACGAAAAAGAAGATGTCTTTTACAATATTGAATATTCCGGATTAGATTTGTCTGGCAATAGATATATACTTAGATCAAAAGAGGCTTATAATGATAGATCAAACCAAGAATTAGTAAATATGAGATTGGTAGAGGCTTTTTTTTATTTCAAGAACGGATCTGTTCTTAAAATTTCTTCTGAAAAAGGAATTTATAATAATAAAACTTTAGATATGATTTTTAATGACAATATTAAAGCTTTATATGAAAATAGCGAACTATATGCTCAAAAAGCGGAGTATTCAAATTCAGGTGGATATTTAATTGTTTCTGAAGAGGTAGAGGTCAATGATACCAAAGGAAAAATTAGAGCAGATAAATTATTTTTTGATATTAAAAAGCAAACTTTAGAAATAGCTTCCTTTGACGACAATAAAATAAATGCTAATATTAACCTTAAATGAAAAAAGGATTTAGAATATTAAAGTTTAAAAAAGATAAACCTGTTTTTGAGGTAAAAGATGTAAGTAAGTCTTTTGATGGAAGGCCAATTTTAAAAAAGCTTTCATTAAAGGTTTTTCCTGGAGAGTGCGTTGGTGTTTTAGGTCCTAATGGTTGTGGAAAGACAACTCTATTTTCTATGTGTATTGGAGAACAAAATATTGAAGGTGGAAAAATTTTTCTTAATAATAAAGCTATAGATCAAATACCAATACATTTAAGGTCGAAAGAAGGTTTAGGATATCTTCCACAACAAAGAAGCGTATTTAATATGTCAGTTTACGACAATATTTTAGGAATAGCTCAAGTTTCAATCAAAGGTTCCGATAATCAAAAAGCTATAACTGAAAAACTATTGGATGAATTTAATTTACAACATTTGAGAACATTAAATGCATCAGTTTTATCAGGTGGAGAAATAAGAAGATTAATGATGGCCAGGGTGATGATTAACAAACCAAAAATCGTTTTATTAGATGAACCTTTAGCTGCCCTTGATCCTTTAGTCATTCAAGACATTCAAAAATATATTTTAAAAATTCAATCTAGTGGAACAGCTATATTAGTAACTGACCATAATGTTAAAAACCTTTTTGACATAACTGACAGAAGTTATGTTTTGGGAGAGCAGACTGTAATCGCTGAAGGTACATCAAGAGAATTGCTGAAGTCATCAAAAGCCATAGAACATTATTTTGGGTCTCAGTTTTCTTAAATAATGTCATATAAAGGATTTAATTTAGTAGTAAATAAAAAAATCTTACCGTTTGACAAGACTATTGAAGTAGATTCTGACAAGTCTATCTCAATTAGAAGTTTTTTACTTGGTGCCATTTCACATAATATATCTAAAGCTTCTAATGTTCTAGAGTCAGAGGATGTTTTATCTACGATCAATTGTTTAAGGAAACTAGGTGTGAAAATCAAAAAAAATGGAAATAAAAAATATAGTATTTTTGGTAAAGGATTAGGCTCATTAACAATAAAAAAAAATGGTCAATTAAATTTTGGTAATTCAGGAACATTAGCAAGACTTCTTATAGGAATACTTTCAACCACACCAAAAATTCAAGCGAATTTAACAGGTGATCGCTCTTTAAACAAAAGAAGTATGGAAAAATTGATTAATTTAATGTCGAAATTTGGAGCAGAGTTTTTACCTAAAAATAAATTTTTTTTTCCATTAAAAATTTTATCAACCGAAATGCCAGTAGGGATCAATTATAAAGCTGGTGTTTCAGCACAGCTCAAAAGCGCAGTTATTTTTGCTGGACTAAATTCGTATGGTATTACAGAGATTTTTGAAAATGAAAAAAGTAGAGATCATACAGAGAATATTTTGTCGAGAAATCCAAAAGTAATAAAAATTAAAAAAGGAAAAAATAAGGTAATAAAAATATTTGGAAAAGAATATTTGAAACCTATTGAGATTAATGTTCCAGGTGATCCCTCTTCTGCTGCTTTCTTTGCTGCTTTAACAATTCTTAATCATAAATCTTCTATCAAAATAAAAAATGTTGGCTTGAACAAAACTAGACTAGGTTTTTATCAGCTACTTAATAAATCTGGCGCTAAAATTAAAATGATAAGAAAAAGAAATGAAAATAATGAGCCAGTTGGAGACATTGTAGTTAGAAGTTCAAAAATTAGACCAATAAGATCAACTAAAGAATATTATGTTAATTCTACAGACGAATATCCAATAATGTTTGTCATAGCGGCTTTGACAAAAGGAGTATCAATATTCAAAGGTATAAGTGATTTAGCAAATAAAGAAAGTAATAGAATAAAAGAAATGCAAAAAATTCTTAGTCAAGTTGGTATTAAAAGTAAATCTACGAAAAAAGAGTTAAAAATTTATGGTAAAGAAGGAATTAATTTGCAGAACAAAAAAGTTACTGTAAAAAACCTTGGAGATCATAGAATTTGTATGTCAGCATTCGTTCTATCTGTTATAACAGGAGCCTGCGTTAAAATTAAAAATTTTGAAACTGTTTTTACCTCATCACCTTCTTTTCTCAAAATAATGAAGTCTATAGGAGCTAGATTTGAAATTCAAAAATAAATCAATTCAAATATCCTGCGATGGAGGGGCAGCAACAGGAAAATCAACTGGAGCAAAACTTTTATCTAAAAAATTTAAGTTAAATTTTTTGTCTTCTGGGTTATTATATAGATATACAAGCTATTTAATTTTAAAGAATAAGCCAAAAAATAAAATCTTATTTATAAAGAAAAAGTTTAAAAAACTTGACTATAAAAAACTAAAAAAAATAAATTTACAAACTCCCGAAATATCAGAATACAGTGCAAATATTGCGAAAGTCAGAAAAGTAAGAGATATTTTAAAAAAATTTCAAATTGATTTTGCAAAAAAAAATAAAAATTGCTGTATTGAGGGAAGAGATATTTCAACAAAAATTTTACCTAATTCTGATCTAAAATTCTTCTTTAAGTGTAATTTAAATATTGCAGCAAAAAGAAGATATTTTGAAATAAAAAAAAAGAGAACTGATATAAAACTAAAAGATGTAAAAAAAGCTCTAAGAATAAGAAATATTTTAGATACAAAGAGGAAAAACTCCCCTTTACTTAAACATAGAGATTCGATAGAAATCGACACCGGAAAATTAGACAAAAAAACTATGTTAATAAAAATGTCTGAAAATGTCGAAAGAGTTTTAAACTTAAAATATGGAAACAAAACAAGAATTAAAAAAAAACGATAAATCGCACAAAGAATTTCAGAACCTTTTAGATCAGGACTTTAAAGATAGAAAGCTCAAAGAAAACGAAATTATAAAAGCTGTTGTAACAGAAATAACAAAGAATTTTGTTGTTGTTGATTGTAAGGCAAAGATGGAAGGTATGATACCCATTGAAGAATTTAAGAATGATGAAGAGTTCAGTAAACTTAAAGTCGGTTCTCAAATAGAGGTTTATCTTGAAAGAATAGAAAGCTTTAAAGGAGAAATTATTATTTCAAGGGACAAAGCTAGGAAAATGAAAGCCTGGAAAAAAATGGAGAAAGTTTTTGAAACTCAAGAAGAGATGACTGGGTATATTACAGGTAAAGTAAAAGGTGGTTTCATAGCGACAGTAGAAGGACTACCGTGTTTCATGCCCTCATCACAAATAGATGTAAGACCTTTAAAAAAAATTGATCATTTAATGAACACCCCTGTTAAAGTAATAGCTACAAGAATTGATAAAAATAGAGGTAACGTTTGTGTGTCTAGAAGAGCAGTATTAGAAAAAAGTAAAAATGCAGAGATAACTGAGGCGCTAAAAAATATTAAAGAAGGAGATGTAGTAGAAAATGCTATAGTAAAGGCTACGACAGACTGGGGAATTTTTTTAGATATAAATGGAATTGACGCACTTCTTCATGTTTCGGACCTAAGTCATGGTAGAGTAAAAAAACCTGCAGACCTTGTGAGTATAGGCCAAAAATTAAAAGTAAAAATCACTAAAATTGATAGTAAAACAAATCGTGTTTCTGCCTCTGTTAAGGCTCTTACAGAAGATCCATATGAGAATATTGACAAAAAATATAAAGTGGGTGAAATTTATAAAGGAGTGGTTACAAAATTGATGGATTATGGATGCTTCGTTAAGATTGAAGACGGTATAGAGGGTTTAATTCATAGTTCAGAATTAGATTGGACCAATAAAAATATTAAGCCTAGTAAAGTTCTCTCTGTTTCACAAAATATAAAATTTAAGATCGTAAGTATTGATAAGGATACGAAAAGAGTGTCCCTCTCTTATAAAGCAACCTTAGAAAATCCGTGGGACAAAGTAAGGGATAAATTAGGTCAGAAAGTAAATATTAAAATTAATAATGTAACAGATAAAGCTATTTTTGGAGAACTGGAAGACAATGGTTTAGGAGGCATGCTTCATTATAAAGAAATTTCATATCAGGAAAATGTTGACGACTTAAAAAAATTTAAAAAAGGCGATAAATTAGAGGTAAAAATTATAGAAATTAAAGACGAAAAAATCAGGTTTTCAAAAAGAGCTTTAGAGAAAGATCCTTTAAGTTGGTTTACTGAAAATAAAAAGAAAGTCGGAGATGTGATTACCACAAGAATACACGAAGTGTTGAAGACAGGGGTAAAGGTCACAATAGACAAAGAAAAAAAACTTATAGTCACAATTAAAAAAGTAGATCTTGCTAAAGATGCCGCTGATGCTCGACCTGAAGTATTTTCACCAGGAAATGCATTAGATGCAAAAATTACGGATTTAGATTTAAAAATGAGAAGAATAAAACTTAGTGTTAAAGCCGCACAAATTGATGAAGAAAAATCTCTAATCGCAAAATTTGGTGAAGGTGCAACCAAATCAGGAGCCACATTAAAAGGGATTTTTGAAAAAGCTATTGGGAAAAAAGCAAAAAAAGAAAAATAATTGTCAAGACCACTAATAATCAAGAAAATTAAAGAAAAAAATCCAGAATTAAATAACTTAGATATTGAAAACATATTAGACATTTTTTGTGATAATATAGAAAGAGTCTTAGCGACTGGTAACAAAGTTGAATTAAGAGGATTTGGTACTTTTTTTGTTTCAAAAATTAAAGAAAAATATTCAGCTAGAAACCCAAAAACAGGAGAAATTATTTATGTTCCTGAAAAAAATAAGGTAAGATTTCGACCAAGCAAAAAATTGAAAAATCTTATTAACAAATGACCAAACCAAAAATTTTTGTCGCTTGCGACACTACAGATCCCAAAAAAATTAAAAAAATTATAAATGAGACACGAAATTCAAAATTAATTTTTGGTTACAAATTTGGGTTAGAATTTTTAAATTCTAAAAATGGTAGAAAATTTGTGGCTAATCTGAAAAATAAAATAACTTTTGGAGATTATAAGTTATCGGATATACCAAATACTTGTTCTTCTGCTATTAAGGCCGTTAAAGATTTAAAATTAAATTACATTACAATACACATTAATTCTGGTCTCAAAGCTATAAATGCAGCTAAAAAAGTTTCTGGCTCAACAAAGTTAATTGGTGTCACAGTACTTACCTCTCTTGATAATAAATCTTTAAAAGAAATTGGATTTGGTAAAAATGTTAAAAAATTAGTTCTTCACCAAGCCAAATTAGCAACTAAAGCAAAGTTAGATGCGATTGTTTGTAGTCCACACGAAGTTAAAATTGTAAAAAAAGTTTTTAAAAAAGAAATAATCACTCCTGGAATTAGACTTCCCAATGATAAAAAGGGAGACCAAAAGAGAGTAATGACTCCTAGAGAGGCTATTCAAAATGGAGCAACATCTTTAGTGATGGGCAGAAGTATTACTCGGGGAAACATAAAAAATAATATAAAAAAAATTATTAAAGAATTAAGTTAAAATGAAAATTAAAATTTGTGGCTTGCACCCAGCCAGAGATGTGCAGCTTTGTGTTGACCTAGGAATAGATTTTTTAGGTTTTATATTTTATGCAAAATCTCCTAGAAATGTTGATTTGAAAGATATTGAAAAATTAAAAAGCTATAATAAGTTAATGTCACAATTCGTGGCTGTAACGGTTAATCCTAGCAATGATTTTATTAAAAAATTTGTACTAGGAAATTTTGACTATATTCAACTTCATGGATCAGAAACAAAAGAAAGAATTATAGAAATAAAGTCAATGGGGCTAAAAATTATAAAAACTATAAAAATTAGAGATAAGACTGACATAGATGAATATAAGAAATATGAAAATGCTGATATTATTTTATTTGATACTCCTGGTATGGAAAAATCTATTAAATTTCCAAAAGATTTAATTTCAAAACTTCCTAAAGGAGAAAGATATGCTCTTGCTGGCTCAATTTCTCAAAATAATATTGAAAATTTAAAGAAATTAGGAGTTACCTTTTGCGATCTATCGAGTAACTTGGAAAGAGATGCTGAAATAGGATACAAAGATCATCATAAAATAAAAAGATTTGTAAATAAAGTAAATGAAATTAAAAATTAAAAAAGGGGTTCCCTTTATTGATCAACACGACAAAAACTTCATGTATGGAGGAAAATTCGGAGGTAATTTTATACCTGAAACTTTGAAGAAACCTATTGATGATCTAACAAAACTTTTTTCAAAACTGAGAAAAGATAAAAAATTCTTAAAAGAAAGGGATTATTATTTTAAAAACTATGTAGGGGCACCTACACCTTTTATAAAACTAGAAAATTTAACTTATCATCTTGGAGGAGCTCAAATTTATGCAAAAGTAGTGTCTGAAGCAAATGGTGGAGCTCACAAGATTTACAATGCTACAGTACATTGTCTAATTGCAAAAAAAGCTGGAAAAAAATTTATTGTAGGAGATACAGGAGCTGGGTATGCAGGAAAAATGCTTTCAATGGCTGCTAAGAAATTTGGTCTGAAATGTAAAATTTTCATGGGAGCAAAAGATATTAAGAGACAAAGACCTAACGTAGAAGCTATGAGAAAAAATGGGGCAGAAATCGTAGCTGTTAATACTGGAAGTCAAACGCTTGTTGATGCTGTAAGTGAGTGTATGCGCTACTGGGTTACTAATTGTGATACAACACATATGTGTGTCGGATCTACAGTAGGTCCTAATATTTTTGTAAAAATCTGTGCTTGGAGCACAGCACAAATTTCTAGAGAGTTAATGAAACAGGTCAAAGAAGAGTTTGGAAGAGTTCCAAAGAAAATAAAACTACTTAATTGTGTTGGTGGAGGAAGCTCCGCTATGGGATTTTGGAATGAATTTATAGATACTGATGCAGAATTAATTGGTATCGAAGCTGGTGGTCCAAAAAATAGTAAATTACATGCTGCCCCATTAACTAATGGTTCTAAAATTGGAATACTTCATGGATCAGCACAGTACGTAATTCAAGATAGTGAAGGACAAATAGGAAGAACAGAGTCAATTTCAGCCGGACTGGACTACCCAGGGATTTCAAGTTTGCATTGTTATCTTAAAGATACAAAAAGAGCTAAATATACATCTGCAAGTGACGAAGAAGCTCTTAACGCTTATCAAATGGTTTCAAAATTTGAGAATATTTCTCCCTCACTTGAACCTTCGCATGCTTTTGCTGAAGCAATAAAACTAGCACCTAAATTAAAAAAATCCGAAATTATTATTGTTAACTCTTGTGGTGATAGTCTTAAGGACAAAGACATTATCAAACAAAAATTAGGATCTTATGTGAGATGAAGTCAAAAATTACTATAACTTTTGATAAATGTAAAAAAGAAAAAAGACCTGCCTTAATTACTTATACGGTAGCGGGTGATAATACTAAGAATAATTCTCTTAAAATTCTTAATAAAATTTCCAAACATGCAGATATCTTAGAGTGTGGTTTTCCTCACAATACCCCAATAGCAGATGGAGGTCAGATTCAAGGAAGTTCACATCGAGCTTTAAAAAATGGAATAAAACTTAAAGATGTTTTTCAAATTGTAAAAAAATTTAAAAAAATAAATCCCAGTAAACCATTAATTCTAATGGGTTATTTTAATCTTATTTATCAAAGTGGAGAAAATAATTTCTTAAATAAATGCAAAAAATCAGGTGTAGATGGTCTTATAATTGTAGATCTCCCTTATCCGGAAAATAAAAGTTTTGCAAATAAATGTAAAAAAAGAGGTATTACTTTTGTTCAACTTTTATCCCCTACAACCTCAAAAGATAGGATAAAAAAAATTATTAAAGATTCACATGAAATGCTCTATTACATATCCATGCTTTCTACTACTGGAGGTAAATTAAAAGTATCTCCTAAAAAAATACTTGAGAATTATAAAAAGATAAAAAGAATCAACCCAAAAAAAAACATTGTCATTGGTTTTGGGATCACAGATAGAACTATTTCTTCTCTAAAATCGGCAAATGGACTAGTTGTGGGTAGTATGTTGTGTAAAATAATAACAAATTCACTCAAAATGAGACAAAATCCTGTCACAAATTTAGATAAAGTTGTGTACAATCTTAAAAGAAAAATTTTATGAATTGGATAACAAAATTTATTAAACCTAAAATCAAATCTCTATTTGAAAAAAGATCTTCTAAAGTGGATACAAACCTCTGGACTACATGTAGTTGCAAAAACTTAATCTATTCAGAGGATATGAATTCCAATAGAAAAGTTTGTCCTAAGTGTGGAGAACACCATAAGCTTACTTGTAAGGAAAGATTTGAAACTTTTTTCGATGATAAAGAATTCGAAATTATTGAGACCCCTCTTCCAAAAGACGATCCTTTAAATTTTCAAGATAAAAAAAAATATACTGACCGTTTAAGAGAAGCAAGAAAATTAACGGGTCAAGATGATGCAATTCTTATTGCAAAGGGAAAAGTTCAAAATATTGATGTCGTTGTTGGAGCTCAAGATTTTAGATTTATTGGTGGTTCGTTTGGTGCAGCCTCTGGCGAAGCTTTTATAGCTGGAGCTCAGCAAGCTATTGAAAATAATATGCCTTTCATATTTTTTAGTTGTTCCGGCGGGCAACGTATGCACGAAAGTTCAATTGCATTGATGCAAATGTCTAGAACTGCTTTAGCTGTTAATGAGTTAAAGAAAAAAAATACTCCATTTATAGTTGTTTTAACTAATCCTACAACTGGGGGTGTAACTGCTTCATGGGCAATGCTAGGTGATATTTTGATAAGTGAACCTAAAAGCGTAATAGGTTTTGCAGGACGTAGGGTTATTCAAGATACAGTTAGAGAAACTTTACCTGATGATTTTCAAACTGCTGAATATGTAAAAGATCATGGAGGAATAGATCTTATAGTTGAAAGACAATATTTAAATACAACAATTGGAACGTTATTAAATGTTTTATTGAAAAAGGCAGAAGCTCAGGTTAAACAAGAGTCTAATGTCACAGTCGATCAATCTTTACAAACAGCTAGCTAATCATAAACTTTTCAATAAATCTGTTAACTTTGGTCTTAAAAGAATTAAACTAGCTTTGAGATTACTGGGACATCCAGAAAAAAAACTTAAAAATGTAATATCAGTGATTGGTGAGTCCGGTAAATTTACGACACTGTTTTCTTTAAAGTCATTTATCGAGGCAAATAATCAAAAGGTAACAACCCATATTTCTCCCTCACTCAGAGACATAAGAGAAAGATTTTACATGGGTAATAAGCACCTAAGTTATAAGGAAATTAAAAAAACTATAAAACAGATAGAAAAATTGAATATTCCTATAACAATTTTTGAATGCCTTACTTTAGTTTACATCATTAATGCTTCAAAAATAAATGTTGATTATAATATTCAAGAAACAGGTGCTCTCTGGAGATTAGACTCTAATAATATCCATGACTTCCCAAAAATACAAATTTGCACAAATATAAATAAACAACATTTAAATTTTTTAAAAAGAAAAACTTTGGATGAAGTTATAAAAGAGGATATAGGGTTTCTAAGTGATTTTTCAAATATTTATATAGGTAAACAGTCACCAAATGTTTTAAGAAAAATTAAGACACACTTAAAAAATAATAAAAGTAAAATTACTTACCCAAATACTTGGAAACTTACTAAAAAGGGTGGCCAATATTGCTATCAAGATAGAAAATATAAAATAAATCTTAATACTAAAAATGTTTATTCTAAAGGAATGTTTGAGAATGTTTGCCTTGCTATAAAAGTAGCTCTTGATCTTAAAATA
>MDSW01037700.1_pt1 | contig 12382 bp, 10 predicted proteins | sample 811171 | NCBI WGS metagenome assembly MDSW01 (sample SAMN05326641, study PRJNA326480) | marine metagenome | isolation source: seawater | place: Atlantic Ocean: North West | collected 2012
AATTTATTTTAACAACTGATTAATTTTTAAAACTACTTTGAATAAATCAGTTTTCGTTAAATTTGTACTTGAGGGTATGTTAATGGTATTTTTAAAAATTTGGCCTGCTTTAATTATTTTATATTTTTCGTATTTTTTATATGATTTTTGAATATGCAAAGGTTTCCACAAAGATCTTGCTTCTATATTATTTCGAACTAAAAAATTAATGACTGTTTTTTTGGAAATATTTTTTTTCTTTAAAAAAATTGATGTAATATAATTATTGTTTTTAGCATAAGAAGGTTTTGTGCAGATAGAAAAGTTTTTATTCTGATTTAAGTTTTTTTTATAAAAATTAAAATTTTTTTCTTTGCGCTTTAAATAATAATTAATTTTTTCAATCTGAGCTAAACCTATAGCTGCATTTACATTTGCTAACCTATAATTATAACCAATATCATTATGAGTATAATCAAATTTACTGTCATAAGCTTGGGTAGATAAATATTTGCTTAGATTAAAATATTTCTTGTTATTGGTTAAAATCATTCCACCGCCTCCACATGTAATTACTTTATTGCCATTAAACGAGATACAGCCAATATCTCCGATCGTTCCAGCAAATTTATTTTTTAATTTTCCACTTTTATATTTTGTTCCGAAAGCTGCTGCTGCATCTTCTACTAACTTAATATTTTTTTTCTTACAAGTATTAATGAGTGAATTTAAATCAGCAGCATTTCCAAAAACATGAACTACAATAATAGCTTTGATTATTTTTCCAGTTTTTTTGTTATAACAATTATTATTTCTAAAATATGTTTTTTCATTTAAAAACGAGATTGTTTTTTTTACATCTATATTAAAATATTCGTCACAATCCATAAAGATTGGGTCAGCATTTAAATATTTTATAGAATTTGCTGTAGCAATAAAGCTTACAGTTGGTATTATTACTTCGTGGTTTTTATTAACTCCTATTACTCGTAAAGCTAAATGCAACGCCGAAGTACCACTATTACATGATATTGCATATTTGGATTTTAAATAATTCTTCACCTTTAATTCAAAACTAGAAACATATTTTCCAATAGATGAAACATAATTTGTATTGATGCAATTAGTTAAATATTTTTTTTCATTACCAGATAAATTTGGTATGCAAAGTGGTATCAATTTATTACTGCTCATAATTATGAATTGCTATTTTTTTTATTTAGTACTTCTTTAAGCTCTTTGATGGGTATTCTATTATAATGAATACAATCGGCTATAGCTATTGCATCTATCTCCGTTTTTGATTTTAGTAAATTAATGTGCTGTAAATCACCACACCCACCACTTATAATAATAGGTATACTTGCAATTTTATGAGAAACCTGTGCTAAGTCGTAATCAAATCCTTTTCTAGTGCCTTCTTGATCAATAGATGTAATTAAAATTTCGCCTGCACCCATCTTTTCTGCCCTTTTGATCCACTCAATAACATCTATTCCCGTTCTGTCTCTTCCGTTGTTTACATATACTTCCCAATTTTTTTCTGATTTTCTTTTGGCATCTATAGAAATAACTAAACTTTGGCTGCCAATGCTGTCTGCTATTTCTTTTATTAATTTGGGGTTTTTCACTGCAGCAGTATTAATTGCAACTTTATCCGCTCCACAATTTAAAAGCTCTTTCACATCGGACAAGCTTCTGATTCCACCACCAACGGTTATTGGAATAAAAATTTCCCTTGTAATTTTTTCTATTATGTCTGCTAGATGGTTTCTGCTGTATAATGTTGCAACTGTATCCATAAATAAAATCTCATCAATACCCTCTGAATAATATTTTTTAGCATATTTGTTTGGATCACCCACTATTCTTAAACCTTCTAGATTAATTGGTTTAATTAAGTTTTTATTCTTAATATCCAATCTTGCAATCAACCTTCGTGAAATCATGAATATATTTATATTTATTTCCAAACAGCGTACTTGAGTTGCCAATTATTATTTTTCTTTTCCCATAAGTCAGTTGATCTAAATTTATCAATGGTATTATGAAATTCTTCTTCTGACATATTCAAGTATTCCAAAATATCTTTTAAATATTTCTTGGGAAATTCACCGTCATATTTTTTTACCAAAGCTACTGCCTCTTCCCTGGTAATAATGTCATTTCTAACTTCAATGGCAGCATCTTCTGTCGCTCTACCTCGTCCTGTTTTTATAAACCATGTATAATAATGCAAGCCGTCAATTTTATCATCCAAGCTTGCATATTTTGTATAAGTACCCTCGGTTCTGCCGTCAGGGTTAATTTCAAAATTTGTATTTTCTATTGAGTAATAATAATTGGATTGTGGATTATAATTTAAGTAGTAAGGAAGTTGAATAACTTTTAAATCTACATTTGAAAGTTCTCCTTCTTTTAAAGGTAAATAGGGAATTAAATCATTTTTTTCTATATTATATTTTTTTAATTCACCAATAGATTCGCCGCCAAAAAAAAGATCTTTTTCGTTTCTATATGAATATAGGCCAGGATTAAAAGCACTTGATTTTGTGTATAAATTGCCACCTAAACCTCTTTCTGCATAACTATCGCCATAAATAATTAATTTAATCTTTTTTTCCAATGCTAGACGTACTGGAAAATAAAGTTGTCCCATTGCGAAAGGTTGAAACGGATGTAACAAATTTTTAAAACTTATTTGTGTGAGAATTTTGTGAGTTTTTTTATTTGGAGTAAATAAAACATTATCCAATCCACTTGCGATCCAACTTTGAAAATTCCGCCACCCTACGTTTGTATACATATGTGGGGCCCAAGTGCATGTGAGTGGGTTCATCTTGTATTTATTTTTAATAATATCCGCAAGGTATCTGCTATCCTTTCCACCACTTCCAGGAATTAAAACGTCATAATATTCACCATTTCCTCTGAATTGATCTAACAAATCCCTAAGCTCTTTCTCTCTTTCTATCCAATTAATTTTTTTCTTTTCTTCGTAGTAAGAACATGCTGAGCACACACCTTCATCAGAAAAAATTGTTCTCTGTTTTTGATCACCTTTTTGATCTCGATGCTGAGCAGACCCAATATATCTTAAATTAGACTCTACACACTTTTTACAAAAAATAACTTTCATTTTTAATATTAAATTAAAACTTTTTTTAATTCCTTTATTGGATTATCATTTTTTTTAGCAAAATTATTGCAAAAATTTTTTCTTACCTTTTGTAAATTTTTCTCAAACCACCATGCATCTACTGTACCATTAATTTTTTTAATAAATTTTGCTGCCTTATCAGGATCATAGAAAAGTATATTATTATTCTCTAAATCTTTATAAAAATTATTTGCTGTTTTTCTAAATTTCTCAACTTTATTATCTAATAAAAGAATTGAAGGAATATTCAAAAACATACTTTCTAAAAAAGTAGTAGAGTCAGTATCGTGTATCACAATTTTAAAATTGCTAATTATCTTTTTAATTAATTTTTCACTACGATCAAACTCGATATGCTTTGGAAAAAAATTTTCATTAAATTTTAATTCAAAAGGTTTTTCTAAATACTTTTGGTACCTTATTACTATCTTTGAACTTTTTCCCAAATTCTCTACTAGCTTTTTCACTTGGTATAATTTATTTAATCTGTCAAAATTTGTCTTTGGGAGGGAACTAATCCTATAAGAATATTTGCTGTGAAAATGTAAACAAATTAATATTCTATCATTACGAATAAACTCTTTTTTCTTTATAAAATTTAATTGAAATGCATTAAATGGTTTGACGTTTTTATGAAATTTATCTTTCCATCCCCATGTTAAAAAAGTATCCGCAACTTGTTTTTGCATGTCCTCCTCTATTTCGAACTCGGATGATCCAAAATTTCCACCATGCTGAATGATTAAATATTTGGCTTTTTTACTAATCATTTTTGCGCACCAAATTTTAAAAACATCATTCACTTTATATTCATAAGTAGTTATAATTTTTTTACAAATTTTGGGCCAATATGATTTATCAATTGCATCATTAATTGAATAAAAATCCTCAACATAGCTTTTTGGAATTAATAAGTAGATAATTTCATCAAAAAACGATTCGAAGTTTTTTTTTAACTTTTTATTTTTTTTGTTAAAAAATTTTTTTCTTTTGAAAACATTGGTTTTATTCTCAGTGTAATCAGGATTGATCCAAAAATAAGGAAATTGACCAAAGTATAAATTTAATTTGATAGTTTTAAAAAAATTAACACCTACATTATTAAAAATTAAATTATTTTTAAAAAATAAAGATAATACATTAAACATCTTAAAAAGTATTATTTCTATTATTCTTTTTTCTTTGATTTTATTATTTTTTACTATTAAAGATTTTTTTTTTAATTTTTTTTTTTGATATTCTAAAATTAAGCTAAAAATCATTAAATTAAATTCTTTATTTAAAAATTTTACATTTTTAAAAGAAGTGGGTACAAGATTTTTTTTATCAAAAGAATAAGTATGAAAAATTAAATTATTTTTATTTTTAACAGAATTTACCATTTCCCATCTATCATATAATGTGTATGTGATTGTTACTAACCAAGGATATAATATTATCTTCCAGTATTTCTCATTCATTTTCAAAGTGTGATATTTGTTCAGCTGCGTATAAATTTGTTTGTGTTTTTTTTTTATAAACTTATTTAATTGTTTATAATCATTTTTCATTTTTTTATGATTATTCCAATGATAATTACAAATTAAATTTTTTTTAAATTTATTTAAGGAAATCTTTGATAAATTCTTCGGATCATCAAAACTATAATCACTAATATAGTTTGATTTTTTCCTTATTGATTTTTCAAAATATATGGCTTTAATCATTCGATGATTTGGATTTTACTGTGCTACGAAGTCTGTAATTTTTCCAAAATCTGACCAGTCGTCTTTTTGTACGGGGAATACACCAATTTTTATTTTTTTCTTTAAAAGTTTAGCTATCAATTGATCCATATCAACTTTTTGATCTTTTTTGACATACTTTAATACTGAAGAATTGATCACATAGCATCCTGTATTAACAAAAATATTTTGAGAAGGTTTTTCACTTATTTTTTTAAGTTCCTGAAGTTTGTTTAATTTGCAAACACCGTAAGGAATAGAGTTTTCTTGCTGAGACGCAACTAATGTTAATTTATATTTTTTTTTCAAATGAAAATTATACAAACTCATATAGTCACACTTTAAAATTGTGTCACAATTAATAACGAAAAAATTATTCTCCTTCTTTAAATTAATTTTTTTAATTACACCGGCAGTACCTAATGGTTTCTTTTCATTAAGAAAATTAATTTTATATCTCTTTTTCAAAAATGAAAAAAAAGTTTTAACTAAATCACTTTTATAATTTAAACTTACAAAGAAATTTCTAAATCCTAGCTCACTAAAATTAATTAAAATATGCTCAATCATTGATTTTCCATTTATAGGAACTAATGGTTTAGGAATTATATCTGTATATGGTTTTAATCTTGTCCCTCTACCGCCTGCCATTATAAGCACAGGAATTGTATTGGGAGTTACGTTTAAATCATTTTTTTTATAAAATTCTTTTTCCAAGTTAATTATTTTTACAATTTTTCTTGAAGAATCTAATACTGGTAAAAGTTTAAAATCTTCATTTTTGAATGAATTAATTTTAAATTTTTTTAATTTATAGTCTCGTAAACTTAAACAGGTCGGGTTTTTATTTAAATGTTTTTCTATTTTAGAATTAAAAACTGCTCTTTTTAAAATTGCTCTTCTTACATCTCCGTCGGTTAAACTACCTATTAACTTCGATTTATTGTCCGTAGCAAACAGACATTTTTCAACATTTGTATCTAATATTTTTAATGCCTCTTTTATTGTAATATTTTTAGATACTATATATTTTTTTAAATCTTTCATAAGAATCAAATTTTTTTATTAATAAGATAATTTTTTTTTGATTTTTTTCCAATTATTTTATTCCATTTTATAGCAGAAATTCCGTCTCCAGGTCTTTTGGTTGTTAAGTTATCCTCAGTAAACTTCTCCCCTTTAAAAATATTTTTTTTTGCAACTATAGACTTTCTAACAATTTTGATATTTTTTTTTTCACTTTTGGTAACAATTTTTTGATTTTTACCTAAAGCTTTTTCAATATTTCTTATGCTAAAAACTAAATTATTTAACTCGCTTGGTTCTAAGCTTGCTATATGATCTGGTCCTCTCATTTTTCTACTTAAAGTAAAATGTTTTTCAATAATTTTTGCTCCTAAAGCAACGGCGGCCACAGAAGCTTCTACCCCTAAAGAATGATCAGATAATCCAATTTTCATTTTAAAAATTTTTTTAAGTTTTTTAATTGCTAATAAATTTAAATCAGAAGGCTTTGTTGGATAGTCTGTGTTGCAGTGAAGTAATGATATATTAGATTTTTTACACCCTCCTGATATTAATATGTTTATAGCCTTTTTAATTTCAGAAATTGTAGACATTCCGGTTGATAAAATAATTTTTTTATTAAAACTTCCTAGTAGTTTAAGATATGGGTAATTAGTTATCTCTCCTGAAGGAATTTTAAACTCTTTAATTTTGTTTTTCTTTAAAAAAATTAAACTATTATTATCAAAGGCTGAACACAGATATTCAATTTTTTTATATTTACAGTAATGCATTAACTTCAAATGCTGATGGTAACTTAATTGATATTTCTTTATTACTTTTAATTGCTTATTTTTTGTTTTCATATTTTTTATTGCATAATTTGAAAGTTTTGCATCTGGCGTTACAACATCCTCTGCATTAAAAATTTGAAATTTTATTGCATCAGCTCCAGAATTTTTTGCAACATCAACCATCCTCAGGGCTTTTCTTAATTGACCATTGTGATTTATTCCTGCCTCAGCAATGATTTTAACTTTACAATATTTCATGATTTTTGATTGATAGTAGTCCTCTATTTAAATTAATTTTTGCTCTCCAATTAAGTATTAAATTAGATTTTTTGCTTGATACGTCGAGTGTTTGTGTATTTTTTCTATTAATTAACTTTGTTTTTTTAGAAATTATTTTGCATTTAAAAATTCTTTTTAATTCATTGGCTATATATCTGTAGTTTACAAGTTTATTTCCTAAATTAAAGATGCCTTTGGCCTTTTTTGACTTAATGCTTTTTATTATAAAATTTGCCACATCGGCTGCGTGAATTAAATTTATAGAAGAGTCTAAATCATATAATTCTAAAATTTTTTTCTTCTTTGCTCTGCTGACTAATTTGGTAATAATTTTATTTTTTTTTTGTCCAAAACCATATATCGATGAAGGTCTTAGTATTAAAAGATTAAGCCCCCTTTTTTTTAATTTTAATAATAATTTCTCAGAAATAATTTTAGATTTAACATAGTAATCTTTCGTATTTCTCTTTTGTATAGAATTTTCATTGTTTTTATTTTTTTGGTTTTTATAAATAATAGCGCCAGAAATAAATATTAGTTTTTTCTCATTACTATTAGCCAATAATCCAATTTTTCTTGTTACATTTAGGTTTGCTAAAAAAGCATTTTTTTTATTTTTCTCTTTTTTATAATTTGATGTGCATCCAGCATGAATTATAATTGATGAATTATTAAAAAAACTTTCAAATTTTTCTTGTGTATATTTTTTTTTAATATCAAATTTTTTATAAATTAAATTTTTATGCTTAATTTTAGGTCTTGTTCTTGACAATGCTAATATTTTATAATTATTTTTAATTAATTTGTTTATTAGATGCAATCCAAGCATACTAGAAGCGCCTGTTAATGATACTTTGTTCAAAACCATTTTTTGATATAGCCTTTTGAAAAATTTGATTTTAATTTGTTCATTGAAGTATTAACAAAAATTTCTTCGTGATAAGTAAAACACATTCCAGATTTAATTTTAGGTGTTTTTAATTTTTGTCCCAAGAAATAATTTTTTAAAAACATTTCTGGTTCATTAAATCCGTAATTTGATCGTATAGCTGTTGTTCCTGAAAATCTTGAGTTAAATTCAAATGGTATTGGTCCTTTGGGACCATCTTGAAGCTGCACGTTAAAACTTCCTTGGCAATCTATTTTTTTAGCTAACTTTTCAATATATTCTTTTATTTTTGGAAATTTACCTGTTTCAATAATCCAAGAATGCCCATTAACCAATTTTCTTTTTCCAACATAAGGACCTAAAATTCCTCCTTCTTTGGTTTTAAAAAAACTGCATGTATATTCAAAATTACTATTTTTTGTTTTAGATTTAACAAATTTTTGTAAAATTTGATTTCTTTTTTTATCAAAATATTTTTTAAGTTCACTAGTTTTATTTATAATGAAAACATTTCTTGATGAAGTTCCGGTTTGATCTTTTAAAACCAATGGAAATTTTAAAGTTTTCGATTTTTTTATCAAATCTTGACTATTTTTAATTTTGTAAGTTTCTAAATAATTTAAATTATTTTTTTTGAGAAATAATTGTGTTGCTAACTTATCGTTTGAGAGCCTACATATTTTGTAATTTGAAACGCAAACAAGTGTGCCCGTTTCTTTCTCTATTTTTCTTTTGTTTTTTGAAAAAAAAATAATTTCATACTCAGAACCGATCATTAATACATTTATTTTATTTTTTTTTAAAAAACTAATAAACCATTTTAATGAATTTTTTTTCTCAACTTTTGGTATTAAGAATGATTTTTTAGATCTATACAAATTAGCACTAAGTTCTGTAATATCTGAAGTAAAAATCTGTAAAGGGAGATTCGATAATTTTAATGATTTATATATTGCTTGTCCCACAGCACTACCGGCTCCGGTTATTAAAACTTTAATCTTTTTTTTCATTTTATTAAAAATTTATAAATAGGCATAAATTTTTTAACTAAATCATCCCTATTTGAATAATCTAAATTAAAAATTTTATTCTTAATTCTAATTTTTTTATTTTTCTTTAGAAAATTTATATTATATTTAGTTAAAAAAAATTTTGAGTTGAGTAGAATTTTCTTTAAATCTTTATCTTTCTTTTTTACAGCATTTAATATATTCATAAAATTTTCAATAAATAAGTAATATTTCTCAGAGAGAATATTTTTATGAATTTTTTTTAATTTTTTATTTGGAAAAACTATAAAATTATCGATAATTAAAATATCTATACAGCCATTAAATAAGTGATCTATAGCGTGGCGCGGTGTTCCAATAGTCGCTATACCGTGTCTATTAAAACTAGTATTTAATAATGCTGGAACGCCCGTCATTTTATGAAATTCCTTAATAACTTTATAGAATTTTAAATTTGTTTTTTTACTTACGCTTTGCGGCCTGCAACTTTTATCGACATGAACTGCCGCTGGAATTAGGTGTGCATTTTTTGTTATTTTAAAAGCGAAAGACATGTAGGGAGAAATGAAATTTTTTTCTAAAAAAAAATTCATTTTATCTTCTAAAATTGATGGGGCATAAGGCATAAACCAGTCTCTTTTTTTTAGAAGCTGATTCACTCTACCTTTATTAATAGATTTCCTAGGATCAGCTAATACACTTCTAGATCCTAATGATCTGGGTCCAAGTTCTGCTTTTCCTTGAAACCAACCAACAACATTACCTTTTGTTAATAATTTTGCACATTCTGTCCAAGGAGTTTTGGTCTTTTTAAATTTAAGATTGTAATCAATTAACAGTTTTTCTGTATCATTTTTATTAAAGTAAGTTCCAAGGTAAGGTGATAAAAATTTTTTTGGCCTTTTGATATTAAAATATTTCATATTTACATAGAGTGCAGCTCCTAAACTTAAACCAGCATCATTTGGTGCGGAAGGGATATAAACCTTTTTTAGACCAATTTCCAATAATCTTCGATTTAAAGAAACATTTTGAAAAAAACCACCGCTGCAAATTAAATTTTCATTTTTAGTTCTTTTCAAAATATTTTGAATTGTCTGTAAAGTTATATTCTCTACTACTCTTTGCCCTGTAGCGGCCACATCTACATTTGAGTAATATTTAGTAATTTCTAACAATTCAGCAGGAGGGTTAGGTTGATGAAGAATTTTATATTGTTGATATGCATCTAGCTTTAGTTTGGAAAAATTATAATTTGAAATACTTCCTTTGTTTCTTCGGAACAAACATTTTGCTGTGTATCCGTCCTGACTTAAAACCAAAAACTTAGCAAGCTCGTTGTACAACCTTGGTATTACTTTACCATAAGCAGCAAGCCCCATAACTTTACCATTATCCACATTGCTTAAGTAACCTACAGCTTCACATATAAAATTATGGAACCTAGTGACACCCCATCCGCCTTTATTAGATTTTTGGATTGGTTTTATTCTGTTTTGAGAAAAAGTTCCCCAAAGAGTATCAAAAGGAAAGGATTCGTCCCCACCGTCGTCCATTGATATAAATGTGCCATTTTTGAAACCTGATCCATAAACCCCTAAACTGACATGAGATAAATGATGATTCACATAGTGTATTCTTTTATTTTTTTTAAGAAATTTATAGTCTTTTGCTTTAAATTTTGAAAAAAAATATTTTAGTGCAGCTTTTTCTTGAACGGCATTTCTACCTCCAAAAACCCAATGGTCCACGTCCTTTGCTTGAATGTTTTGCTCTTTAAAAGCACTCATCATTGATTTTTGAGGAAATTTATCTAAATTGTTAAGTATAACCTGGTTAATCTTGCCTTCTTCGTTAGAAAAAATTTTATTACCATTTATAAGCGAGAAGTTCGTGTCATGTCCTTCTCCTATAAAAAATGGAAAAGGGTAAATGCTTGCAATTATATTTTTTTTCTTCATGTTAATTTGAAATTAATTTTATCAGATATTATTTTGTAGGTTTTATCTGGAGAAACTATTATATCCTCACGACTCTTATTGATTTGATTAAAAAACTGTTTGTTAGTCAAAGAGAGAATTTTTAAAACTCTTTTTTTAAATTCTTTATAGCTTTTATCTCTTAATTCTAGAAGTCCGCTAGCTGGAGTTTGAATTAATTTAGATCCAGTAAAATTACAATATAATATTTTTTTATTAAAACCTATAGACTCTCTTAAAATTGTTGAATTGTGACCTATAATTAATTTACTTTGAAATATTTTTTGATAAGAAGGAAACCGTTTTCTTGGTGATTGAAAAATTTTGAAGTTATTTTTTCCAAGATAATTTTCATAAAAATTTATTTCATTTTTTCCTATTTTGCTATTCTTTTCGCCTTCACCACAAAAAATCAATTTCAAATTTTCTTCCTCACATAATCTGTGGGTATAAACTGATATTAAACCAACTGTATCAGCAAAATTTTTAACCTGAGCAAAGTCACCATTGGCTCTATGAGGTTCTGAAATTAAACATATGTCGTAAATGTTGGTATTTTTTATTTTTCTTTTTTTAATATACTTTTTTGCCAGTGCTAATGTTAATGATCCACACGGATAAAAATTTTTTACTATCGCTTCTCTTTTTCTATATAATTTTTTCTCATAATTACTAAATGAAAAAAAATGAGGAATAAAAAAATTTTTAGTTTCATTCTTTGGTCTGCATAGTAAATCGCCCCTGTGGGCACCCTGAACTGCTATACAATAAATTTTTTTATAAACTTCTTTGCTAATAGAGTGAAAATCTGGAGAATTATCAATTTTAGTTATTATTATCTTTGGATTAACACAATTTATTATGGACAACAGGTAATTTATTTTTAATTTTCTTTTAAAAAAGTTTTGTAAAATGTAAAAAATTATTTTCTTGTTAATATAAATTTTTTTAAATCTATTAACTCTAGTCGATAAAATAAATATTTCTGTTTTATCAAAAAATTTTTTTATTTCTTCGATTGTATCACAATCAAATAAAATAATTTTTTTTTTGTCTGGCAGTGAAAATACAAACTTGCACTTGAATAATAACAATATGACTCGATAAAATATTCTTATTAATCTCATTGATATTAGTAATTATTTAAATGGAAATTTTATTTTTCATTTTTTTTAATTAAAATGGCATATTCCATTGCCTCAGAAAAAAAAGGTTTTTGTGGCTTGTAGTTGACAATATAATGTTTTGATAAATTATAAATTGTATTAACCCATTGCTTTTTTATCTTTATATAATTTGTTTTATTCAAGCTTTTGCTCATTTCATACAAAGGTTTAAAAAGTGGTCTAAAACCAATATCCCACAATAATGCTATAAGATCTCCATATAGTGGTTTGTAGTAAACAATGCTAAGGCCATCAGTTCTTTTTAATATTTTATCGAAATCATTTTTAACCATAATTCCTTTCCATGTTTTAAACCTACCGGCATCAATTATATTGTAAAAATTTTCACCAAAAAAAGTTTTTGATTTGTTTTTTATTATAGTTTTTAAATAAGTAT
>MDSW01129164.1_pt1 | contig 12379 bp, 9 predicted proteins | sample 811171 | NCBI WGS metagenome assembly MDSW01 (sample SAMN05326641, study PRJNA326480) | marine metagenome | isolation source: seawater | place: Atlantic Ocean: North West | collected 2012
TGCGCCAATTCTATCCATTTTATTCACAAATCCAATTCTTGGAACGTTATATCTATCAGCTTGCCTCCATACCGTCTCGGATTGTGGTTCAACACCACCTGAAGCACAAAATAAAGCAACAGCACCATCTAAAACCCTTAGAGATCTTTCTACCTCAACTGTAAAATCAACGTGACCGGGAGTGTCAATAATATTCATTTTAAATTCCTGGTCTCTAAATTTCCACTGAGTAGTGGTAGCTGCAGATGTAATAGTAATACCACGTTCTTGCTCTTGCTCCATCCAATCCATTGTTGCAGCGCCATCATGTACTTCTCCAATTTTATGACTTATGCCAGTGTAATAAAGAACTCGCTCTGTAGTAGTGGTTTTACCAGCATCAATATGTGCCATAATTCCAATATTTCTAGTAAATTTTAAATCTCTTTGTGCCATAATAATTATATATTAAAATCTAAAATGAGAAAAAGCTTTATTTGCCTCAGCCATTCTGTGTACTTCTGTTTTCTTTTTAATTGATGCTCCTTCTTCTTTATATGCTGCTAAAATTTCTTGGGCTAACTTGTTCGCCATGGACTTTTCATTTCTTTGTCTAGCAAACTTAATCATCCATGACATTGCCATTGAAACCTTTCTTTCTGATCTAATTTGCATCGGAATTTGAAAAGTTGCGCCTCCTATTCTACGACTTCGAACCTCTACTTGAGGCATAACATTAGACAAAGCTTTTTTCCAAACATCTAGACAAGATTCATCATCAGTTTTATTCTTTTCAACAATGTCAATAGCATCATAAAATATCTTAAATGCAAGATTTTTCTTACCACTCATCATCATCGTGTTAACAAACCTTGTTACAAGTTTATCCCCGAATCTTGGATCGGGTAATAGAATTCTTTTTTTTGCTCTAGATTTTCTCACTAATAGTTAATTTAAATTAATTACTTTTTTTTCGCTTTTTTAGTTCCATACTTTGATCTCCTTTGATTTCTACCTTCAACACCTGCTGTGTCTAAAGCTCCTCTTACAATATGATATCGAACACCTGGTAAATCTTTTACTCTACCACCTCTTACCAGAACAATTGAATGCTCTTGCAGATTGTGACCTTCCCCAGGAATATATGCATTTACTTCATAACCATTTGTCAATCTTACCCTGGCAACCTTACGCATAGCTGAGTTTGGTTTTTTTGGTGTTGTAGTATAAACACGAGTACATACTCCTCTCCTTTGAGGGCACGCACTTAATGCTTGAGACTTACTCTTTTTCACAATTGATTTCCTTCCTTTTCTAACTAATTGTTGTATAGTTGGCATAATCGTCGATGCTTTAACCTGTTATTAATCTTATTAAAATTCCATTTTTCAAAATGGTTTGCAAATCTATAAAATTTAATCTTTATATCAAACCTAAATTTTCTTTTTTTACAATAGCATGACAATGAATGATCATTTTAACATAATAAAACAACATCTAAGTGGCTGTTTTTCAGATTATTACGAATAAACTTGTATTCTAACGATATTTGAAAATTAAATATTGACAAAAACCACACTTATTGTGATAAATAGTTATAATTTTATTTATCATAACAAATGCATTATTCTGAATCAAAACTAATCAGTATCATAACATGACAAATGACACATTAAATCCTCAACAAAAATCTGCAGTAGAGCAAATAAATGGTCCAATTATGATTATCGCTGGTCCAGGATCAGGAAAAACAAGAGTAATTACAGAGAGAATAGCACACTTAATTAACTCTGGGATTGATCCCCAAAACATACTTGCCCTTACATTTACAAACAAGGCTGCCAAAGAAATGGTAGAACGAATTAACAACATAACAAATCACAAAAATACATCGTCTATATGGATGGGGACATTTCACTCAGTATTTGCAAAAATATTAAGAAAAGAAGCGAGGCTTATAAACTACTCCCCGAACTTTACAATATATGACAACGATGACTCAATGAAGTTAATTAGAAGAATAATAAAAGATCTCAATTTAGATAAAGACACATATAACGCCAAATATATATTCTCAAGAATTTCTTTCATGAAAAACAGTCTTGTTGATTTTGAAAAATACAAGAAAAATTATGAACTAATAGAGGAAGATAAGAAAATAAGGCGACCTCTTTTTGCAGAAATTTATACAAAATATTGCAACCTATGCTATCAGGCAAACTGCTTTGATTTTGACGACCTATTGCTAAAAACATATGAATTATTTAAAAATAATCCAGATATTTTAAATCAATACCAACATACATTTCAATACATTTTAATTGACGAATATCAAGACACCAATAAAGCGCAGGACACAATCATCAAACAAATCGGCCAAATTCTTCAAAATGTATGTGTTGTCGGAGATGACTCGCAAAGCATATACTCTTTTCGTGGAGCCAACATAAATAATATGTTAAATTTTAAATCTTTTTATAAAAATGTTCTAGAATTTAAACTAGAACAAAATTACAGATCAACACAGAATATTGTCAATGCAGCGAACTCACTGATTGCAAACAACAAAAGAAAAATTGATAAAAAGATATTTAGCAAAAACGAAGATGGGGAAAAGATTCAATTATTTACATATAGAAATGGACGAGAAGAAGGGGAAGAAATAGCATCAATAATTGATAATTTAATTACAACCCAATCAATTGCATCACACCATGCAGTACTTTATAGAACTAATAGTCAATCAAAAGTAATTGAAGATGCATTAAGAAAACGTGGAATCAATTATAAAATTTTTGGCGGATTATCTTTTTACCAAAGAAAAGAAATTAAAGATGTTTTAGCATATTTAAAATTAATAATAAATCAAAGTGATAACGAATCCCTTATCAGGGTTATAAATTACCCTACAAGAGGTATAGGTAATACAACTATAGATAAAATTAGACATCAAGCGGAAATTGAAAACAAAAGTATTTGGTCTATTATCAATTCCAACGAATTACAAAACATGCCAGTCTCATCAAATGGAAAAAATAATATTGTGTCATTTGTAAACGTACTCAATAATTTAATTTCCAAACAAAATGATAACATATTTAAAATTATTGAAGAATTAATACAGACAACTGGAATTATAAGGCGATTAGAAGATGATCCAACAGCGGAAAATATTAGCAGAATAGAAAATATAAGTGAACTAGTCAACACTATGAAAATATTTTCAATGAAGAACAAAAATAACAAATTAACAAATTTCATAAATGAAATTTCACTAGACGAATCAAAAGAAGCAATGAAAGATAAATCATATGTTTCACTAATGACAATACACCAGTCTAAAGGACTAGAATTTCCCTACATTTATATTGTAGGACTAGAAAATGGTCTTTTTCCATCTCAACAAAGCATACAACAAAAGACACTTTTAGAGGAAGAAAGAAGGTTACTCTACGTTGCAATTACAAGAGGTATTAAGAAAGTAACACTATCAAATGCTTTAAATAGGTTTAGATTTGGGAAAATTCATGATTGCGAAAAAAGTGATTTTATCGATGAAATAAACCCTCTTTTTATAAAAAACAATAACCATCGTAAATTTAAATACACCCAAAAAATTCACAAGCCCCCTACGATCAATGCAAAAAAATTAATCAAAATTAAGGAATCTAACTACTCTAATGAGTACCGAGAGGATATTAAAATAGGTCAAAAAATAAACCATAATATTTTTGGAGAAGGTGAAATAAAAAATATTGATCTTAGTGGTGGCAATCAAAAAATAAATGTCATTTTCGATGATTATGGTGAAAAATTATTACTAACAAAATTTGCAAAATTTAAAATTATACCATAATATTTTAATAAAAACAGTTTTTCTTTCATAATTTTGGCACAATTACATTAAAACAATAGAATGAAATATAATACCGATAAGTTCCAGTTAATAATTCCTGAATACGGAAGGCATATTCACACGATGGCAAAAAGCTTAATTGAGATCAAAGACGACAAAAAAAGGAATCAACAGGCCCAGGTATTAATCAATATCATGGGGAATTTAAACCCCCATCTAAGAGATGCCGAAGAATATAAACACAAGCTATGGGACCATTTATTTACGATGTGTGAAGGGAAATTAGATGTCACTTACACGTCACCGAAAGCCGAAAAAGAAGAAAAAAAAGAAGACAAATTAAGAATTCATAATACTCAAGGAAGTGTAAAAAATAAACATTATGGCAAATTAATTCTTTTATTGATCCAAGAAGCTGTTAAAATTAAAGATTCACATATTAAAAACTATGCTGTCGATCAAATTGCTCAACAAATGAAAAGGGCATATTTAAATTGGAATCAAACAAATGTACAAGACATACAGATATGGAATGATTTAGAGAAATTCTCTGAAAAAAAACTTGATTTAGATAAAACAAAAATAATTCCCGTATTTCAACAAGTACAGACTCGAAAAAAAACCTTTTTCAAGAAAAATAATAAGAAAAATTATTCAAAAAAGTAAATGGCAAGTTTTAAAATTATTGGCGGAAAACAATTGTCCGGAAATATTTCACCTCAAGGAGCTAAAAATGAAGCCTTGCAGGTGATCTCTGCGACTCTACTAACAGAAAAAAAAATCATTATACAAAAAGTACCCATAATTAATGATGTCATGTGCCTAATGAGCATATTAAAAGGATTAGGGGTGAAAATTGAAAAAATCAGCAAGAACACATTTTCATTTGAAGCTAAAAATATTGATTTAAAATTCTTAAACAGCAAATCATTTAAAGAACTTAGTCAAAAAATTCGAGGATCTGTCATGCTTGTCGGGCCACTAGTAGCAAGGTTTAATGTCGCTAAACTTTACCCGCCAGGTGGTGATAAAATAGGAAGAAGACGTATAGATACTCACCTAGTTGGGCTTTCTAAGCTAGGCGCTAAATTTAAACTACAAAAAGATTTTTATAAAATATCCTGCGATCAACTTAAAGGAGATTTTTTACTTCTTGAAGAAGCATCAGTCACTGGGACAGCTAATATTGTTATGACGGCTGTTTTAGCAAAAGGAACAACCACAATATACAATGCGGCTTGTGAACCATATATTCAACAATTATGTGATATGCTATGTAAAATGGGAGCCAAAATTAATGGTATTGGCTCTAATCTAATTACTATTAATGGTGTGAAGAAATTATCTGGATGCAAACACAAAATACTACCAGACATGATTGAAATAGGAAGTTGGATCGGACTAGCAGCAATGACACAATCAAGAATACGCATTAAAAATGCATCAATTAAAAATCTAGGAAATACATTAAATATTTTTCGCAAACTAGGAATTAAATTAAAATTAGAAAACGACGATATTATTGTTCAAAAACAAAAAAAATACAATATAGAAACTTTTATCAACGGCTCCATTTTAACAATTTCTGACGCACCTTGGCCTGGCTTCAGCCCGGATTTACTAAGTATAATTATTGTCACAGCAACACAAGCAAATGGAAACATATTAGTTCATCAAAAAATGTTTGAAAGCAGATTGTTTTTTGTCGATAAATTAATTGACATGGGAGCTAAAATTATTTTATGTGATCCACATAGAGCTTCAATCAGTGGAATTAATAGACAATACCAATTGAAAGGAACAACAATGACATCACCAGATATTAGGGCAGGTATTTCTCTTCTCATTGCAGCACTATCAGCAAATGGTGAAAGCACAATTCATAATATTGAACAAATTGATAGAGGCTATGAAAATATTGATGACAGATTGCGTGCAATAGGGGCTAATATTCAAAGAATAGATTAATAAAAATGTCATTATGTCACAAAATGCGTGTTTGGATTAAAATTTGATATACAATTTATTATTATAACTAAATAATTATGGCAAAAAAAAATAAAATTAAGGATGAATTAGCAACGAAAGAAGAAGAAGTTAAGTTACTAAAAGATAAATACTTAAGACTTGTTGCAGAATTTGAAAACTATAAAAAAAGAACTATTAAAGAGAAAGAAGATTTTGCAAAATATGCAAAAGAAAATTTAATCACATCAATTTTACCTATTATTGACGACTTTGAAAGGGCAATTCAAAACAATGAAAAAGATGTTAAAGGATATGAATTAATCGGTCAAAAAATGATTGATATTTTAAAAAACCAAAACTTAAATAAAATTGCTGTTAAAAAAAATGAAGTATTTGATCTAGAAAAACATGAAGCAATTAGTAGTACACCTGTTAATTCTAAAAATAAAAAAGGTAAAATAATAGAGGAAGTTGAATCAGGGTATATGTTATCTGACAAGATCATAAGATATCCTAAAGTAATAATTGGAAAATGAGTAAAAGAGATTATTATGAAGTACTTGGCGTACCAAGAAACGCTAATGAAAAAGAGATTAAACAAGCATATAGAAAATTAGCTATTAAGTACCACCCAGACAGGAACCCTGGAAATGAAGCTGCTGAAGACAAATTCAAAGAGGCTGCTGAAGCATATGAAGTGCTAAGCAACAGAGAAAAAAAATCGCGATATGATCAGTTTGGGCATCAAGGAATGTCCGGAAACAGAGGCTTTGGAGGAGGCATGAACATGGAAGATATCTTTGACCAATTTGGAGACATTTTCAGCGGATTCGGTGGAGGATTCGGTGGAGGATTCGGTGGCTCGTCTAGAAGTAGAACAATAAAAGGAAGTAATCTTAGAATTCGAATCAAATTAAACTTGAAAGAAATTGCTGAAGGCGTTAGTAAAAAGATTAAAATAAAACGTCTAAAACCTGCAAAAGACACAACTTATTCAACATGTAATGTGTGTAATGGCACTGGTGGGGTTACAAAAATTGCAAACACAATTCTTGGCCAAATGCAAACTACAAGTACATGTTCCCACTGTCAAGGAACGGGTAAAATGTTACAAAACAGAGGCTCAGGTTCTGACTCACAAGGCATGATTAATGTAGAAGAATTAACTGAAATCAATATTCCCGCTGGAGTATCCTCAGGAATGCAATTAAAAATTAGAGAGAAAGGAAACCAGCCACCTTATAGTGGAATTTCTGGTGACTTATTAGTATTAATTGAGGAAGAGGACAACGAGGATCTTATAAGAGAGGGCCTTAATTTACACCACGATTTATATATTAGTATTCCTGATGCAGTTTTAGGTTGTAATGTAGAAATACCAACAATTAACGGTAAAGCTAAAATTAACATACCAAGCGGAGTTCAAAGCGGAAAAATACTAAGACTAAAATCAAAAGGCATTCCCGATATCGAATCTTCTCACAAAGGAGACTTGCTAGTGCACATTAACATCTGGACACCCGAAAATATTACAAAAGAACAGCAAGATTTTTTTGAAAAAAATAAAAAATCACAAGAATTTAAACCGAAACCAAATGGTCAAAAATCATTTTTTGAAAAAGTAAAAGAAATGTTCAACCAATAATGATAAAATTATGACAAAAATTCTAATCATTGAAGATGAAATTGCAATAAGGAACGTATTGAAGAACATCTTACAAGATGAAAATAAAAATTTTATAATTCATGAAGCAAGTAATGGTGAACAAGGTATAAACACATTGTCTAAAAGTGAATATGACTTAGTTATATGTGATATAAAAATGCCTAAAATGGACGGCCTAGAAGTATTGTCTAAAAGTAAGGAGCAAAATATAGAAACCCCATTCATTATGATCTCTGGACATGGTGACCTTGAAACGGCGGTAGAGTGTATTAAAATTGGAGCATATGATTATATATCAAAACCGCCTGACTTAAATAGATTACTTACTACAATTCGAAATGCACTTAATAATCAAAATTTAAAAGTTGAAAATAAAAGGCTTAAAAAGAAAGTTGATTCTAAGCATAGAATTGTTGGAGATTCAGTGCAAATACGTGAATTAGAAAAAATAATACAAAAAATATCTAAAACAAATGCGCGAGTATTGATAACTGGTGAGAATGGCACAGGGAAAGAATTAGTTGCTCACGCAATTCATCAACATAGTAACAGAAGTAAAATTCCCATGCTAGAAGTCAACTGCGCTGCTATTCCGTCTGAACTTATAGAAAGTGAGTTGTTTGGCCATGAAAAAGGATCATTTACTTCTGCCCATAAACAAAAAAAAGGAAAATTTGAATTAGCAGACCAAGGAACTCTATTTCTTGATGAAATTGGTGACATGAGCTTATCTGCACAAGCGAAAGTATTACGAGCCTTACAAGAAAATAAAATCACTAGGGTTGGTGGGGAAAAAGAAATTCAAGTAGATGTAAGAATTATTGCTGCTACGAATAAAGACTTAAAAACAGAAATTGCAAAGAATAATTTTCGAGAAGATCTTCTACACAGATTAAGTGTAATCCCGATTAAAGTTCCAAGTCTAAGAGAAAGAAAATCAGATATACCAATTTTAATAAAATATTTTATACAAACTATATGTAAACAAAATGGTATAAAAGAAAAAACAATTGATTCAGATGCAATAGATTTATTAAGCAAACATCCTTTTCCAGGGAACATCAGAGAATTAAGAAATATTATAGAAAGATTAATTATTTTATCTGATGAAAAAATAACCGCATCTGAAGTCAAGCTATATAGTTAAACAACCGTTAATTCACCCTCACGAAGTGATAAGTTAAATTGAGAAACTAAATAATTATAAATACTTAGAATTTCTTTATCAACTTCTGAGTCCTTTAAAGTAGATTCATTGTTTCTAAAAATAAAAGAAATAGCAAGTGATTTTTCTGTTTGTTTAATTTTATCACCCTCATAAACATCAAATAATATCATGTCTTTCAATAACTTACTACTAACCTTTTTAACACTATTTTTAATATCTAAATACTTGACAGATTTATCAACTAATAGTGACAAATCTCTTGTGACTGAAGGATATTTAGAAACCCGTCTATATTTAACATGTTTTTTTAGTGAATACTGGTTAAAAACATGAAAATCAATATCTACGTAATATACTGGACACTTAATACCCATCTCATTTAAAACATGATTCGAAAATTCTCCAACCTCAATCATTTTTTGATTTTTAACCGAGTAGATTAAACAATTTTTGCTATGATCACTCTTCGATTGCTTAACTTCTAAGTTAAGTTCAAGATCTAAAAAATTATCTAATAACTTAGCAACAACTCCTTTGATGAGAAAGAAATTAACCTGTTCTGATTTTTGAGCCCAACCATCTCCTTTAAATATACCACAAACAAGTAACGTTATTTTTTCCTTTTCTATATATTGACCATCTTCTATATAATATGTTTTTCCAAACTCAAACAGTTTAAGATTATGTACTTGGCGGTTTAAATTATATTTAATTGTTGCTAAACCACCAAAAAACATATTTGTACGCATAGCAGATAAATCTTGACTTAAAGGATTAAATAGATTTATAGTACTCTTTTTAGAAGATTTTGAAAACAAATTAAGTCCTGACTCCTTACTAAGAGAGTTGTTTTTTATTTCAAAAAAGCCATTAGAGCTTAAAAATTTAGATATAGACATCGTTAAATTATACTTAGTATTAGAATCATCTAATAATGGCTGGAATTTAACATAATCAGAGGCAGGCAATTCATCATATCCATAAATTCTTAAAACCTCCTCAACAACATCTATTTCTCGATATACATCAAATCTAGCACTAGGAATAGATATCTCAAGATGAGATTCAGTCGAATTTAAAATACTAAAATCTAAACTAGCTAAAATGTTTTTAATAATATTTCTGTCGATTTGAAAACCAAGAACTTTATCACAAAAAGCAAATGAAAAATTGATTTTCTTATAAGTTGTATCCGTACTTGAAAATTCTGAATTTTGACCAATTTGACCTCCACATAATTCTTTAATTAATAATGCAGCTCTTTGTAATGCATTACTACAATTATTAATATCTACTCCTCTTTCAAACCTATAAGATGAGTCAGTAGAAATACCATGTTTTTTTGATGTTTTTCTAATAGCTGCAGGATTAAAAAACGCACTTTCTAAAAATAAGTTTTTTGTATTAGAGCTAACTCCAGATTTTATGCCACCCATCACACCTGCCAAACATAAAGGTTTATCTGTGTCGCAGATAACTAAATCTGCATCACTAAGCTTAATTAATTTTGAATCTAATGTTTGAAATTCTTCTCCATTTTGTGCATTACGTACTATAATTTGTTTGCCAGATATTTGATCGTAATCAAAAGCATGTAAGGGATTGCCTGTTTCATGTAATACAAAATTAGTAATATCAACAACGTTATTTATTGGTTTCAAACCAATAGACATTAATTTATTTTTTAACCAAAATGGAGAATCTTTAACAGTTATATTTTCAATACAAACTCCCATGTACTTTAGACAACTATCATGATTTTTTACCTTAATTGGTAATTTTAACTCAGATGATGACTTAAAGCTACTAAAACTAGGCAAAGTTAACTGCACAGCATGTCCTCTATGCAATAGGTAAGCATATAAATCTTTACAAACCCCTATATGGGAAAATGCATCAGTTCTATTAGGAGTTAATCCAATTTCAATAATATAATCTTTTGTTAATTTAATCCAATCTCCTACCAAAGTGCCTGGCTGTGGATTACCAGAAATCTCCATGATCCCATTATGATCTGAACTAACCCCAATTTCACTCTCTGAACAAATCATTCCCTCAGAAACTTCTCCTCTAATTTTAGTTTTTTTAATCTTAAAAGAATCTCCAGATGAATTAGTAACTGAATGACCCGGTAATACAACCGCAACAAATAGATTTTTTCTAATATTATCAGCACCACATACAATTTGCTGAACTGAATCACCAACATCTACTTTAGTAATATGTAATTTATCTGCATTTGGATGCTTGTAACAATCTACAACTTTACCAATCACTAAATGATCAAATGCAGAAAATAACTCAACAACTCCCTCAACTTCTAGGCCAGTGGAAGTAAGAGCGCTACATGTAGATTGTAAGTCAATAGGGATGTCCAAATAATCCGTAAGCCAGTTGTAAGAAACTTTCATAGTCGATAATATTTAAAGTAAATTTAATAAATCTCTAAAATAGAAGGACAAAATTACATACAATAATAATTAAACTAAGCAACTGAACCCCATTTTAATAATTTTGCATGGTACTTTATGAAAAATTTTTTAATCGCCAAATTGGCAGGAGACACTAATTCTGAATCTTTTTTTAATAAATTTTTAGCATCCTCTCTAGCTCTATACAACACATCATGATCGTTAACTAAATTGGATATTTTTAGATTAACAAGACCACTTTGGCGAGTGCCTAAAATATCACCGGGACCTCTTAATTTTAAATCTATTTCTGCAATTTTAAAACCATCACTAGACTCTACCATTGCCTTTAATCTGACCTTCGCATCAGAAGTTAATTTATGAGAAGTAATTAAAAAACAAAATGACTTATCAGATCCTCGACCAACTCGACCTCTTAATTGATGCAACTGTGACAAACCAAATTTTTCGGCATTTTGAATAACCATAATTGTTGCATTAGGCACATTCACACCAACTTCAATAACAGTAGTAGCTACCATTATATGTGTTTCATGATTTAAAAACTTGGCCATTTCAAGTTCTTTGTCTTCTTTTTTTAATCTGCCATGCATAATTGATATATTAAATCCCAAATCTGAAAATCTATCTTTTATTTGCTCATATCCAGTTAATAAATTTTTATAGTCTAAAACCTTGCTTTCTTCAATTAAAGGGAAAACTATATAAACCTGCTTGTCTTTTTTTAATTCCTGATACAGGAACTGATAAATAGTTTCTAATTCGCTGTCAAATTTATGATATGTAACAATATCTTTTCTATTGGGCGGCAACTCATCAATAACTGAAACATCTAAATCACCATAAGCAGTCATTGCAAGTGTTCTAGGAATAGGGGTAGCTGTCATAACTAAAACATGAGGAACAATATTACTACTTGACCACAACTTTGCTCGTTGAGAAACTCCAAACTTATGCTGTTCATCAATAATCACTAAGCCCAAATTATTAAAAAAAACATCATCTTGAATTAACGCATGTGTACCAATCACTAAGTCAATATTATTGTTTTTCAAGTCAAAAAGAATTTTTTTCTTTTCTTGTGCCTTAATTTTACCAGTTAAAAGAGCAATCCTTATATTAATATCATCTGCAAACTCTAAAATACTATTAAAATGTTGATTTGATAAAATATCGGTTGGAGCCATTAAACAAGATTGAAAGCCATTGTTATGTGCCAATAAAATACTCATTATTGCAATAATTGTTTTACCAGATCCAACATCACCTTGCAACAAACGATTCATTTGAAATCCAGTTGCAAAATCAAA
>MDSW01184897.1_pt1 | contig 12378 bp, 11 predicted proteins | sample 811171 | NCBI WGS metagenome assembly MDSW01 (sample SAMN05326641, study PRJNA326480) | marine metagenome | isolation source: seawater | place: Atlantic Ocean: North West | collected 2012
CTGTATGTACAGAATAATGTTTAATAGATTTTGAAGCATCAAGAGCATTAAAAACTCTAGACAATCTTATTATTTCTGGCCTAGTACCTACTACAGTTAAAATTTTGAATTTATTCATAAAACAAATTTATATACATTAATTTATAAGAAATGGGAACTTAATTTTTTCAAACCCTACCATAATACGAAATGAATTATAGTTTGGCAATGTTATTCTATTATTAATTCCTTCAATAGCAGTTGGGCAAAAACTTATATTAAATTTTTTCAATATATCAATGCATTTATTATCAAAAAAATCATCAGTACCCTCAGGAAATGAATAATTATCAATTTTAGAGTTAGTAATATCCTCCAATGTCTCTATAGTTTTTTTTGTATCGTTAAATAAATCTTTATAGTTATCAAATGTAGTCATTGGATCATGATAGTAAGTATGGCCACCAATTGAGAATAAATTATTTGAAGAAATTGATTTTACATCATCTTTATTCAATAATTCATATAAAGGAAAGTTAAAACTCGGATTATAATTGTATTTGAAATTCAAATCATCTAAAAAAACATCTCTTTTAGACTTTAAAAATCTTTTTAATTTATACTTAATTTCATTTAAACATTTACGTCTAGAGTTTATTCCATCTAAATTATAGTTAGTGTCATCAAAATTAAATTTTTTTACCTTGTTTATGAATATAAAATCTTCTAGCATATCAACCCAAAACATTTTTTGATTGACAATGTTTCCTGCACAAAGGTAAAAAATGCATGGAAGATTAAATTTATCAAGTATCTCTGCAGCTAACAAATTATTTTTAAAACCGTCATCAAATGTTATTATAATATTTTCATCTTTAAGATTTTTTTCATTTTTTAAATCACTTATTGATATGACATTTTTATTTTGAGATAAAAATTTAACCTGTTTATAAAAGTCCTCCTCAGTAATATGTTTTCCGTTACAGTTTATTTCAGGGTTTATAGCTAAATCTTTTTTTTTAGCAACACCATGATAACAAAAAATGTAATTTTTCATTAAATTATAATATTAAGTTTAATATTACCACTTCATTTTAACACGAAGAAAGTAAGTATACTACTTTTCTACTCACCCAAATATATATTCATTTCTCTTCCAATATTAACTAGTTGAGAAAATTCATCAGGTGTTGAGCTTAAAACATGATCCCTTATTGTTGTATCAGATTTATCAAGTGTAAAATGTTTTTCTATAATTTTTGCTCCACGGGAAATTGCTAACAAACAATTTGAAATTCCTAAACAATGATCACTATAACCTGAAAAAGGTGTCTTGTTAAAGTCTTTTGGAAACTCTAACAAATCTTTGGGATATGTAGGATATTTAGATTTACAAAAAAGAAATCGATTTTTACCATTTTTAAATTCTGGTATTTCATCTAAATTAAGCATACCAACTGAACTAATCGTTTCAATTTTTAAATCATGAATTTTATGAACTAAATTTATATCATTCTTTAAAGTTCTACTGGCAATTTTTATTAAATCAGGTTTGAAAGGTAATAGCAATTTTAAAGATTTTTTATCGAACACACTGAACAACAATTTAATATTATACAGAGATGCAAATTCATAAAATAATTCTAGGTCTTCTTTTTTAAAATGGTTCATTTCATCAACATTAGCTCTCCAACCTAGTTGCAACTTTACGTAATCAGCACCAGCCATGCTTGCTTGTCTAATTAATTCATTTATTAAATCTTTATTTCCATTATGATTTAATCCTAATTCTGCTATAAAAATTATCTGTTTCATCTTGTAAATATAAAGTTAAACATTATCATGATAAGTATCTGAATCATTTACATTGTAGTGTTCACTAATCCAAAATACAGTAATTAAATCTTCTTTACCAATATTTTTAATATTATGAGTATACCATATAGGCATATCTACAAAAGATGGAGTATCACCACTTAAATGAAAGCTGTATTTCTCTTTGGTTCCATATTTTCTAAATTCTATAATAGCTTCACCTTTTAAAACTGAAAATCTTTCAATTTTTCTAGTATGAAAATGATTTCCTCTTATTATTTGAGGTTTCGTTAATGAATATGAAAATTGTCCACCTACATTTTCTCTAATTAACTCTACAAAATTACCTCTATTATCAACATTATTTTTATAAATTACTGGATATAAATTATAATTAAAATAGGACCTAAATGTGTTAAATAAATTTAATTCAAATTTAGACTCAAATTTCGGAATTTTATGATTAGTTATATATTCAAACTTGAAGATTCTTAATATTTTTAGGACCTTTGAAACTTTAATATTAATATCCTGTAAAATATTAATTTTATTTGATGATTTTTTACTTTTTAATAGTTTTAAAATTTTAAAAATTAAGTTGTCAATGTATATGAGAGGAATATTTTTATCAACTAAAATTTTACATTTTTTATTATAAATTATATTATGTGAAAAAGTAGAAATAAATGAATTATAATTCGGTTTACAAAATGGACCAAAAACATTTGGAATAATTAAACCATGAAATGAAACACCATTTTTTGAACACCAATTCTGAAACAATAGTCTTGATTCTTTTTTAGATTTACCAAAGCTAGAGGATGTGTTTTCTTGAATAGATGAAGAAAAAATTAATTTACCCTTAAATTGAGTTCTTCTAAAAGATGATATAATTTTTTTACACATATTAGTATTAGATGAATATATAAAATCCTGATTATCGTGTCTGTTTACACCCGAAAGATGCACTATCACATCAGATTTTTTTACAAAATCATCTAATAAATCTTCCTTCTCAAAAAAGGAACTTTTAAAATCAATAATTTTATATTTTTCATTTTCTAAAGACAACCAATTTTTCAAATGAGTACCTATAAATCCTGAATTACCTGTAATACCAACTTTAATCATCTTACAATAAATCTTTTCTTATTTCAGGTAGTTTCATAAGAAGTTCTTTCATCTCATTAATTTTTAACCTATCTGTATTGTGAGAATTATACTCTTCAATTTTATAATCAAGAATTTTTCCTGATGAAATATAGTTTCCATAGTTTAAACTTCTATCATCAATAGTAATTCTATAATAATCCTTTAAATCTTCAGATTTGAGCATATCTTCCTTAGTAACTAAGGTCTCATAAAGTTTTTCTCCATGTCTAGTTCCAATTATATCTAATTTTAATTTTGAGGAATAAAGTTCTAGTAGTGCTTTCGCTAAAGTCTCCACTGTTGCTGCTGGAGATTTTTGAACAAATAAATCACCCTGATTGCCATTATTAAATGCATATAAAACTAAATCTACAGCATCATCTAATGTCATCATAAATCTTGTCATATTAGGATTAGTAATAGTTAAATTTTTATTTTCTTTAATTTGTTTTATAAATAAAGGTATAACTGAACCTCTTGATGCCATAACATTACCATATCTAGTTACATTAAAAATTGTTGATGAATTATTTAATGCTCTTGCTTTGGAGATTGCTATTTTTTCCATTAGTGCTTTTGACATTCCCATAGCATTAATTGGATAAGCTGCTTTGTCTGTGCTTAAAACAACAACTTTTTGAACCTTATACTTTTCTGCAGATAAAAGAACGTTGTTAGTTCCAATAATATTAGTTTTAACTGCCTGCATTGGAAAAAACTCACAGGATGGAACCTGTTTTAAAGCTGCTGCATGAAAAATATAATCACATCCATTTACTGCATAATCTACACTTGATGCATCTCTTACATCACCAATTATAAATTTAACTTTTGTGTTGTTTATTTTTTTTCTAAGATCATCTTGTTTTTTTTCATCTCTGCTGAAGATTCTTACTTCTTTAAATAAAAAATTACTTGAAAATTTATTTAAAAAAGCACTTCCAAATGATCCGGTTCCCCCCGTAATTAATAAAGTTTTATTTTCAAAAAGTGCATATTGTTTCATTATCTATTTTTTAAATTAAATTTATGTTTTAAGATATTAATTCATTAATTATATCTTTTAGTTTATACATTCCTTTTTTTGAAGAAAATTTTCTCTTGGCCAAGCTATGTCCATTAATGGCAATTTCCCTAAATATTTTCTCATTTAAAATAACTTTTTCTAAATTATGTTGAAAATTTATGTTTTTTCTTGGTTGCGATAAAAGAGCGTGTTCTCCATCAATCAAATTATCAGAAATCACGCCTGCTGATGAAGAAACTACAGCTAAACCAGATGCCATTGCTTCAATCAATGAATTTGGCATACCCTCATACCATGAAGGGAATACAAAAATATCATGATTTTCATAAATTTTATTTAATTGAAAAGAATCTAACCAGCCAAGTAATTTAATATTATTTAAATTATTTTTTTTAATATAATCTTTTAAATATTTTTCAGCATTGCCTCCTCCTACAAAAGTTAAATCAAATTTTAATCCTTTTTTATGTAAATTATTTGATATTTCAATCAAATCAATAACACCTTTAGTTTTTTCAATCCAACCAACAAACAATAATTTGTGATTTATTATATTTTTATTATAATTTCTTTTTTCACCAATCTTTATCAATTCATCTGTAGCTGTCCAATTATTTAGAATTTTAATTTTCTTCTTGTTAAGATTTAAATTATTTAATGCAAAAGATTCCCATTTTTCACCTTGACAAAGAAAAATTGAAGCATTAGAATATAAAATTTTAATTATTTTATGCATTAACGTATGATTTTCAACTTGATTAATTAATCTTCCTGCCCTTGGGAAAATTAATGTTTTACATTTAAATAAATTACATATTAATATCATTACTCCTTTTTCAATTGCGCTAGCACCATCTGATGAAAAAATCAATGATGCATCTGGTTTACATGAAATTAGCTTAAAAAACAAACTAATAATTCGGTTTACTGCAAAAATGGATCTGATAAATAAATTTGGTGGAGGATTAGAAATTTGAGATGAATTGATTTTTATAATCTCAAATTCTTTAATAATTATTGATTGTAAAATAATATTACAAGATTGTAATATACCACCATAAATTTTCTTATGATTTTTAGGAAAAGCTCCTATTATCAATAATTTTGGTTTTTTCAAACTTTCATAATTTTATGAATGGTATTTTTCCATGAAGTAAATTTGTATTCGCCGATAATACTTAAAAGTTTTTTATTATCACCATAATGAATATGAACATCATCTTTTCTAAATCTTGTTTTATCTGCAATATGTAAAATTTTCTTACCTGAAAGATTTATCATTAATTTCACTAAATCACTTAATAACAACGATTTTCCTCTACAAATATTAAAAACTTGACCATAAGACTTTTCGTTGTTAATTAAGTTCCACATAATTTCTACTACATCATTTACATCGATAAAATCTCTTTCAACATTCAGTCTTCCAGTCTTAAGTACACCTTCACTAGGAATAGAACAAATTTGATAATAGAAATTTCCTATTGCTAAATAATTAGGCATATTTTTTCCAATAATATTAAATGGTCTAACAATCACTAGTTTTCCAGAATCTTGTTGCCATGATAAACAATCTAATGTTTGATTATACTTAGTTTTAGCATACAAAGTTTTAGGTTTTGGTTGGTGATTTTCAGTTACAGGCAAATCTTCAGGTTTAACATTACCATACTCAGCAGAACTTCCAACTACCAAAATTTTTGTATGATACCGTAAATTATTTTTATTTATAGATTTAAGTAGTATAGAAGAATAAGTTGTATTAACTGCTTTAATAGTTTTAGAATTTAAAGAATTATCCGCTGTTCCTGCCAAATGGAATAGATAATCAGGCTTTATTGAAGATATAGCCATATTAATCTGATTTTCATCAATTATATCGTCTATATAATAATTTATACATTTTGATAAATTTTTAGTTCCTAAATTATAGATTGAAATCTCTTCATTTATATTTTCATAAAGAAAATTAATTAAATGGTGGCCTAAAAAACCTCCTGCACCAGTTATTGCTATTTTCATTTTTCGGGGAGAAATATACTTTTATCTTGAAGAAAAACTTTTTGTGCCACTTCATAATCATCAACACGTCCAATATCAAGCCACTTACAATCCTGTTCGTGACAAATGACTTTATGATTATTTTTCTTTAATTTCATCATTAAATTAGGTATATCTAAATATTCATTCTCCTTAACTAAATTTTGAATTGAAGCTTTGTTAAATACATTTATTCCCATGCTAACTTTATAATCAAAAGTTGGCTTCTCTATATATTTTTTCAAATGAGATTTATTATCTAATTCTAATACTCCAAAATCTATATTTACTTTTCTTGAGAAAGTAGCTATCGTTGCAGCAGCTTTTTCTTTAATATGAGTTTCATATATTTCTAAAAAATTAATCGTGGTTAAAAGATCTCCATTTAAAACTAAAAAATCATCTTCAAGGTCGCTCATGACTAAACTAATTGGGCCAGCAGTTCCTAATGGACTAACTTCAAGAGAATATTTTATTGATACACCAAAATCACTACCATCTTTAAAATAAGCTTCGATCATGTGATGTAAGTGGCCAACTGCCATAATAATTGATTTTACACCAAAAAATTCTAGTTGTTTTACAAGAACTTCCAAAATAGGAATATTCTCAATTGGCATTAAGGGTTTCGGTAGATTAGCGGTATAAGGCATTAATCGTGTTCCTTTCCCTCCAGCTAAAATTAAAGCTTGCATTTTTAAATGTTATAAGAATTTGTTTTGTAAAAATCTAAATTATTAGAAATGAAATCTATTGTTTTCATTAATCCTTTTCTCAAATCTATTTTTGGTTCCCAATTAATTAAATTTTTTGCTTTGGAATTATTACTTATTAAATTCATTACTTCACTATCTTTCGGTCTTATTCTAGAGTGATCTGAAATAATTTCTTTATTTATTCCCATAATTTCCATAATAATTCTTGATATTTCTCCAATTGATGCTGCTTTTCCATATCCCAAATTAATTACTTCACCAATATGTTTATTGTAAATGGCTGCATTAATAAAACCATCAACTGTATCCTCAACGTAAGTAAAATCTCTTACAGGTGATAGATCACCTAAAGAAAGATTTTTTTCAGTTAATAATTGTGAAATTATTGTTGGAATAACAGCTCTAGATGATTGTCTTGGTCCATATGTGTTAAATGGCCTAACTGTTATTACTGGGGTTTCAAAAGAATTATAATATGCCTCAGATAATTTGTCAGCAGATATTTTTGATGCAGAATATGGAGATTGACCTTGCATAGGATGTAGTTCATCTATGGGTGTGTATTGTGCTGTACCATACGTTTCTGAGGTTGATGTATTAATAATCAATGGGATTTCATTTTTTCTTGCAGATTCTAGAACATTAACCGTCCCTTGAATATTTGTTTTTACATAACTTAATGGAGCTTCATAAGAATATGGAATTCCAATAAGGGCTGCAAGATGAAAAATTATATCCTGACCTTTAGTCTGAAGATCCATAAAACTAGAATCTTCAATATTTCCCTTAACAACATACAATGATTTTTTTATTTCAGTATTAATAAATTCAAGATTAGACCAATCACTTCTAGAATTATAGTGAAGCATAGCGGTTACAACAGCACCTTCTTTTACTAACTTTGAACATAAGTGACTTCCTATAAATCCACCAGCTCCAGTAACAAAGACTTTTTTATTTTTTAAACTCATTTTTTAATATTTATAAAAGAGGATTTGATATATAATGTAATTATGAGAATCATAAAGATACAAAATCTGTAACCATAATTCCATTTTTAAAGTTGTAAGTATGCATACCTAAAGCACGTTTAAAACCATCAGCAGATAACTCAAATTCTACGTGTTCTGAAAACTTTTGTTCATTTAATTCTATAATTCTCGCAACACCAACTCCCTCACCATATCTATCCCAACCTTGTATTTGATATGATCTATATATATTATCATTTTCAAAAATAATTCCAGCATTTCTAGATCTACGAGAATCAAAAATTAATGGATTCATAGGATGAGATTTCCATTCATTAGAAATTAAATTATCCGAATGGAAAGCATGAAGCTCTGAGCAATGTTCACCTGAATCTGAGCTATCAACATTCGTAAGAATCCACCATTTGTTTTTCAATCTAAATATATTAGAATCAACAGCGGACACATTTGGGATTAATACTGTTTCAAATTGCCATTTAAGCGGAAAATTAAGGCATTTATATAACCTTATTTCTTTTGCAGCAGATGATTCAGGTATCATATAAATTTCTCCATTGAAATCAAATACATTTGGATATGATAAATGAAAATTCTCTGACAGGGCTTTACCAATATATTTTTCTCCTTGTTTATTTATTTCATAAACTGAAATATGCCCTTTATTTAATGAAAAATCATATTCTTCAACAAAGCAATAATCTTTTTCATTATATCTGTAGAGAAATGGGTCTGCAACAAAAGAATTAGGCGGATTCTTAAAAATTTTTGATTTTCTAATTGATATATCTCTCCAATCATCAGAATATTGATATGCAACATTCCATTTTTGTTTTTTTCTAAGAATTTTTCTAACAAGTTTTATAAGTAGATATAAAAATGTTTTAAATAAATATATAATTTGCTTTTTGATTGTTGGTATTAAATATAAAGGTTTGTCATATGGTCTTTTTGAGTATGATCTTATTTCATTTTTTTTAAAAATATCTTCAAGAATTAAATGCATAAAAACATTTGCTTTCTTATATAGCTTAACCATATTCAATGTGTAAAAAAAACTTGTAGGTAAATTTCCTTTAAAAATCACATTTCCACCATCTAACTCCTCAGTTAATATTTGAATAATAAATCCTGTACTTTTTTCTCGATTATATACTTCCCAAAATCCTGGTGGAGTTCCTCTATTGACATTATTATCACCATGATGAAATGAAATTATGCCATTTTTACATATTGTTAAAATATCTCCTCGAAGAATTCCCGAGCCTCCTCTAATCAAAATATCTAGATTTTCCTCTTTAATTTTTTTAAGATCTTCTTTTGAAAATCTATGAACAAAACCACTTTTTGAAACTATTGGTTTTACATAAATTTTTTTTACATCAAATAAACTAATAGGGTATTTTTTAAAAAATGTATCTGTATTAATAAATCTTTTTACAAATATTCTTTCAAAAAATGATATAAACTTGAAACAAAATTCATTAATTGATTTAATGATTGTTTTTCTTTTATAATTATGACTTTCTTGAATTATTATACAAGATATTTCATAAATATTCGATTGATAAGATTTTTCGAAAAGATCGAAAATATTCCATGGTTGAAGTTTATCATCTATAATTAAACCAACTCTAGCTTTTTTCATAGTGCTTTATTTTTTATTTGGAATTAAAAGAGTTTCATATTTATTTAACATTTGTTCTATATCAAAATTTTTAATTGCAAATTTTCTAGCTCTTTTGACGATAATCGATTTAACTTCAGGATCCATATTATTAAGGTTTTCTAAGCAAATACATATTGATTCAGGTGATAAAGGATTACACAACAGCCCTCTTTCATTATCACCAATAATCATTGGATGATCACACACTGATGATGCAATTACAAAACACCCTGAAAGCATTGCCTCACATAAAACTAGAGGCAAACCTTCATAAATACTTGGGATTATTAGAGCGTCTGTTTTCTCATAAAATTCATAAATATCATCAACTGATTCAATCCATGTCCAGTTCTTTTTTATTGATTTATTCTGTTCTAAAAAAAAATCCATGTCTCTTTGCATTTTAATGGACATGTAATCCTTTGATGATCTAATATCATCATCTCTTCTACCAACCCACGTCACCTTTGGAAGCCATCCATTTCTATATTTGAACAATGATAATGCTTTTAAAAAATTTAATCCATTTTTTGGATACGCTACACGTCCTACGACTAGTATTTTATTTACCCCTTTTGATTTATTAGGAGAAGGATTAAATTTAATAGACTTAGTATCAAAACCATTCCAAATAACCTTTGTTTTATTAAATCTTCCTGGAAGTTTTTTGATTAATTTTTTTTCATTAAAACTATTTACAATAAGATAATCAGCAATAAGTGTTGAAAAATAAAAAAGGTATTTTTTTAATAAAGGTATTTTTGCATTAGAGGAGCTTTCTTCACAAACTATTAATTTTGGCTTATTAAAACCAATACATGCTAAAGCCGAATATATACTTGGCGCATGCAATGAACTTATAACAACATCAAATTTAGATTCATTAATAAGACTTCTTAGATTTTTTAAAACATCCAATGAGAATCCAATAGATTTTCTTTCAAATAAATTAATTTTTATACCAGCATTTCTTAGCTGTCTTTCATAAAAGGGGTAATTGGAATCATAAATACACATTTCAACTTCATGATTTCTATTTAAGAGGCCCTTTGCTAATTGGACCTTAAGTTTTTGAGCTCCACCACTTGCTAAAGTATCAATGACTATTAAAATCTTCATTTAAATGTTTAAATTTTTTGAAAGAATACATGTAAGTTCCAATGATATATGCGAGAATAATCCAACAAATTTTTTCATTAAGTCCCTGAAGAATTAAAATAAAAGCTAATGCGATTGGAATTATAATTGTTGGTAGAATTCTACTTTTTTGCTTATAAAGCTTATATGATACAACAAATATTCTCGATAAAAACAAGATGTAAATTAAGAAACCTATTAATCCAGTATATAAAAAAACTTCAAGAAGAACATTATGAGGACTTTCAATAAAACCAAAAAACTCATATGAAAGTAAATCAAAACCAGAATATCCATTACCAAAAATAAAATTTTCAAAAATCAGAGAAAAATATCCAAGCCATAATGTGAATCTCCCAGTTTCACTGTTATCAGCAATACCTCCTGTATTAGCTAATCTTTCAGCAAGAAATTGAAACTGTTCAACTTGTAGTGCAATAAAAATTATTGGAGTTAAAAATATTACTAAAGTAAATAGTCCTAATAATAATGCATAAAATTTATTATTAGAAGCTAATAATTTAAATCCAAACCAAGCTAACCCACAAGCGGGTAATATTAAAAATGCAGTTCTTGAAGCAGTACCTAGTATTCCTAGTATAAGCAATGGTACGCTAAAAATCAATAATAATCTTATCCATTTTTTTATTTTCAAGGTATTTTCATATAAAATAGAAATTATAATTGCTAAACCAGCAGACAATTTTAAGGCTAATTCATTTGCTCCAGCATTAAAAAATGTTTTTCTAACTATATCACCCTCAGTTGCAATTTCACTTACTCCAATTCCAAAAAATAAAAAAAAGGAAACTCCTATTGAACCAACAGAAAAAGCGAACATTCCTTTCTCTAAAACATATGAGTCTTTTCTGACATGATTAACTAAAACCATGAAAATTAAAATATTTTGTATAAATGCTATATCAAAAAATCTATTAGAGTAATCATTAAAATTTATAATACTAATTAAAGTCAGATAGATAATAAAAATTAAAATAGGCCAATAAAAATAAAGTTGTTTTCGATTTAATGAGGTAAAATTTTTAAAACTTAAAAAAGCTGATGCAATATAAGTTATACCTGCTAATTTGGAAATTGAAAAATACCCTGTAGGATTAAAATTCTCTACGTTGATTGAGAAAAAATATAAATACAAAAAATAATTTTGAATGGATAATCTGTCAATTTTTATTTTCATAAAAGTAAACTCAATACAATTTTATATCAATAAATTTTGAACCGAATGCTTTAGCATATCTATTTAATGATGTTAAAGATCCAATTAATGTTTTATTCTCATAAAGCATTTCAATCTCTATAATTACATTGTCTGGACATATACCAATTGAATTAGAATTAATTTTTTTTATAATTGATTCAATTCTTGCTCTTTTATTTTTAATTGAGCTAAAACTGGGATGTAATTTTATCAATCCTCCATTAGGCATTTTATTTATAAGTTTTTGTATCATTAATTCCCATTCATTTTTTTTTAGTCTTCTTTCAGCACAAGTTAATCCAATCGTTTTAATTCCTTTTATTTTTGGTTTATAGAATTTCTTTAAAATATTATAATTTTTTAGAATAAATTTTTTTTCATATTCAGCTCCTGGAAATGCATCCTCTAAAATACCTATGAAACCAAGTGAATCATTCCTAAAAATATATTTTGAATCCATTGCATAAGTTGTTCTATTTATTTTTTTAATATTTTTTGAATACGGTTTTGTGAATCTATAACTTAACTGACCTTCCTCTATGTAAAAATGCCCTTTACATAATTGCATATCTAAAATACTTTCAACGGAAGGAGTTGTTATTGATCCAAAATATGCCCATGAAGTATATAAAATA
>MDSW01130496.1_pt1 | contig 12377 bp, 10 predicted proteins | sample 811171 | NCBI WGS metagenome assembly MDSW01 (sample SAMN05326641, study PRJNA326480) | marine metagenome | isolation source: seawater | place: Atlantic Ocean: North West | collected 2012
GCAGCCACCAAGGAGGGTTGGATACTCAACTTTGGAGGGGAGTATCCTACATGGTCGGAGGATCGTGGATTAACTTGGAAAGAATACAGGCCTACGATTTTCTCCCAGCTTGGATGTAGGGAGTGGAAACCAACCGTTCCCGGACAAGAGGGTTTGGGAGAGGGTAGCATTGTTCAAGCAACGAACGGGGACTTGATCTCAATGGGTTGGTTCCCATATCCAAGCACTAGCGGTGCGGACCAGTTCTATGCATTCTTTTACGATGCCGAGGATGCTGAGTGGAGTTGGTGCTTCAACAGGACTCCAGAACCGTTCTATGATAGGTCTTGGCAGGTAGAGATTGTCGGCCCAATAAATGGGGGCTTATACGGGAACGGACCTTGGGCAAGTCTGGTAATTTCCAACTTTTGGCATCAAGTCCAAAACGTGGGTGGCCAACTTTCGACCGACGGTTTGAACTACGACTATTTCGGCTTCCCAGACAGGGACGACAACCTCGATATCATGGAGGTTGACTTAAATCCTCAGGATTTGGGTCAGGAGTGGGACTTCACCAAGCCACATAAGGAAATGAGGGCCTTTCCAGTCCCTTCCGGAGGACTCTATTTTCCAAACTACTTCATTGACGGGAGTGATGCATATCTTGACACTTCTCTTAATTGGTGGACTGGTGTCACTATGAATGGCTCCTCCCTTCCTTCTCAGTACTGCGCATTTGACTCTTCTACTGCATTGCACTGTGTAAGTTCAGCTGGAACTTCCCTGACACATATGCTCTCATGGGATGGGGGTGAATCATGGAGCAACCAGACTTACAATCTTTCTGAAAGGGCCACTGATATAGAGGAGTGGGAGTTTCACTCAAGCGGTGTTCATGACCTGTTCGTTCTAAATGTCAGATTCCAGAGTGCCGAGGGGCCCGATGTGGATGTTGCCTACCATGTCAGAGGCTTCTCCGATAATCTGGAACCGGATATTATCACCTACTTGGGACAAGGAGATTTAGATTCGACCTCTGGTGCTGGGAATGACATAAGGTTCGACTTTGCGAGTATGGGAATTTTACCAGACGGGGGCTCGTTTATTGCTTATCACGACTCAACAGACCCCGATCCTTTGTTTGGCTTAGAAATGCAGCTCCCTCAGTCCTATATTCAGGAAATGTGATTCCATCAATTGCCACAATTTTGTCTTGAATAAGGGCCATATTACCGAATTTGGAAAGAGATTTTGCTACCATCAATTTCAAACTTGTCAAAATCAGATTTAGGATTCCCTTTGTTTAGTGAACTGTTGCCAGCCCTTGTTTCCGAAATCACGTGCTGCCAGTCTTCCATATTCAGGGTCACACCATCTACCCACACTGACAGGTTGATTGTATCCTCCACTTGAAGATCAAGCTCTTTCCTCTTCGCTTGAACCCTGCGGGTTATATCTCTCGCTATGCCCTTAGATAAGAGATCTTCATCAGTGTACATGTCCAAAACTATGGACACATCTCCTTCTTCCAGAGATAATGTCTGAGCCGCAAAACCCTCCTTCTCGACCCTCCTGATTTCTATATCTTCCATTGTAATCTCATATCCAGCTAAAGCCGCGATTCCCGCCTCTATCTCCAATAGCAGTGATTCGGGATCAGATTCGGAGAGCTCTGCAAGAACTGCTGGTAAGTCGGATCGGCATTTTCCACCCAGCACCTTTCTGTTTGGTTCTAGGACCATTTTTTGGAAGGACTCAAGATCCTCCTCAGAGTACAAATGTTCGACATTAAGCTCCTCTGCCAGAATATCACTGAAACGGGAAATGTCAGGTCCGCCGACCACCCAGCCAGTCCTGCAGGGGAGTCTCTGCCTTCTGCCAGCCTCCACCCGAATTCTTCTTCCCGCCTCAGCAAGAGACCTGACTAGCCTCATCTCTTGCTCTAGAGTCGAGTCCTTTGGCGGAAGGGATCGTTCAACTATATCGGATCCAACTGGCCAATCCGCTAAGTGTACTGATGATCCGGTTAGCTCTCTGTGTATATGATCGGGCATGAAAGGAGATACCGGAGACATTAGTCTGCAAACGATTAGTAAGACCTCGTGTAATGTGTGCTGGCAAGCCCTCTTGTCATTACTGTCGGCCTCGTCCCACAACCTCCTCCTAGATCTACGTACATACCAGTTCGAGAGATCATTTACAACGAAGTCCTCCAATCTTCTGCCTGCCTTGTGGAAGTCCCAGGAAACGAAGCTGGAGTGATAGCTATCAGCCATATCGGTTAACTTTGATAGCACCCACCTATCCAAAGGACTTCTTTCGGCCACCTCTACGAATCCCGAACCGTCTTCGGGGTCAAATCCATCTAAAGCCGCATAGTCAGCATGGAAGCGATAAACGTTCCATAACGTCAAGAACATCTTTGCATAGGATTCTCTTACTCCATTCGGATCAAAATTTGTAGGCGACCATGGTGCACTTTGCGTGGTCATGTACCATCTGATTGAGTCAGCACCTTCTTTGTTGAAATGACTCCATGGATCTACCACATTCCCCCTGGACTTGCTCATCTTCTTGCCGTCTTTGTCTAAAATATGCCCAAGAGATAGGCATCTTCGGAAGCACGGTTCGTCAAACACAGACGTAGCAACTGCCAGAAGTGAGTAAAACCACCCTCTTGTTTGATCCACAGCCTCGCAGATGTAGTCAACCGGAAACGACCCCTCAAAGAGCTCTTCGTTCTCAAATGGGTAGTGCCATTGGGCAAAAGAGGCACATCCTGAGTCGAACCAGCAATCCATGACGTAAGGCTCTCTAATCATCTCGCCAGAGCAGCCCTTCTGAGGGCACAAGAGCTTGACATCATCAACATACGGCCTATGAAGCTCAGGCGGGATTGGGGAGGAATCGGTCTTCATCGAGCTCATCTCCTCGATACTACCAACGCAATGTTCCGTTCCGCAGTCCGGGCAGATCCAAACAGGAATCGGGGTTCCCCAGTATCGTTCACGGCTAATAGCCCAATCCTTGATGTTGGAAAGCCATTCTCCCATCCTCTTGGTGCCTGTCCATTCAGGTGCCCATTCAACACTGGAATTGTGATTTAGTATCTGGTCCCTAACGGCTGTCATTCTAACAAACCAGCTATCCATCGCGTAATAGAGAAGAGGATGGTCTGTTCTCCAACAATGAGGATAGTCATGAGTGTACTCGTGCTCCCTGTAGAGAAGCCCTTGCGAATCTAAAAGATCGATTATTATATCATCGCAATCTTTCACATATCTGCCATCAAGAGATTCATGAACACCATCAACGAAGGCTCCATCCATCCCTACGGTGTGCTGAGCAGGGAAACCAACCTCCATACCTAACCTGTAATCATCCTCCCCGTACATCACTGCCGTGTGGACAACTCCTGTGCCATCTGTAGTTGTCACAAAGTCAGCAGGAACTATTGTCCACGCGGTCTGTGAGTTGCCTTTCTCCACAGCTCCTGGAAAAAGGGGTGAGTAAGCCTTTCCAACAAGATCTGAGCCGTTAAATTCCTCGATCACTTCAGCGTGGTTTCTGAGTACGCTTCCGATGAGATCCTTTGCGAGTATCAGCTCTTCACCAACTTGTGCCCCCCCTCTTCCTTCCCAAGAGTCTGAAGGAGGCTCTGTTATCCTAACTCTGCAATAGGTTAGTTCCGGCCCAACAGCCAGACCGACATTCCCGGGCAGAGTCCAAGGAGTTGTAGTCCATGCTAAGACTGCGGCGTCATCGCCTTCGATTCGAAACTTTACAAAAACAGCTGGCTCAGAGACTTCTTTGTAGCCCTGTGAAACCTCATGTGTGGAATAGCTGGTTCCTGTTTGGGGGCAGTATGGTAGAACTTTGTGGCCTCTGAATAGCAACCCCTTTTCGAACATCTGTTTCAAGGACCACCAAGCGGACTCGATATATTCGTCATGCAGAGTGACGTAAGGATCTTCCATGTCGACCCAGAAACCCATCCTTTCTGTCATTTCTCTCCAAGCTTCTTCGTAAGTCCACACACTCTCCTTGCACTTCTGATTGAACTCTTTCATCCCGAATTTTTCGATAGCTTCGTTCGACATCAGATTCAATTGTTTCTGGACTTCAATTTCCACAGGAAGGCCATGCGTATCCCAACCTCCTTTCCGTTCCACTACATGCCCCTCCATTGACTTCCATCGACATACCATATCCTTGAACAACCTGGAAAGAACGTGATGAATGCCTGGCTTTCCATTGGCCGTAGGCGGTCCTTCCAGAAATGTGAATGGCACTCCTGAATCCTTCCTTGAGCTTATCGATTCAGAGAATGTACCCTCCTCTTCCCATTTCTTTACGATCGACCCTTCGAGAGAAACCGGGTCAAGGTCACCCGGAGAAACAGGCACGCTCATCGGCCAACCGACCTATGGCTTTGTCTTGAACTTGAGGGGAACCGATTGAGTTTTTGAAAGAGAAATTGCAAGACTTAAAATGCACTGTGCATCACTTCAACCCATGCCTGATATGATTCGTCTAGACGTCGGGGGTATGACATGCGATGGCTGCTCTAACAACGTAAGGGCAGCTATTGAGCAACTGTCGGGGGTAGTTTCTGCGGTCGTTGACCATAATCATGGTTTTGCAGAGGTAAGTCATAATGGAGTCTCTAGAACGGATTTGAGCAGTGCGGTAAGATCTGCTGGATATACTGTTGATGGCTTGGGGGAAGAATTCCATTGGCGGGATGGGAGTGTTTGGAGACAGTCCGCTCACAATACCAAATGGTGTCTGATCGGCTGCAGTATCGGAGACTTTGGAACCATTGCCGCATTTCAGTTCATTTTTACCGAATCCGGCTGGACCCCGATGATGATCATGGCACTGGCAATGTTCAATGGAATCCTGACCTCCATAGCTCTTGAGACCATTATCCTCTCAGCTCAAATGGCGTTAAATGAAGCATTCAGAGTCGCTATCGGGATGTCCCTAATTTCTATGATTTCAATGGAGGCGGCAATGAACGCCGTAGACTTAGTCTTGACCGGTGGGGCTAAGCTTACCTGGTGGGTTATTGTACCGATGCTAGTTGCAGGATTCCTTACCCCATGGCCTTACAACTATTGGAGGTTGAAGAAATACGGTGTGGCTTGTCACTGAGGTATTGAAATGACCGAATGGCTGCAAGTAGCGCAGGAGATTGCCTCTTGGGTCCGTCAATATGCCGAGAGGAACTCAATACAAACTCTTGTCGTCGGCGCCTCCGGAGGTATTGACTCGGCAGTTACTTCGACCTTATGTGCTAAAACTGGGATGGAAACTATAGTATTGAACATGCCAATATACCAATACCAATCTCAATATGACCTATCAAAAAAACACATTGAATGGTTGCAGGCAAAATGGCCGAACGTTGACGGACGTGAGGTGGATTTGACGTCGACATTCGATAGCTTCAGAGACGATCTAAATGGCAATAAAATAACAGATCTAGCCCTCGCCAACTCAAGGGCGAGGCTACGAATGGCCGCTCTTTATGCAATAGCCGGATCTAATGATGGAATCGTAGTAGGGACAGGAAACAGGGTAGAAGACTTTGGCGTTGGATTCTTTACGAAGTATGGTGATGGTGGAGTTGACATATCCCCAATAGCCGATCTATACAAATCTGAAGTCTACTCATTGGGCGAGGAGCTTGGAATATTGAAGCAGATTTTGGAGGCGCCCCCAACCGATGGTCTGTGGGATGATGGGAGAACTGATGAGGATCAGATGGGAGCATCATACTCCGAGTTGGAATGGGCAATGTCAGTTGAAGAATCTAAATCAATCGATAATTTATCTTCTAGGGAATTAGAAGTACTGGAGATATACCGAAGATTCAACGAGGAAAACAAACACAAGATGTCTCCAATACCGGTCTTCCATATGAAGAGAAACTTATTTTGAAGGGCGGTCATCAATTTGGACGAAGATCAGACTAAAAGGGTGTATGTTAGGAAAAGTCGAGAATCATATAGCGGAATGGTCCTTGAATCCGTATTCAGATTTCTAATTAGAGCTATAGGAGTCATAGTCGCTTTGTCCCTAGCCCTCTTATTTTTCCCATTTTTCCAAGGTTAATTGATACTAATCACCTGTCTCTGCGATCCTCTACTTTTTTCTTGTATTCCTTGTTAGAATCTTCTTCGGTCCACCCTCCAAGGTGAAGTCCTCCAGTTTTATGAACCCCTCCCCTCCTGTTTCCTTTTCTGGGTTTTCTGTAGACATCCTTCTTCTCGGAATGCCTCGTGAATGCCTTAGGAAGCCCATCGTCACCCCTCTCTTGACCAGATAGGGAATAAGCTCTCCATTCTGCCTTATTGGCTTCGGATTTTGTTATGCCAAGCTCCTCCTTTTCGGTTGAGAACAAATTAATAATTATGCCAATAAGCATCAAAAGTATCGAACCACAGAGCATACTTCTTCCTGAAGCAAGACCGGACCGAAACCACTCTATCAACCAAGATCCAAAACTTAATTCTGATGGTTCACTTTCCTGAAGTAGACTAACGAAGTAATTCGACTCAAATGTGTAATTACCCCATGAACATCTAGGAAGTGAGCTATTCTCCGGGTCATAACATATTTGTCCTACGTAAATCATATCTTCGACGTCGTTTCTCTCGAACCCCTCAACGCATTTTTCGTTGAATCTTACTACTTCAAAATCCTTTGAGGAGTTGTTAGAATCCTCAGTGTGAACTGTAATTTCAATCAATGAACACAAGTCGTAGAGTCCATCTTCATTATCATCCAAATACTCTCCAAAGGTGTAGACCGCCCAACCTAGTGTATCCGTGCCATGATCTTCCAGAGTCAGGTTCCCTCCCATTCCTGAGTAATCGAAGTCCACGTTTTCCTCATCCTCGGAATCAAAGAATGGAAAAGGTGTCGAGGTCACAAAAAAGACAGTACTAACAAACATCAGAGTTCCAGAAATGGCCATTGTGATTCCAGCTACAGGGTTCATTCAACCTACCTGTCGCAGCAGTATTGAATCAAGTTTGTTGCGCCGAGAACTATTGTTGTATAGTATCCTAAACTAATGAGATAATTGCGATCGACCATAATAATAGCCAAAATCTTGCCAATCTTCGTCGTCGGCGTGGAGCTTTTCTAGAAATTGAGATTCTAAAAAGCAGTAAGAAGGACAACAGTCCAGATGCTATTGCTACAATTAGTGCATGGCCTCCCAATATCCAGGTCTGATATGACTCCGAATGGCTAATCTGAGATCTATCTGAGCCAGCATAAATCATTGCCAGAGAAGCTAGGCTTACTACTTGGCCAATCAGTAGGATAGCAGCCGAAGACTCTCCCGATGATCTGCCCCAGTTGTGAGATTTGGGCCTCCATTCTTTCGAAATCGCCTTTTCCTTATAGGAAGAATCGTCCCTGTTGGACCACCTAGACCTGGGCGAAACCCCCATAATGTTCCAAAATCATGAAGATATATTTGCTTGTTGATGGAACATAACTTACACAAGTCGAACTCTGCAGGGGTGGTTGTGGATTATATCGAGCTAACCGAGACAGCCTCCCTCGGAATGTGCAGCCTAGCGGTTTTTCTCTGGATGTCAATCGGATCACTCTCTAGAACTCAAAGAAGCGAATTAATAGCTCAAAGGGTGATCGCTGGCATTTGTCTTACTTCAGCGGCTTTACTGTTCGTACTGCACTACTCTGGTGGAGAGATATGGGGTTCTGAAAATATAGCCAGACCCTTTGGGGTAATCGCAATAATAGTCGCCTTATCCTCAATGATTAACATCAAGGGTAAAGATGTACAAGGAGAAGCTAATCCGCATAAGATAATGAAAGCAAGAATCGAAGATGAGTAATTTACTCAGAGTTCAACTTGTCATCAATGAAAGATCTCATGTATGCTGGCAACTCTCCATTCACGAACACCACATCATTTACCTCTTCCAGCTTCATTAGAGAATAATAGATCTGCATAGCCGTCATTGGAGTTGCACTGCAGCCCGTGCATCCCCCTTCGAGAGAAATCATGATCACTCCGTCAGTAGTATCCATCACGTTAACCTCGCCATCATGAGCATCCAGAACCGCCTGTACTGGGCCCACCGAATCTAGAATCAGCTGCTTGTCAACCATTGCTATCGAACTCATGAGGGACCGGGGGTCTTTCAAACAATTGCCCCTGCGAGGTCTGAAAACATGGTTACGAGAATTATTCTGATTGACTTACTGGTGGAAAGATCGGAGTTCGGTCATGGAGGTAATCAGGAAGTGGTTTATCCTATCGCCAAGTTTGGTCCGGTAGATGTTATTCTCCTAACTCCACAAATGCAATCAGAAGAATCTGGATTTAGGGCAGAAGAAGAAGGACTAGCACCACTTTCTTTGATAGACGTCCCCAAATGGGACGACGAATTCCCATTTTGGCAGGAGTGTAAGTTGGAGTTGGCAGGCAATGCTGTTACCTTTAGGAGGTTTGCTATGCCATTACATGGGGATGATGAACGAATTGCCGATTGGATCGAGAGAATTTCTCCCGATGCGGTAGTCTGTAGTGGATCTAGGAGAAATGTTACTACTTGGGAGGAATGGATGGATGGCGCCGCTTCCTTGCTTAGAAGCTCGTCATTGACCGGTATCCCGACACTTGGCATTTGCTTTGGGCACCAACTTCTCTGCAAATCCTTGGGCGCTAATGTTGAGAGGGCAGATACATTTTCTAGCGGAGTTTGGGACTTAGAATTAACTGATATGGGAAAATCTGACGTCCTATTCTCATCCAGAAGAAGTGGAATTAATGATTCCCCCGTGGCTCTTTATTCTCATCAAGACCATGTCACCTCGGTGCCTAGTAGTTGTACTCTATTAGGGTCTGCAGATCATAATAGGGTTACAGCTATCAGAGTTAATGATAATCAGGGAAATCCTCTGCAGTCATGGGGAGTACAATTCCACCCGGAGGCTGCTAGGGCTAGGGTGAACAGGGCCTTTGAATGGGGTCACATAACAAAGGAAGAATTGGACTCATTCCAGAGAGAGCATGATGGTGCCGGAGTCCTAAGCTCATTCGCTTCGGTTGTCCGAGCCAATCTAACGTAATGCACTATGGCACATTTTGGATTGGATTTGGATTAAATACGCCACTCTTTTCGCCCGGCAGAACCGATGGTGGAATAATGGACGGAGAACAAGTAGGTATACTGGGCATTGCAGCTGGACTTTTCGGATTGGCAGTTGCATTCTTCCTGTACAACAAGGTGAATTCGATTAAGATAGAGAACGAAACTGTGGCCAAGATCACAGGGAGGATACAGGATGGAGCAATGGCATTTTTGTTTGCAGAATATAGGATGCTGTCAATATTTATCGTTGTAGTGGCCGCTTTATTGTTTATCGGTCCGGAAAAAGATGGTCTGGGTCTGGAGACAATGATCGCTTTCGTGATTGGTGCCCTTTGCAGCGTCGCAGCTGGGTTCTCAGGAATGCGATCTGCAACCAGTGCCAATGGTAGGACTGCGCAGGCTGCTGCTGATGGGGGGCAACCAGAAGCTCTGACCACATCATACAACGGAGGTGCCGTGATGGGACTCGCGGTAGGGGGCCTGGGGCTCTTTGGGATTTCAATTATGTACTATTTCACAGAAACCGAGTTTCTGACCGTTGACAATATCGCAGGTTTCGGAATGGGCGCGTCATCCATAGCTCTGTTCGCTAGGGTCGGAGGTGGAATATACACCAAGGCTGCAGATGTAGGAGCGGATTTGGTTGGCAAGGTCGAGGCTGGAATCCCTGAGGACGACCCTCGCAACCCCGGAGTTATAGCCGACAATGTCGGAGACAATGTTGGTGATGTAGCAGGTATGGGAGCGGATATATTCGAGTCGTTCGTTGGAAGCATAATTGCGGCAATGGTGATCGCTTATGCCGCAAATGAGACATTGGGCAGCGATTACGTGATGATTCCGATTGTCCTTGCTATCGTGGGATACATTGCCTCCATTGTGGGGGTTTTCTCAATAACAGCCATGAAGAATATGGATCCAGGCGCAGCACTAAGGAATACAACTTTCATTGGTGCTGGCCTTTTCATTGCTGGTGGATTCGTTGCACTGAACTATCTTGATCTTGATACAACTGTGATCCAAGCTGTAGCTATAGGCGCACTAGTGGGCATTCTAATCGGGCTTGTCACGGAATATTACACTGGAATAGAGGATGTCTTTGGCGTCAAGGTCCAAGCCATTCCATACATAGGTGAAGCCAGTAAAACTGGAAGTGCTACAAATGCCATAGCAGGTTTAGCAGTTGGGATGCAATCTGTTTTCCTCCCTGTGCTACTTATGGCAGCTGGGATTTTTGGAGCCAATCATGTCATGGGCGGTGGAGATGCTGGATTGTATGGCATAGCTATGGCGGCAATGGGCATGCTCGGCACTGTGGGAGTCACTATGACTGTCGATGCTTATGGTCCAGTTGCTGACAATGCAGGTGGAATAGCCGAGATGTCGGGACTTGGCGACGACGTAAGGGAAATCACAGATGGACTGGACTCCATAGGAAATACAACTGCAGCTATTGGAAAGGGCTTCGCAATAGGAAGTGCAGCGCTTACCGCACTTGCCCTCTTCGCGGCTTTCAAGACCAGCGCAGACCTTCAGGCAGCAGACCTCAGCCTGACAGAGCCGCTTGTAGTGATCGGGCTGCTTGTGGGAGCATCGCTTCCTTTCGTGGTTGCTGCTATGACAATGAAGTCGGTTGGCAGAGCCGCAGAGGATATGATTACCGAGATAAGGAGACAATTTAGGGAGATCGACGGACTTTTGGAAGGAAGAGATGGAGTAGAGCCCGACAGTGCAACATGTGTCGAAATATCGACCAAAGCCGCGCTTAGGGAAATGGTCATGCCAGGCGTTGTTGCAGTGTCAGCACCGGTAATTATCGGTATCTTACTAGGAAGTGCAGCTCTAGGTGGAGCCCTAGCTGGAGCTACTGCGTCCGGAGTTCTAATGGCACTCTTCATGGCTAATGCTGGAGGAGCATGGGACAACGCGAAGAAGGCAATTGAGCAAGGCCACATAGATGGGGCCTCAAAAGGTGACGAAGCCCATGGTGCCGCAGTTGTGGGAGATACAATAGGAGACCCATTCAAGGATACTAGTGGGCCATCACTAAACATCCTGATCAAGTTGATGAGTATCGTCAGTGTTGTGATAGCCGGCCTTCTAACCAAGACAGGAGAGCTAGGTGCGCTCTGATCCCGGGAAGCGTCAGACTCATGAGGCCCTTGTTCACGTGGCGTAAATGATGAAAGGCGGAGCAGTTGTCACTCTCGTAGTTCTGCTTGCTTCTTGTTTATCAGGTTGTATTAGTGGTTCCGATACTGAAAAAAGTGGCGATCAGGGACCTATTGATGCTCCATCCTGGGAAGTTGGAGACTGGTGGCTATACACCTTCTCTACGCCAGAATTTAGTGATGACACAACTAGGCTTGTAGTTGCCAGTACGAGTGAAGAGGATGGTACGGCATATATGCTTGCAATCTCCAGCTTAACAGAGGCAAGGAGACATGCAGTATTGAATCACAACCCGTTTCTTGGGAGGATCACCCACTCTGATCTAAGTGCATTTGAGAACGGAGAGCCGCAAACAGTTCTCAATTTTCCATTAGAAGAAGGAAACTCATGGTCATTTACACTATTTTCTATCGAGTGGGAAGCAATTGTCTCGGATTTGAACGGCGGTATAGTCACAGTAGTCGCGACATCTAATGATGGCTCAAGATTGGACTATGTTTTTGATAGTGAAGCGGGATTTTTCTCCACGTTCATTTGGAAGGATCAGTCAGGCATAGATAATCTCAGAATGATGCTGTCAGACAGAGGGGAAGGTCACACGGGGGATGTATACTTCGTAAGGGGTGGAGACTGGTTTAGCGATACTTGGGAAGATACTGGAACCGACTTTGAATTTAGGGATACCTTCCTGGTCAATGACCATCCCTCCGACGGAGGCTGGGATGAGATGATTTACTTCCTAGATGCAGAAAGTGGCTCTGGATCGACGATAACTATGACTCTACGGGACCACTTGTCAGTTTCCGCTCTTGAGAGGGTATGGGGTCCAGGGGCTAGTGAGATAGGTACTCTAGGTACTATTCCATCTCCCTCAGAAGAGTACACTCTGACAGCTACATTCACAGGAGGATCTACATTCTTGAGGATCATGATTGCAGGTGGATTAACGGAATCATGGAGTCTCTAGAGGTACTCAATTAAATGGTCCGAGCCCCCTACAAAGACCGGGTCTTCTCCCCTCATATCGAAAACAACTGGGACTGTTCTGTGACCTGTCACAGTAACAACCTCACTTCTCAAACC
>MDSW01117076.1_pt1 | contig 12374 bp, 14 predicted proteins | sample 811171 | NCBI WGS metagenome assembly MDSW01 (sample SAMN05326641, study PRJNA326480) | marine metagenome | isolation source: seawater | place: Atlantic Ocean: North West | collected 2012
AATATCTCAGCTAAAAATCTTCTATTAATTTTATCAATTCTTCCCATTATTCCAAAATCGATAAATATTAGTTGGCCACTATTATCAACTAATAAATTTCCTTGGTGCATATCTGCATGAAAATAACCATCTCTTACTGCATGTCGTAAAAAATGCTGGATAATATCTCTTGCTAAAGTTTTAAGATCTACTCCAATAGTTTTTATCCTTTCTATTTCTCTTATAGAAACAGCCTCAACCCAGTCTAAGGTAAGAATATTATCACTCGTAAGTTTCCAATATATTTTTGGTATTTTAAATCCTATATCATTTCGCGTATTTTCATAAAATTCATTCGCTGCTGCAGCCTCAAATCTCAAATCCATTTCATGATTTGTTATTTCTTTTAACAAATAAACAACATCTACAAGCTTTAACCTTTTTGTTTTTTTAACAAATGATTCAATTATATATGCCAATAGCATTAATGCTTCTATTTCATCATTAAAGACTTTTTTAATTTTTGGTCTTAAAACTTTAATAGCAACTTCCTTTATGACTCCATTCTCATTTATTTGTGCTTTATGAACTTGAGCGATAGATGCTGCTGCTATAGGTTCTGATATATTTATAAAATCTTTATAATTTTCATTTCCAACTCCATCTTTAATTTCTTCTAATGCAACATCTCTTGGAAATGCTGGAACTTTGTCCTGTAAAGTTTGTAATTGATTAGATAATTTTTCTCCTATTATATCAGGTCTTGTAGCTAAGAATTGTCCAAGCTTAATAAAGGTAATACCCATTGACTCTAGTGATCTGCATAACTTTTCTCCTTCACTATCATTTTGATTTAAATTTTTTTTACCAAACAAACCTAATACAGTAAAAAAAATCTTAATTACAATTGGAATCTCATATATTTTTGAAACAATATCTAATGCATCAGAGAGAGCTAACTTTCTGCCAATTTTAAATAAAGTAATTATTTTTTTTAACATTACAACTTCCAAGCGCTATGTAGTGCAACAATACCGCCATTAAAATTATTATATTTACATTTTTCAAATTTATTTTTTTTCATTAAATCAATTAGCTCATCTTGATCTACAAACTTCGATATACTTTTTGTTAAATATTCATAAGGTTTTTTATCACCTACTACAAATTCTCCAATTATAGGAATTAACTTTGAATAATTCTTGTACATGTAATCTAAATAATCATTATCAATTTTTGAAAATTCTAAACAAAAAAATCTACCACCTTTTTTTAGTACTCTATATGCTTCTGACAAAGATTTACTCAAATTTTTAGTATTTCTTAATCCAAAACTGATTGAATAGTAGTCAAATACAGAAGCTTTAAATGGAAGTTTTTCTGCAGATGCAACTTTCCAATTTATATTTTTATAGTTTTTAAGTTTGCTTTTTCCTAATGAAATCATTTTTTTATTGGGATCTACACATTCTATTTTTGATTTTGAGCTTGTTGCTTCTATAAATAGTTTTGCGATATCACCTGTTCCGCAAGCTACATCAATTAACTTTTTGTTTTCTCTTGGCTGCATTGAATAAATTAATCGTTTTTTCCATGATTTATGAATTCCAAAAGACATTAAATTATTCATTAAGTCATATTTATCATGTACTTTGTTAAATACGTCCGAAACCAAGTTTTTTGTATTTTGTAGTTTTTGTTGCATTTTAATTTTTTTGCTTATTAATAATATAGTCTGATATGCCAGAATTACCAGAAGTAGAAGTAGTAAAACAATCACTTAAAAAATATATATTAAATAAAAATATATCAAAAATTATAGTTAAAAATAAAAAATTAAGATTTCCTGTACCTAAAGACTTATCAAAGAAGTTATCAAATATTAAAATTAAAAAAATTCAAAGAATATCAAAATATATCGTTATAGAGTTTGAATATGAGTTTTTTTTGATAATCCATTTTGGTATGTCAGGAACATTACATTTAACCCCCAATGAAGATCACTTTCAAAATACAAATTTAAGTTTTTATAAATCAAAAAATCTTCCAATTAAGCATAATCATATTTTTTTTAAATTTAAAAATTTTTTTTTAATATTTAATGACCCAAGAAGATTTGGATTTATTAAACTGATATATGGGAAAAATAAATTATCAAATTATTTTAATAAATTGGGTCCTGACCCATTTCAAAAACATTTTAACTTTAATTATGTAAAAAATTATTTAAATAAAAAAACTAAGAATATTAAAAATACTTTACTTGATCAGAAATTTATATCTGGAATAGGCAATATTTACGCCAGTGAAATTTTAAATATCTCAAAAATAAACCCTTTAAAATCTTCAGGTAAGTTAAGTCACAAAGAAATTAATAGTTTAATTAAATACACAAAAAAAATTTTGGAACGCTCAATAAGAAAAGGAGGAACTACGATAAGTGATTTTCAGTCTATTAAAGGCATGCAGGGATCTTACCAGAAAGAATTTAGAGCATATGCTAGGGAAAATAAAAGTTGTAAAAATAATTCATGTTCAGGAAGAATTATAAAGTTGAATTTATCGAATAGATCAACTTACCTCTGTAATATTTGCCAAAAATAATTAAAAAAACTAATTGACCATATAAAATAACCAAGCTATACAATCGCAAAAATGGCGAATACTAAATCAGCAATTAAAACAAATAGAAGAATTCAGCGACAGACAATTGTCAATAAGTCAAGAAAAAGTAGATACAGAAACGCAATTAAAAAGATTAACCTTTTAATTGAAAAGAAAGATAAAAAGGGAGCTCTTGAATTTTTACCAAAATTAAATTCTGAGTTGATGAAAATTGCAAAAACCGGGGTAATTAAAAAACAAAACGCCTCTAGAAATGTATCTAGACTAACTAAAAGAATTAACTCTCTCTAATTGAATCATATATTAATTGAATCAACTTATTGTACTTAAGTAAGTATATAATCACAAAATATATTATTAATTTAAGTAAACACATTTGATATAAATATTATTAATAATTTTCAATATTCTAAAATTTTCACGAGCAAATTGATTCAATCTTTGATTTTATTTAAAATAATATTTTCAATTGTGGATTACATTTTTTTTTAAAAAATAAAAATATTTATTTGCATAAATTAATTATTTCAGCTTTAACAAGTTTCGATGAAAAATTCCTTAAATCAAAATTTTAATCAAAAAAAACAAGAAACATTAAACTGGGACCTTCTAAAAGAAGATTTCAAAACAAAATTTGGAAAAGATATTTATGAAAGCTGGTTAAAAAAAATGGATTTAATCGAAATTAACTCTGATAATCTTTTAATCTCAGTTCCTACCAGATTTATAAGAGATTGGATTACTTCTAGATATTTAGACAGTGTTATTCAAGTTATCAAATCGCACAATAAAAGTATAAGTAGAATTGAGTTTAAAATTAATTCTTCACCTATTAACTCATCTAACAAAAATGATCAGTTTAACGAAAGCATAGAAGTTAACAATTTAAACAACAATGTTAAATTCATTAAAGACTCATTTATACAATACAATAGAATTGATCCAAATAAAAATTTTGAAAATTTTGTTGTAGGTCCAAGTAATAGTCTAGCTTTTGAAGCTTCAAAAAAAATTATAGACAATATTTCTAATTACAATCCGTTGTATTTATATTCTGGAGTTGGAATGGGAAAAACTCATTTGTTAAATGCCATAGGATTAAAATTAAAATTCGATAAAAAAGTAATGTTTATTTCAGCGGAAAGATTTATGTATCATTTTGTCAAATCAATAAAATCAAATGAGATGATAAAGTTTAAAGATTATTTTAGAAATACCGATGTTCTCTTGATAGACGATATTCAATTTATGAATGGAAAAGAAGCACTTCAAGAGGAATTTTTTCATACATTTAGCACGCTAATTGATAAAGGATCACAAATAGTTCTAACCGCCGATCGACCACCAAATAAACTAAGTAGAATTCAAGAGAGAATTAAATCTAGGTTTTCTGGAGGGTTAGTAGTAGATATTCAAAGCCCAGATTTAAACTTAAGATTAGAAATAATGAAAAATAAATTATTAGAATTGAAAACGTTTAACGGCAGCGATGTATTAATTTCTGAAGAAATACAGAATTTTATTTGTACCGAAGTTAAATCAAGTATTAGAGAATTAGTTGGAGCGTTAAATAGAATTGTATCCTTTTCAAGAATATATAATCGAGCACCAAGTTTATCAGAAAGCAGAATAATTTTAAAAGATTTATTAAATATGCATGAGAATAATGTTACTATAGACAATATACAAACAGCAGTATGCAAATCATTTAAGATTAGTAAAAATGAAATGCTTTCCTCAAGAAGGTCAAGATATTTAGTAAGACCAAGGCAAACAGCAATTTATCTAGCAAAAATGCTAACATCAAAATCTTTACCTGAAATTGGAAGAAGTTTTTCAAATAGAGACCATACAACAGTAATACACTCAGTAAAAACAATTGAGAGACTTAGAAAAGAGGATAATGAGCTAAATCTTAAAATAGATTCACTTAAAAATAAAATTTTATACAACAAAGAAAATGAAATTTAGTGTAAATCAAAAAGATTTGCAGAATTCTTTAAATTATTGTCAGGGTGTAATCGAAAAAAAAAGTACACTACCTATTCTATCAAATGTATTAGTTGAAGCTAAAGATACAAACTTAAAAATTACAGCAACAGACCTGGACTTAATTTTTATACAAAATATATCTAATGTGGAAATTACTGAAGAGGGGCAGACAACAACTTCTTGCTCAGTAATGTATGATATTGTAAGAAAATTCAATAATGAAAAAAAGATTAACTTTAATCTTATAAACGAGAATAAAATAAATTTAGAGTCTGACAAATCATCATTTAATCTTAATTGTCTTAAGGCTTCAGAATTTCCAATAACAGAGGAAAATTTTAGAGAAAATGAATTTAATTTAAATTCAAAGAAGTTATTGAAGCTTCTCAATAAATGTAAATTTTCAGTTTCAAACGACGAAACAAGACATTATTTAAGTGGAATTTTTTTACATATAACAGATAGTGATGGCAAAAACTATCTTACTGCTGTTGCCACAGATAGTCATAGAATGTCAATATCGAAAATTCTATTACCAGGTGATATAAACTTTGAGCCTATAATCTTACCAAAAAAAACAATATATCAATTATGCTCATTATTAGAGAATTACAATGGGGATGTGAAAATTTCGAATATGAAATCAAAAATTAAATTTGAATTTAATAATTCAATTTTGATGTCAAAATTAATTGATGGAAAATTTCCTAATTACTTTCAAGTTATTCCAAAAGATAACCAAAAAAAATTAGAAATTGATTTAAAACCTTTCCTTACTTCAGTAGATAGAGTCGCATCAGTGTCTTTGGATAAAAAAGATGGACTTAGAATGAGTTTACAAAAAAACAATTTAAATTTATCAGTCAACAATAGTAATAGTGGTGATGGAAAAGAAAGCCTGGCAGTTAAATTTGAAAATGAATTAGATATAAGTTTTAATCCAAGGTATTTAATTGATGTTGCGTCAAATATGGATGGAGATAAGATAGAAATTTATTTAAAAGAGTCGGGCTCTCCAGCTCTAATTAAAGATCCTGCAGATTTTGATAGTATTTTTGTTATTATGCCCATGAAAGGCTAACAAATATTATCAAGTTCTCTATAAAGTTTTTGTTCAAGTTCTTTTATAAACATAATTGAATCTAATCCTGCCGGTATACTATCTAAAATACTAACTGTAATTGTTCTGTTAGTATTTATCTTTCCTGATTTAGGCCAGACATTTCCAGAATTTAGAGCTACTGGAATACATTGAAAATTTAATTTTTCATAAATTTTTGCAACCCCTTTTTTAAAAGGTATTTTTTCATCTACTGGTGTTCTTGTAGCTTGAGGAAAAATTAAAACTGGCCTATTTGTAGTCTTAGTTTCAGTAATAATCTTATCATAGAACCCTAAATTATCTTTACTTACTTTATCTCTTTCAATAGGTATAGATCCTATTTTTCTTAAATGCCAACCAAATATTGGAATTTTCAATAATTCTCTTTTTAAAATAAATATTGGAGAATTAAATATTATTTGTAAAAAAAAAGTTTCAGATAATGATTGATGTAGGGAGGCAATAAAGAAAGGAGAATTGGCAGGAATATTTTCAGCTCCTTTGATTTTAATTTCGACAGATAAAAAAAAGTATAAACAAAAACGTATCCAATAACCTAATATTTTACCCCCAATTATGTCTATTTTTTTGGGTAAAATTAATGCCGGCAAGAAAATCAAGCACACAATAACTGTTCCCAAGTAAAAGATGAACTTAAATAACAATCCTCTAATCATCTCAATAATGCTTGTAGGGTACCTTTTTTTCTTATTCGAAAAACTTTTGAATTTTTAATTAGTATTTCATTTGCATCTAATCTTAAATTATAATTAGAACTTAAAACTTTACCATATGCACCAACATCACAAATTACAATATTATCTCCCTCGTTAAGTTTTTGATATGAATTTAATGATAGAAATTTATCAGTTGTTTCGCATACAGGACCAACAAAATCATGTCTTTTAAAAATTTTACTTTTATTTTTTCTTGATGGAATAACTTTGTGATAAGCTTTGTATAGAGCTGGTCTCATCAAGTCATTCATTCCAGCATCAACAATTACAAAATTTATTTTACCTGTTTTTTTAATATAAATTATTTTTGTTAATAAATAACCAGAGTTACCTATTATAGACCTTCCTGGTTCAAATATTATTTTAGTTTTATTTTTTTTAATAAATTTATGAATTTCTAAAGAATATCTATTATAATTTAGTTCTTTATTATTATTTTGATAATTTATTCCCATTCCTCCACCTAAATCTATATATTCAAATTGATAATTAGATTTGTCGATTATTTTTTGGACAGCTTTAAGCATTTTCAAATACGGTTTGTGGTTAAGTATTTGACTACCTATATGAACACTCAAACATTTTAAATTTATAAATTTAGAATTTTTACAATAATTTATTAATTTAATTACTTCACTACTACTAAGTCCAAATTTATTAGAATTTTTACCAGTTGTGATTTCCTTAATTGTTTTAGCGTCCACATCTGGATTTAATCTTATACCAATATTAATTCTTCTTTTAGTTATTTTTGCAACTTTTACGATTGTTCTAATTTCACTTTGGGACTCAGCATTTATTAAAAATATTTTTTTTTGAGTTGCAAATAAAATTTCTTCATAAGTTTTACCGACACCTGAAAAAACAATTTTATTTGGGTTTATTTTAGACTTTAGTGCAGCTATCAACTCCCCTCTAGATACCACATCTGCTCCAAGACCTAGTTTGCTTATTTCTTTTAAAATTTTGATATTATTATTTGCTTTCACTGCAAAACAAATAAGAGGATTAATATTATTAAAATTTTTTTTAAACTTTAAAATATTGTTTTTTAATTGATTATATGAGTAACAATAAGTTGGTGTTCCAAATCTTTTAATAATTCTATCAACTGGAATATTTTCAATATGTAACTTATTTTTTTTGTAATTCATAAAAATATTAAATAACTTTAGTTTTACTTTAAGTTGTTATTATTTAGTTTTTAGTACTAACTTTTAGCTTTATCAATTGTGAATTTTCCTGATAAACAGGGTCGCTCTTTTTGCCACAAGAAAGTATTGGAACCAAAAGTAATAGAAGTATTATTGTTTTTTTAAGCATTTTTATATTTTCTTATCATTTTCTTTATGTTTTCAAAAGATGTTCCACCATAAGATTTTTTTGAATTTACTGAATTTCTTATATCAAAAACCTTAATTACATTATCTTTTATGTTTGGTTCTATTTTTTTTAGTTCCTGAATTGATAAATCAGAAAAAAATTTTTTATTTTTTTCGCAGTAATTTACAATTTTTGCAGTCAATTGATATGATTTTCGAAAAGAGTAATTTAATTCTCTAACAAAATAATCAGCTAAATCAGTAGCTGTTATATACCCTTTGTCCGCAAGTTCTAACATTTCCTTTTTATTTACGGTAAAATTTTTTAAAACATCATTAAATATTTTTATTGAGTTTGATAAATTATCAAAAGTTTCAAAAACAATTTTTTTATCTTCTTGTAAATCTTTAAAATATGAAAGAGGTAGTCCTTTCAAAATAGTCAACATTGAGAATAAATTTCCATAAGAGTTGCCCACTTTCCCCCTTAAGTGTTCAAGAGTATCTGGATTTTTTTTTTGTGGCATTATAGATGAACCAGTAACTATACTGTCATTTAAAGTAATAAGTTTAAAAGCATCAGAGTTCCATATTATAAATTCCTCAGCAAATCTAGATATATGCATTGCACATACAGATGATGCATAAAGAAAATCTAATACAAAATCTCTATCCGAAACAGTATCTATCGAATTATCAGTTGGTTTTTTAAAACCTAACTTTTTTGTTGTGAAGTTACGATCTATATTAAAAGATGTTCCTGAAAATGCTCCTGATCCCAATGGATTTTCATACAGACTATCAAAATTACTTTTCAATCTTTTTTTATCTCTGTCAAACATTTCTACATAAGCTAAAATATAATGTGCAAAAGAGATTGGTTGTGCATTTTTTAAATGAGTGAAACCGGGCATAACAGTGTAAATATTTTTTTCGGCTATTCTTAAAATATTTTTTATTGTTTGATCTAACATTTTAATTAATTTCTGATTTGAATTTATCATCCAAATCTTAAAATCAACCAAGACCTGATCATTTCTTGATCTTGCAGTATGGATATAACCTGCATCCTCTCCAATAATTTCGAATAATTTTTTTTCAATACTCATATGAATATCTTCATCTTTATAATCAAATTCATATTTTTTTTTAATTATTTGGTTATGGATTTTTTTTAGTCCCCAAATTATTTTATTTTTAATCTTAAAATTAATTATTTTTTGTTTATTTAGCATTTCAACATGTATAATTGATGCATGTATATCTTCTTTGAAAAGTCTCTTATCTATATTTATTGAGCTAGAAATTTTTTCAAAAATTGCAGATGTTTTTCCTTGAATTCTTGTTCCCCAAATAGGTTTATTTTTTTTATTCATAAAATTAAATATATTAATTGATTTAACTTATTTTTATCAAATGATTAAGTTTTAATTCTTAAAAAAATATGCAAAACCAACTAGAGCAATAATTGCAATAAATTGCAAAATAACTCTTAATTGCATCAATTTATTCGATGCTTTTTTTGAACCACCTTTAAATAAATTAGCAATTCCAAGAATAAGAACTACAGCAACTAAAAGAAGCAAAAAAACAGAGATGATTTTGATCAAAGTTCCAGATAACATAATGAGATATATACATTAAAAGAATAAATTATAAATAATTAATATTATGACATTTTGCCTAGACACAGTAATTATTCCTCCTGAAAATGATCAACCAATTAAAAACGCAGTTATTCTTCTTCATGGTTATGGTGGTGATGGTAAAGATATAAGCATGTTAACACTTAATTGGAGGAGATTTTTTAAAAATACAGTTTTTTTATGCCCAAATGGTCATGAAAAATGTCGAATTAATCCTCTTGGGTTTCAGTGGTTTGATTTATCTCAAGATGATGAGGAATACATACTAATTCAATCTTTAGAAGCTGAGCTCGTGATAAAAAAATTTATCAATGAGGTACAAAAGAATTATGAACTATCTAAAAATGAAATTGTTATTGGAGGCTTTAGCCAAGGTTGTATGATGTCAATTAATTTAGGAATTACCTCAGATGAAGAATTTAACTGTATAGTTGGTTTTTCTGGGAAAATTATTAATAAAGAAAATTTACAAACAAGAATTAAAAATAAAAGCAAAATACTTTTAATTCATGGAGATCAAGACGAAATTGTTAGTCCAAATTATTTATTAGAGGCAAAGGATTTCTTTGTTAGAAATAAATTTGATATACAATCAAAATTAATTAAAAACTGTGGTCATAATATACCTGTTGAAGCATCCAGTTTTGCTTTAAATTATATTAAAAAAAATTTAGACAATTTCTAAAACTAAAATTTAATTTGTTATATTGATTTTAAAAAATATATAAGTTAGAATTAATTTCAATGTTTAGCAAAAATGTTTCATTAGAAAAATGTCCTGCACTAGTTTTAAATGCAGATTATAGGCCGTTAAGTTATTATCCTTTGTCTTTGTGGAGTTGGCAAGATTCCATTAAGTCAGTTTTTCTTAATAGAGTGTCAATTGTTAGTTACTATGATCGCGTGGTAAGAAGTCCTTCATTTAGCATGAAACTACCAAGTGTAATTGCTTTAAAGGATTATATTAAGCCCTTAAGAAATCCAAACTTCACAAGATTTAATGTTTTTTTAAGAGATAAATTTTCTTGTCAGTATTGTGGGAGTAAGAATGAACTTACATTTGACCACTTATTACCTAGATCGAAGGGTGGAAAAACTAATTGGGAAAATGTAGTTACAGCATGTTCAAGCTGTAACGTATTAAAGGGTGGAAGATTATTAGAAAAATCAGGAATGAAGCTATCAATTTTACCGTATGCTCCAACAACTGAAGATTTACATAAAAATGGTAAAAACTTTCCTCCAAATTTTTTGCACGAAAGTTGGATGGATTATTTGTATTGGGATGTTGAATTAGAAAATTAGATCAGTATTTTTCTGAAATTTTAATTGCTATTTTTGATCCAGTTTTAATAATTCCATCAAGAATTTTGTATAGACCTTCCTTTGAGGCTCCCTCATCAAAAGCTATATTTTTATGATGTAACTCATCCTCTCTAAATTTAATGATCTTCTTTTTTAGCTCTATTTCATCATCACCTATTTGATCAATTTGATTTTGATAATGTTTATCAATAACTTCCTCAACTGATGCAGTGCAAAGCATAGCTGCTTTTTTTCCAAGTACTGTTGAACCAAATCCAAGTCCTATACCCAATAAGTCCCAAAGTTTTAAAAATTTTGTAGGTTTAATATTTCTTTTATTAATTTCCTTTTCAAAAAATTCAGAATGTTCTTCCTCATGAACTTTCATATCTTCAATAAGTTTTTTTAACTTTTCATCTTTATTAAAAGTGTTTAAAGCTAGAAGCTGACCTTCATAGATTTTTATAGCACCCCTCTCACCAGCATGGTCAACTCTAATAAATTCTTCTAATTTTTTTTTATTTGTTTTTTTCATTAAAAATATATCTAATACTTATTACAGTTAACACAATCGATAAAATAAAATTTATAGTCGCAAGAGATAAACCAAATATTTTGAAATTTACATCCTTACAATTTGGTAAGAAGTTATTCAAATTCTGTAATAATTCTGTTTTATCAGTTAAATTGAGATTTTCATTTGTACAACCTGAAAACTCTTTAAATATATTATTTTCAATTCCTAAATGATATCCAGATAAAATAACACTAGTTATAAAGGTCATAATTAAAAGGTATAACCATATTTTATTTTTTGAAAAAAAGTATCCAAAAAAAGAAAAAATTATAGAGAGCAAGTAAGGAATTCTTTGATATAGACACAATTTGCATGCCGGTATCAATAAAATAAATTCGATGTACAAAGCAGATATAATAGAAATAAAACTTATAAATATAATAATTAGATAAAATAAATTTTGATTTTTATTAATCATTTTTAACTAATAAAATTTACTAAAAATTTGTATATAAGATATGCTACAATTATGGCAATTATAGTAAATGCTAGAGAAAAAATAATTAACCTTTTTTCAATAATCTTTTTCATAGCAGGACCAAAGTTTCCAATTAAAAAAGCTAATATAAAAAATCTTGATCCCCTTGTTAAAACCGCAACAATCATAAAGTAGAAAATATTAAATTGTACAAAACCACTAGTTATAGTTAAAAGTTTAAATGGCACAGGTGTAAAACCTGCTATGGCTAATAGTGTCATCCAAGCTATTACTCCACCATCGGAAGATATCTTGTCCTTTAAAAATGAAGTATTATCAACTCCATATAGTTCAAATATTTTTATACCAATTTCATTAAAGAATATGTAGCCAATTAAATAACCTATGATTGCACCAGTTACAGATCCTAAAGTGGCAATTAAAGCTATAGTTAACCATTTTTTAGGTTTAGCAATTGTCATAGGTATTATAATTACATCGGGAGGGATAGGAAATATAAAACTTTCTATAAAAGATATCCCACCTAAAAAGAATTTAGAGTTCTTATTTCCAGCAAGTTTAATAGTTTTATTGTAAAGCTTTCGAAACATATTTCCTTTTATTATATTAATAATTTTTATACTATTAATAATTAATAAATGTTTCTGTGG